>Ga0265295_1004864_pt1 | contig 17703 bp, 13 predicted proteins | sample Munlansysbiofilm_FD_192503 | JGI IMG/M metagenome (GOLD analysis project Ga0265295, IMG submission 192503) | Leachate microbial communities from a municipal landfill in Southern Ontario, Canada - Methane capture system biofilm | ecosystem: Engineered > Solid waste > Landfill > Unclassified ...
GCCCGCCGGCCCGCGCGCCCAGGTCCTGCCCATCTCGACCGAACGTTCGGTCGAAGGCGGCGTCTTCGTCCAGGGCGGCATGCTCGTCGATGCCCGTAACGGCGGCGATGGGGACACCGTTCTCGACCTGTCCCGCCTGGCTCATCTGCCGGGCCGCCACAACGGACAGAACGCTTGCGCCGCCTATGCGGTGTGCAGCCTGCTGGGACTTGATCGCGCCCAGATCCGCGCCGGCATGGAAAGCTATCCCGGACTCGCGCACCGCCAGGAACAGATCGCCGCCATCGATGGCGTGCGCTATATCAATGACAGCAAGGCGACCAACGCCGACGCCGCCGAAAAGGCGATCGTCTGCTATGACGATATCTATTGGATCGCCGGCGGCCGGCCCAAGGAAGGCGGCATCGCCAGCCTTGGACCCCATTTCGGCCGCATCCGCCGCGCGTTCCTGATCGGCGAAGCCGCCGAAGCGTTCGCCGTCACCCTGGACGGCAAAGTCCCGGTCGAGCAATGCGGCACGCTGAAGGCCGCCCTGAGCGCCGCCCGGCGTCAGGCGCTGGCCGACGGCATCCCCGGCGCGGTGGTGCTGTTGTCCCCGGCCTGCGCCTCTTGGGATCAGTTCACCAGCTTTGAAGCGCGCGGCGATCTGTTCCGCGCCCTGGTGTCCGCCCTGCCCGGTAAAAGGAGCGCGCCATGATCCCGCTCGGGCGCACCGACACCTCCGTCATCGGCCGCTGGTGGTGGACCGTAGACCGCTGGACCATCGGCGCGGTCGGGCTGATCGTGACCATCGGTCTGGTGCTGATCATGGCCGCCAGTCCTTCGGTGGCGGAACGCATCGGCGCGGACCATTTCCATTTCATCCGCCGCCAGTTCGCCTTCCTGCCCTTTGCGCTGGTCATCATGTTCGCGGTTTCGCTGCTGTCGCCCAAACAGGTGCGCCGGCTGGCCGTGATGGGCTTTTTGGCCTCGGTCGCGCTGATGGTCGCGGTCTTGTTCGTCGGCCCGGAAATCAAGGGATCGACCCGCTGGATCAGCATCCTCGGCATCACGATCCAGCCGTCCGAATTCGCCAAACCGACCCTGGCCGTGGTCACCGCCTGGATGTTTTCCGAAGGCCGCCTGTCCAACGTCTTCCCCGGACGGACGCTGTCCTTTGCCGCCTACGCGCTTGTCGCCCTGCTGCTCGTCTTACAACCCGACATCGGCATGATGATGGTCGTGTCGGCGGTCTGGTTCATCCAGTTTTTCATCGCCGGCCTGCCGCTGTTCTGGGTGCCGCTGCTGATGATCGTCGGCCTGGGCGGTCTGGTCGGGGCCTATTTCACCTTCAGCCATGTCGCCAGCCGCGTCGATCGGTTCTTGGACCCATCGGCGGGCGACAGCTACCAGATCACCAAGGCATTGCAGGCTTTCCACCATGGCGGGCTGTTCGGGCGCGGCCCCGGCGAAGGCCGGGTCAAGGCGGTTCTGCCCGACGCCCACACCGATTTCATCATGGCCGTGGCCGGCGAGGAATTCGGCCTCGTGCTTTGCCTGGCCGTGGTCGGACTGTTCGCCTTCGTTGTGCTGCGCGGCTTTTCGCGCCTGCTGCGGGAAGAAAATCTGTTCGTGCTGCTGGCCTGCACCGGGCTTCTGGTCCAGTTCGGACTCCAGGCCATCATCAATCTGGCCTCGACCCTGCACTTGATGCCGACCAAGGGCATGACGCTGCCGTTCATCTCCTATGGCGGCTCGTCGATGGTGGCCCTGGCATTCGGCATCGGCATGGTGCTGGCGCTGACACGCGAACGCTATGGGGCGGAGGGATGGCGATGAGCACAGATAGGCAAAAACCCATCCTGCTGACGGCCGGCGGCACCGGCGGTCATGTCTTCCCCGCCGAAGCCCTGGCCGGCGAGCTGATCGGACGCGGCCTCGCCCCGGTGCTGATCGCCGACCGGCGCGGCGAAAGCTATGGCGGCACGCTGGGGCAGCTCGTCACCCATGTCGTGCCCGCCGGCGGACTGGCCGGACGCGGCGCGCTCGACCGGCTGGGTGCGCTGGTCCGCCTTGGCGCAGGATTCGCCCGCGCCCTGGTCCTGTTGAAGCGCCTTCAGCCCAGGGCGGTGGTCGGTTTCGGCGGCTATGCCTCGGTGCCGGCGATGCTGGCGGCGCAGATCTTGGGCATCCCCACCGTGCTGCACGAACAGAATGCCGTGCTGGGACGCGCCAACCGGCTGCTCGCCCCGCGTGCGACGCGCATCGCCACCTCCTACGAGCGTGTCGCCTATCTGACGCCGGCGCTGGCCGCCAAGGCGGTGCTGACCGGCATGCCGGTGCGCGAAGCGCTGCTGGCCCGGCGCGACGACGGCTATCCCGCCATCGACACGGACGGCCCGGCGCGCATCCTGGTCGTCGGCGGATCGCAAGGGGCGCGCGTCCTGTCCGAGGTGGTGCCTTCGGCCCTGGCCCGCTTGCCCGCCTCGCTCAAAAAGCGTCTCGATCTGTGCCAGCAATGCCGGCCCGAGGATATCGACGGCGTGCGGCGCGTCTATGCCGAGCTGGGGATCGACGCCCGGCTTCAGACCTTCTTCACCGACATGCCCGAACGCCTGTCCCAGGCCCATCTGGTCATTTCCCGTTCCGGCGCTTCGACCGTCGCGGAACTGACCGCGATCGGCCGGCCCGCGATCTTGGTGCCCTATCTTCACGCCATCGACGATCACCAGACCGCCAACGCACGCAGCGTCGATGAATCCGGGGCCGGCTGGCTGATCCCCCAGGCCGGTTTCTCGCCCGAAAGCCTGGCCCAGCGCATTACCGATCTGTTCGCCCATCCCGACGGGCTGGCGGCGGCGGCGGCTTGCGCGCGGGCAATCGGCCGCCCGGCCGCCGCCCGGGAACTGGCCGATCTTGTTCTGTCCGTCGCCCGTGACGGCAAAGGAGCGCCGTCATGAAAACCCTGCCGTTCCCCATCGGCATTCTGCATTTCGTCGGCATCGGCGGCATCGGCATGAGCGGCATCGCCGAAATCCTGCACAATCTCGGCTATGCGGTGCAGGGATCGGATCTCGCCGCGAACGCCAATGTCAAAAGACTGCGCCGGATGGGCGTGTCCGTCGCCATCGGCCATGACGCCGCCAATCTGGGCGAGGCGCGCGTCGTCATCATTTCCTCGGCGGTCAAGCCGGACAATCCCGAGGTTCAGGCCGCCCGCGCCCGCCTGATCCCGGTCGTGCGCCGCGCCGAGATGCTGGCCGAGCTGATGCGCCTGAAATGGTCGATCGCCATCGGCGGCACGCACGGCAAAACCACCACCACCTCGCTGATCGCCGCCATGCTGGACACCGCCGGCATGGACCCCACCGTCATCAATGGCGGCATCATCAACGCCTATGGCACCAACGCCCGGCTGGGCGAAGGCGACTGGGTGGTGGCCGAAGCCGACGAATCCGACGGCAGCTTCATGAAGCTGCCCGCCACCATCGCCGTGGTCACCAACATCGACCCCGAACATCTCGATTTCTACAAAAGCTTCGACCGCGTGCGCGACGCTTTCCGCGTCTTTGTCGAAAACATCCCCTTCTACGGTTTCGCGGCCCTGTGCATCGACCATCCCGAGGTCCAGGCCCTGATCCCCAAGGTTCCCGAACGCAAGATCGTCACCTATGGCCTCAATCAGCAGGCCGACATCCGCGCCGCCAACATCGCCGTAGACGAGCGGGGATCGCATTTCGACATTCTGATCACCAGCCGCGCCAGCGGCGAAACCCACGCGATCGAGCATGTCTTGCTGCCCATGTACGGCCAGCACAATGTCCAGAACGCGCTGGCGGCGGTGGCCGTGGCCAGCCAGCTTGGGCTTGACGACGACATCGTGCGCCGGGCCTTCGCCGATTTCTCGGGCGTCAAGCGGCGCTTCACCAAGACCGGCGAAGTGAACGGCGTCACCATCATCGACGATTACGGCCATCATCCGGTCGAAATCGGCGCCGTGCTGCGCGCCGCGCGGACCGCGACCAAGGGATCGGTGATCGCGGTGGTCCAGCCGCACCGTTATTCGCGCCTGGCCAGCCTGTTCGAGGAATTCTGCACCTGCTTCAACGACGCTGACACGGTCGTCGTCGCCGACGTCTATGCAGCCGGGGAAGCGCCAATCGATGGTGTGGACCGCGACGCCCTGGCCGAAGGATTGCTGGCCCACGGCCATCGCCACGTCCTTGCCTTGTCCTCGCCCGCTGGCCTGCCGGCCCTGATCGCGGACATCGCCCATCCCGGCGACATGGTGGTGTGCCTGGGTGCGGGCAGCATTTCCGGCTGGGCCAATCTGTTGCCTTCCCAGCTCGACGCGCTGGCCAAGGGTCAACCCATGCCGACGGAGCCCGCCGAATGAGCCCCGCATCCGCCCGCCCCCTGATCGACCGGCTGCCCGCCGTCCGGGGACGGCTGCGCGAGGACGCGCCGCTGGCCGGGATGACCTGGTTCCGCGTCGGCGGTCCGGCCGAGATCCTGTTCAAGCCCGCCGACAGCGACGATCTGGCCGCCTTTCTGGCCGCGCGGCCCAAGGATACGCCTTTCATGGTGATGGGGGTCGGGTCCAACCTTTTGGTCCGCGACGGCGGCGTGCCCGGCATCGTCATCCGCCTGGGCGCACCCTTTGCCCGCATCGAGATTCTGGGGGATCACAAAATCCGCGTCGGCGCGGGCGCGCTGGACCAGACCCTGGCCGAGACGGCCTGCCAGAACGGCATCGGCGGACTGGAATTCCTGTCCGGCATTCCGGGCACGATCGGTGGTGCTTTGCGCATGAATGCGGGTGCGTTCGGTGGCGAAACCAAGGACGTCACTATCGAAGTCCGCGCCCTGGACCAGGATGGAATCTTGCGCACCCTGAGCGCCGCCGACATGGGATTTTCCTATCGCAAGACGGCGGTGCCGGAAGATTGGGTCTTCATCGACGCGCTGTTCCAGGGTCATGCCGCCGATCCCGCCGCCATCGCCGCGCGCATGCAGGAAATCAGGAGGGTCCGCGACGAGACGCAGCCGGTTCATGGCCGCACCGGCGGATCGACCTTCGCCAATCCCGAGGGTGCGAGCGCCTGGAAGCTGATCGACGACGCCGGCTGCCGGGGAATGATCGTCGGCGGGGCCTGCGTGTCCGACAAACATTGCAATTTTCTTTTGAATGTCGGCGGCGCGACCGCAGCCGACATCGAGACGCTGGGCGAGGAAATCCGTCGCCGCGTCCGCGACCATTCGGGGCATGAGCTCCGCTGGGAAATCCGCCGCGTCGGCATACCCGCCGCCGGCCAGGAACAAGGATTGACGTGATGAGCAAGCGCGTGGCGGTTCTGATGGGCGGTTTTTCAGTCGAACGCGAAGTGTCGCTGAAAAGCGGCGCGGCTGCGGCGGCTGCGCTCGAACGCGCAGGCTATGCCGTGGCCACCATGGATGTGCGCCGGGATGCGCGAATCCTGGTCGCCGGATTGGAAGCGATCCAGCCCGACGTCGTGTTCAACGCCCTGCATGGCCGCTATGGCGAGGATGGCGCCGTGCAGGGAGTGTTGGACATCATGAAGCTGCCCTACACCCATTCCGGCCTGCTGGCCTCGGCCCTGGCCATGAACAAGCCCGCCGCCAAGGCGCTGTTCGCCGCCGCGGGCATCCCCGTGGCCGAAAGCCGCGTGGTCCACAAGAACGAAATCCTGAAGGGCGACGTGATGGCGCGCCCCTATGTCCTGAAGCCTTTGAACGAAGGGTCCAGCGTCGGCGTACATATCGTCCGCGAAGGCGACAACGCCCAGCCCTTGAACGAAAACGACTGGCCGTTCGGCGAATGGGTGATGGCCGAACGCTTCATTCCGGGACGCGAAGTCACCGTCGCCGTCATGGGCGACAGACCGCTGGGCGTGACCGAGATCGTCTCGGACCGCGATTTCTACGACTACACCGCCAAATACAGCACCGGCGGCTCGCGCCATCTGGTGCCAGCCCCCCTGCCCGAGGCGGATTTCGCCGAAGCCCAGCGCCTGGCCCTGCTGGCCCATCAATGCCTGGGATGCCGGGGCGTCAGCCGCGCCGATCTGCGCTATGACGACACCCGCCCCGGCGAGCCGGCGCGCTTTTACATGCTGGAGGTCAACACCCAACCCGGACTGACCGAAACCTCGCTGGTGCCCGAACAGGCGGCCCATGCCGGCATTCCTTTCGAGGAGCTGATGACCTGGATGGTGGAGAACGCCCAGTGCGACGGCTAGACGACATCTCCGTCGAAGCCCGGGACCGCTGGCAGCCATCCCGGGAGCCGCCGGCCCCCAGGCGCGCGAAAAGCGCGGAAGCGCCGCGCATGGCCGCCCGGCCGCGCACGCCCCGGCGTTTGCCGCTGATTCTGGCGCGAAGGACGCGGCGCATCCTGACCGGCGCGGTTCTGGCCGCGACCGTCATCGCCCTGCCGTCCTGGCTTTTCCTGACCGGCATCGGACATGCGCTGATCGAAGAAACCCGGGACGAAGTCCTGGCCTTCACCGCCCGTCACGGCTATGGCGTCCAGGAAATCTTCGTCGAAGGGCGCGCCCGCACCGCGCCCCAGGATTTGCTCGCAGCGCTTGCGGTGAAACGCGGCGACCCCATCCTGGGGCTTGACCTCGCCGCCGCCCGCGCGCGGCTGGAAACCTTGACCTGGGTCGGCTCCGCAAGCCTGGAACGCCGCCTGCCGGGCGAAATCCATCTGGTCATCACCGAACGCGTGCCCACCGCCTTGTGGCAGAGCCAGGGCCGCTATTTCCTGGTCGACCGCACCGGCCGGGTGATCGACGCCCCCCCGAACGACGAGGATATCGCCTCCTTGTTCCTGATCGTGGGCGACGGCGCGCCGGAACAGGCGCGCGCCCTGCTCGCCATGCTGGACGGCGAACCGTCGATAAAGCCCCGGGTCAAAGCGGCGCAACGGATTTCGGAGCGGCGCTGGAATCTGAGGCTGGATGACGCGACGCACGGAATCGTCGTGCGCCTGCCCGAAGAAGACCCCGAGGCCGCCCTGGCCGAACTGGCCCGGCTGGACCGGGAGGAGGGATTGCTGAGCCGTGAAGTGGCGTTGATCGACATGCGCCTGCCCGACCGGCTGGTGCTGCGCGCCACGCCGGGCGTGGAACCCGCCGCCAGCGGCGCACGGCGCGGAGCGAACGGCAGGACCGGGCGCATCCCCGGCCGAGACGCGTGAAGGGAGGGCCGAGACAAGCGATGCCCAAGACGAAGCCCCGCCACGGACTGATCGCCGCGCTCGACGTCGGCACGACCAAGGTCTGCTGCTTCATCGCCTTGGCCGAAGAAGGCGAGCCGCGCGTGATCGGCATCGGCCATCAGGTGTCGCGCGGCATGCGCAACGGCGCGGTCATCGACATGGAAGAGGCGGAAACCTCGATCCGCGCCACCGTCGCCGCCGCCGAGCAGATGGCCAAGGAACGCATCCGCGAGGTCGTCTTGTCCGTTTCGGGCGGCCGTCCGGGCTCGATCAACATCCCGATCGAAGTCGCCGTGAACGGCCATGAGATCGGCGATCAGGACATCCGCAGGGTCTTCGATTTCGCCCGCCAATATGCCGATGGCGGCAATGGCGAGCTGATTCATTCCTTCCCGATCGGTTTTTCGATCGACGACAATGAAGGCGTCCGCGACCCCAGGGGCATGTATGGCGAGCGCCTGAAGGCCGTCATCCACCAGATCCGCGCCGATTCAGGCCCGGTGCGCAACCTGTCGGCGGTGGTGCAGCGCTGCCATCTGGACATCGAATCCCGCGTGGTTTCGGCTTATGCCTCGGCGCTGGCCTGCCTGGTCGAAGACGAACGGAATCTCGGCGTCACCTGCATCGATATGGGCGGCGGCACCACCACGCTTTCCGTCTTCCAGGACGGCCATCTGCTCCACGTCGATTCGATCCCGGTCGGCGGCGCGCATGTCACCAACGACATCGCGCGCGGCCTGGCCACGCCGCTCGCCCAGGCCGAGCGCATGAAGACGTTGTACGGCAACGCTCTGCCGTCCCCCTCGGACGACCGCGAGGCGCTGAAGGTGCCGCTGGTCGGCGAGGACGAGGACGGCACCACCAACCAGGTATCGCGCAGCATGCTGGTGCAGATCATCCAGCCCCGGCTGGAGGAAACCTTCGAGATGGTCCGCGACCGTCTCGACGCCAGCGGCATGGACAAGGTGGTGGGACGGCGGGTCGTCCTGACCGGCGGCGCATCGCAAATGCAAGGCGTGCGCGATCTTGCCGCCTTGGTTCTGAACAAACAGGTCCGTCTGGGCCGCCCCCTCAATTTCCAGGGCCTGCCCGAAGCGACATCGGGCCCGGCCTTCTCTACCTGCGCTGGCCTGCTGCGTTACGCCATGGCCGGCCATACCGACGGCGCGGAACATAACGTTGCCGCCCGAACCGAGGAGGCCGGCCAGTCCGGGCTTCTGGGACGCGTCACCAACTGGTTCAAGAATAATTTCTGATCGACGAGCACAAGGTTTTAAAAGCGAGCACGGAGGGCCAACATCGTGATCAATTTCCACCCCGACAATAGCGGCGAAATGAAGCCGAGAATCACTGTCATCGGTATCGGCGGAGCCGGCGGCAACGCTGTCAACAACATGATCCAGTCGCAGCTGGAAGGCGTCGATTTCATCGTCGCCAACACCGACGCCCAGGCGTTGACGCAGTCCCGCGCGGACCGGCGCATCCAGTTGGGCCAGGCGGTCACGCAGGGTCTGGGCGCGGGCGCACGCCCCGACATCGGCCACGCCGCCGCAGAGGAATCCTTAGACGAAATCCTGAACGAGCTTCAGGGCAGCAACATGGTCTTCATCACCGCCGGCATGGGCGGCGGCACCGGCACCGGCGCTGCGCCGGTGATCGCCAAGGCCGCGCGCGAAAGCGGCATCCTGACCCTGGGCGTGGTGACCAAGCCCTTCCATTTCGAAGGCCGCCACCGCATGCGTCTGGCCGAACAGGGCCTGGAAGAACTGTCGCGCCACGTCGATACGCTGATCATCATCCCCAACCAGAATCTGTTCCGGGTCGCGTCCGAACGCACCACCTTCGCCGACGCCTTCAAGATGGCGGACGACGTGCTGTATGCGGGCGTGCGCGGCGTGACCGATCTGATGGTCATGCCCGGCCTGGTCAATCTGGATTTCGCCGACATCCGCACGATGATGAGCGAGATGGGCAAGGCGATGATGGGCACCGGCGAGGCCGAAGGCGAAAAGAGAGCCTTGGACGCCGCCGAAGCCGCGATCAACAACCCGCTGCTAGAAGACATCTCGATGAAGGGCGCGCGCGGCGTTCTGGTCAATGTCACCGGCGGGCGCGACATCACCTTGTTCGAGGTGGACGAGGCGATCAACCGCATCCGCGACGAGGTCGATCCCGAAGCCAACATCATCTTCGGCGCCACCTTCGACGACAAGATGGACGGAAAGATGCGCGTTTCGGTGGTCGCCACCGGCATCGATGCGGTCGAAGCCGAAGGCCAGCAGCCCGGCTTGATCTCCTTAAGCGAGCGAATCGCTGCGTCCCAGCCCGCTCAGCCGGCGTCGCCGGCGCAGCCCGCCGCCCAGCAGCCCATGTTCCGCCCCGCCCCGGCGGCGGAAGCGCCTGCCTTCGCGCCGCGTCAGCCCCAGCAGCATCAGCAGCCCGCCGCTGGCCACGCCCAGCCCCAGCAGCCGCCCCTGACGGCGCAGCGCCGCCCTCAGCCCATGGCTCAGGGCCAGCAGCCGGTCCAGGGGTCGTTGCGCATCGGCACGCCGGAGCCCAGGCTTCAGACCTCGGTCGCCTATGAGCGCAAGGAGCCCGAGATCGAGCCCGGTCTGCCGGAATCGCATCTGGACGAGGAATCGCCGCGCCGCACGGTCGGCTTCTTGAGCCGGCTGGCCAGCCACGCCCGCGCCGCGGCCCACGCCCAGGAACCGGCCCAGCCCGCGCCGGAACGGCCCCGGGAAACGCCCGCGCCGCAGCAATCGGCGCATCCGGCCGGCATCCGCCCCACCCGGATCAGCCCGGCAGACCGCCTGCCCTCTTCGCGCGACGCTGAAGAAGACATGATCGACATTCCGGCCTTCCTGCGTCGTCAGGCCAACTAGCGCCGATCTCTTCCGGACGCCTTATTCCAAGGCGTCCGGTCCCGGCAACCGGTCCTTATCCCCCCCCTGGCCCTTCGGGGGGGATAGGGTCGGTTGCCGTCTTCGTTTCAAGGGGCTGCCAGGGGCGTAACAATTCGTAATAATGATTGATTTGTAAGGTGTTCCCCCGGCTGTTAGACCTAGCATCACGAAAATAAGCGACAGCCTATGGGATTGATCCGGTAATGTTCGACAGCTCCGTTTCCATCAACACCTTCCCCGCCACGGACAGCGCTTCCCGATCTGTCTCGTCCGGGAATGGCGCGCTTCCTTTCGCAAAGCAGCACACCCTGAAGAACCCGATCCATTGCTCCGGGATCGGCCTTCATTCCGGCGCCAAGGTTTCGATGACCCTGAACCCCGCCCCCGTGGGCAGCGGCATCGTTTTCCGCCGGACCGACATCGCCGGCCGCGGCGCGCTGGTCCCGGCCCATTGGGCCAGCGTGTCCGACACCCGCCTCAACACCTGCGTGTCGAACGAAGACGGCATCGGCGTGCGCACCATCGAACATCTGATGGCGGCCCTGGCCGGCGCCGGCATCGACAACGCCCTGATCGACATCAATGGCGGGGAAGTGCCGGTGATGGACGGCAGCGCTTTTCCGTTCCTGTTCCTGATCGAATGCGCCGGCATCGCCGTCCAGGACGCGCCCCGCATGGCGATCCGCATCTTGAAGCGCGTTCAGGTCGAAGATGACGGCAAGCGCGCCTCGCTGGCGCCCGCCCGCCATTCCTCCTTCCGGGTCCAGATCGATTTCCCGACACCCACCATCGGCCGTCAGGATTGCACGATCCGCCTGACCGGAAACGGTTTCCGCCGCGATATCAGCCGCGCGCGCACCTTCGGCTTCGAGCAGGAAGTGTCCGCGATGCGCGCCGCCGGACTGGGCCGTGGCGGCTCGCTGGACAATGCCGTGGTCATCGCCTCGGACGGCTCGTCCATCCTCAATGAGGAAGGGCTGCGCTATGACGACGAATTCGTCCGCCACAAGACGCTGGACGCCATCGGCGATCTCTATCTGGCCGGCGCGCCGATCCTGGGCGCTTATCACGGCATCCGTCCGGGCCATGCGATGAATAATCGCCTGCTGCGCGCCCTGTTCGCCGACGACAGCGCCTGGGAATGGACCATTCTTGGCAGCAAGGATTCTTCCGCCCTGTCGGAAGACGTCTCCCACGCCCGCGTTCTTGCCAGCGCTTAACACACCTTAGCGCCTGTCGCATTTGCGGGACGGCATGCTATAGTCTCGCCGGTCCGCCCCTATTCGACAGAGCATGTAATGCCGATCTCCCCGCCAATGCGTTTCCTTTCCGCCGCCGTGCTGGCTTTTGGCCTGGCCGGTTTCCTAGGCGGCTGTTCCTCCACCAAAGACAAGGATAAGGACGCCTATCAGGAGCGCCCGGTCGAGGAGCTCTATAATTCGGCCATGAACAGCTTGTCCCGCAGCGAATACAAAACGGCGGCCAAGGAATTCGACGAGGTCGAACGCCAGCATCCCTATTCCGTATGGGCGACCAAGGCGCAGTTGATGGCCGCCTACGCCCAGTACCAGAACAGCAAGTTCGACGAGGCGATCATGGCGCTGGACCGCTTCATCCAGCTTCATCCCGGCCATCGCGACATCGCTTATGCCTATTATCTGAAAGCGCTCTGCTATTACGAACAGATCGCCGACGTCTCGCGGGATCAGAAGATCACCGGCCAGGCGCTCGACAGCTTGCAGGAAGTCGTCCGCCGCTTTCCGGGCACCAAATACGCGCTCGACGCCAGCATGAAGATCGACCTGACCCGCGACCATCTGGCCGGCAAGGAAATGGCGATCGGGCGCTATTACCAGAATCAGCAGCAATATACGGCGGCGATCAACCGCTACCGCACCGTGCTTGACGACTATCAGACCACCACCCATGTGCCCGAAGCCATGCACCGCATGATCGAATGCTATGAGGCGCTGGGGCTGGAAGACGCGGCCAAGAAGACGGCGGCCGTGCTGGGCTACAATTACCCCGGCAATATCTGGTACGAAGACAGCTACACCCTGGTGACCGGCGAAAAGGCCGACCCTCCTTACGGCAAGAAGGGATCGAGCTGGCTCGGCTGGATCGGGCTGGAATAAGGCCCCGGCGGCCATGTTGACGGGGCTGTCGATCCAGAATGTGGTCCTTATCGACCGGCTCGACCTTGCGTTCGATTCCGGTCTGTCCGCTCTGACCGGGGAAACGGGGGCCGGAAAGTCGATTCTGCTCGACTCGCTGGGGCTGGCGCTCGGCGCGCGCTCGGACAGCGCCCTGGTCCGGCGCGGGGCGGCTCAATTGTCCGTGACCGCCAGCTTTGCGCCGCCGCCCGGCCATCCGGTTCACGCCCTGCTCGCCGAGCAAGAGATCGACGGCGAGGATGAGTTGACCTTAAGGCGCATCGTCTCGGCCGAAGGCCGCTCGCGCGCCTTCGTCAATGATCAGCCGGTCGGAGCGGGACTCCTGCGCCGGATCGGCGAGCTTCTGGTCGAAATCCACGGCCAGTTCGAGACCTATGGTCTGTTGAACGCGGCAACCCACCGCGCCCATCTCGACGCCTTCGGGCAGCTCGATCTTACCCCCGTACGCACCGCTTTTACCGCCTGGAAGGACGCCCGGCGGCGCTTGGACGATGCCGGGCAGGCCCTGGCCCGCGCCGGAGCCGAAGAAGCGTTCCTGCGCCACGCGGTTGAAGAATTGACGGCGCTGTCGCCCCGCCCCGGCGAGGAAAGCGAGTTGGCCGACCGCCGCCAGACCCTGATCCATGCCGAGAAATTGATCGACGCGATCCGGCAGGCCCGCGCGCTTTTGTCCCGCGACAACGGCGCGGAAACGGCGCTGAACGGCGCGTCCCGCGCGCTGGGGCGCGTGGCCGACAAGGCGCAAGGGCTGCTCGATCCGGTGATTGAGGCGCTTGATCGCGCCGCCATCGAAGCCGCCGAGGCCGGCAACCTGCTGGACCATGCCGCCGGTTCGATCGATCTCGACCCCAAGGCGCTGGAAACGATCGAGGAACGCCTGTTCGCGCTGCGCGCGCTGGCCCGCAAGCACGGCACCGACACAGACTCCCTGCCCGGCCTTCTGCTGCGCATGCAAGACGAACTCAACGCGCTGGACGCCGGGGCGGACGGGCTGGAAAAGCTGACCCGGCGGGAAAAAGAAGCAAAGGCCGCCTATCGCGATGCCGCCCGCGCCCTGTCCGCCGCCCGCGCCGAAACCGCCCAGGCGCTCGACCGGGCGGTAGCCGGCGAGTTAGCGCCGCTGAAACTGGACCGCGCCCGCTTCCAAACCCGGATCACCCCCTTGGCCGAAGAAAATTGGGGGGAAACCGGCATCGATGGAATCGCGTTCGAGGTCGCCACCAATCCGGGCGCCGATCCCGCACCGCTGGCCCGCATCGCCTCGGGCGGAGAGTTGTCGCGCCTGATGCTGGCCTTGAAAGTCGTGCTGGCCGAAATTGGCGGCGCGGACACGATCGTTTTCGACGAGGTAGACAACGCCATCGGCGGGGCCGTCGCCGACGCCGTGGGTGAAAGACTGGCCCGTCTGGCCGAACGGATGCAGGTTCTGGCCGTCACCCATTCGCCCCAGGTCGCGGCGCGCGCCTCCCATCATTGGCGCGTGGCGAAGGGCGAGGATGGCTCGGGCGCGATCGTGACCCGCGTCGCCGCCCTTTCTCTTTCCGAACGGCGCGAGGAAATCGCCCGCATGCTTTCGGGGGCCAAAATCACCGATCCCGCCCGCGCCGCCGCCGACGCCTTGCTGAAAGCCGCCCATGCCCGCTGAAACATCTGTAGACGGCCTGACCGAGATCGAGGCCAAGGCCGAACTCGCACGTCTGGCCGACGAGATCGCCCGTCACGACCGCGCCTATTACCAGGACGACGCCCCGTCCCTGTCGGATGCCGATTACGACGCCTTGCGCCAGCGCAACGATGCGATCGAGGAACGCTTTCCCCATCTGGTCCGCCCCGACAGCCCCAGCCACCAGGTCGGCGCGAAACCGGTGCGGGGTTTCCGCGCCATTCCCCATTTACAGCCGATGCTGTCCCTGGCCGACATTTTCACGCCCGAGGCGCTGATCGATTTCATCGACCAGATCCGCAGCTTCCTGATGCTCTCCCCAGAAGAGGACGTCACGCTGGCGGCGGAACCCAAGATCGACGGTCTGTCGGTCAATCTGCTCTACCGGGACGGCATCTTCGTCCAAGGCACGACACGCGGCGACGGCACCGAGGGCGAGGACGTCACCCAGAATTTGACGACCCTGGCCGAACTGCCGCGATCCCTGACCGGGTCCGCACCCGCCATCATGGAAATACGCGGCGAGGTCTATATGAAACGCGCCGATTTCCTGGCACTGAACGCGGCCAACACCGCCGCTGGCGGCAAGATCTTCGCCAATCCGCGCAACGCTGCCGCCGGCAGCCTGCGCCAGCTCGACCCGGCCATCACCGCCAGCCGGTCCTTGAGCCTGTTCTGCTACGCCCTGGGCGAGATATCGGAATCGGTGGCCGAAACCCATATGGGTTTCCTAGACCGGCTCAAGGGCTGGGGTTTCCCGGTCAATCCGCTCATCCGCCGGGCCAAGAATGCCGGCGAGGCCTTGGCTTTCTTCACCGAAATGGGCGAAAAGCGCGCCACCCTCGATTACGACATCGACGGCGTCGTCTACAAAGTCGATCGGCTGGACTGGCAGGAACGGCTGGGCCGGCGCGACCGCACCCCGCGCTGGGCCGTCGCGCATAAATTCCCCGCCGAACAGGCCCAGACCATCCTGCGCGACATCGACATCCAGGTTGGGCGTACCGGCGCTTTGACCCCCCGCGCCGTGCTGGAACCAATCACCGTCGGCGGGGTGGTGGTCAGCCGCGCCACCTTGCACAATGAAGACGAAATCGCGCGCAAGGATATCCGCATCGGCGACACGGTGATCGTCCAGCGCGCCGGCGACGTCATCCCGCAGATCGTCGCCGTGGTGATGGAAAAGCGCCCCGCCGACGCGCGCGTCTTTGAACCGCCCCAAACATGCCCGGTCTGCGGCGCGCACGCGGTGCGTCCCGAAGGGGAAGCCATCCGCCGCTGCACCGGCGGGCTGTCCTGCGACGCGCAGATGGTCGAACGCCTGATCCATTTCGCCAGCCGCAACGCCTTCGACATCGAAGGATTGGGCGAAAAGAACGTCGCGTCCCTGCACGAGCGGGGCTGGCTGCATTCTCCCGCCGATATCTTCCGCTTGGAAGAGCGTTACGGGCCGGGATGCCTGCAACAGCTTGCCCGCTGCCCCGGCTGGAAGGACAAGAAAGCCGACAATTTGTTCCGGGCGATCCGCGACCGCCGGCGCATTCCGCTGGACCGTTTCATCTATGCTTTGGGCATCCGCGAGGTCGGGGAAACCACCGCGCGGCTGCTGGCGCTGCATTATCACAGCCTTGTGGCGTGGCGCTCCGCCATGGCGGCTGCGGCCCTAAACCCTGAAAGCGAGGCGGCGCACCATCTGACCGGCATCGACCAGATCGGCCCCGCCGTGGCCGGCGAATTGGCCCGTTTTTTCCAGGAAGAACACAATATCCGGGTCCTGGACGATTTGGCGGCCCTGATCCTGGTCGAGGATTTCCAGGCCGCGGCGCAAGAATCGCCCGTGACCGGCAAGACCGTGGTCTTCACCGGTTCCCTGGAAAAGATGAGCCGCGACGAGGCCAAGGCACGGGCGCAAGCCCTGGGGGCCAAGGTCGCCGGCTCAGTATCCGGAAAAACCGACTATGTCGTGGCCGGTGCGGACGCCGGATCGAAGCTCGCCAAGGCGCGAGAATTGGGTGTGGCCATCCTGTCCGAAACCGAATGGCTGGATCTGATCGGGCAGTGACGCCCCGGCGGGTATCAGTATTTCAGCAACATCGGGCGGCGCATTTCGCCAGAAACGCGCCGATGCTTTCATTTTGAACAAAAAAAACTTGCCTGACAGTGGGGGAACAGTGCTTGATATTGGCATGATGCGACTACGTTTTTTCCTTGCTGCCGTGGCCGCGCTGGGATTCTTTCACGTTGCCGTCGACGCTCGCGCCGATTGCGCCGAATCTCCCGCTCCCCGCGTCAATTGGTCACGCTGCCTGATCGACGGGCGCGACCTGTCCGACCGGGATCTCAGCCAGGCCCGGATCGCCGAAGCCAGTTTCCAGCGGGGCATCCTGGTCAAAACCAACCTGTCCGGCGTGAACGGCTATCGCACCAAGTTCATCAGCGCCGATCTGAGCGGAGCCGTGCTGGACGATGCCTCCTTCATCGAGGCCGATTTCACCAAGGCCAATCTGTCGGACGCCTCGCTCAAGAACGCCGATCTGCGCCGCGCGCGCTTTTTCCAGGCGGATTTACGCAATGCCGATCTGAGCGGAGCCCGGACCATGGGCGCCGATCTCGGCACCGCCAATCTGTCCGGGGTTTTATGGACCGATGGCAAAAGACGCTGCGCGGAAGGGTCCGTGGGGCAGTGCAATTGACAGACCCAACGTCCCAGTCCCCCGCTCCGGACGGAATCGATTCGTTCGACACGGCGCTGAAGACGGCCCAATCGGCCATCGATTTTCTGGCGAAACGGCGCATCCCTCCGACTCCGGGACGGATCGAGATCATCTATATGTTCCTGACCGGTCAGATGGAGGAATTGACCCACCGGATCGAACGTCTGATCGTTCAGGACAAGCTGACCATGGAGGCGATCGATGAAATGCATCGCCATTTCCTGGTGCATGCCGAAAATGATGACGCCGTTCTCAAAGACGCCAGCCAGCGCTTCGAGCAAACCGTTCAAGACGTTTCAGACTGTATCGCCACGGCCACGAACAAGACCGAACGCTTCACCCATGTCCTGGTCGATTTCCGCAGTTCGGCCGGCAAGGCCGCATCCGCCCTGCCCGGACTGGATTCGGTCCTGACGGGTGCGGACGAAATCGTCGCTGCCAACCGCGTCCTGAACGACCGGCTGGTCACGTCTTCGCGCGACATCCGCAATCTGCGCGAACATCTGGAACGGCTGGAACGCGACGCCAGCTCCGATCCCTTGACCCGCATTCCCAACCGCAAATCTTTCGATCTGGCGCTTCGCAAGGCCACGGCCGAAGCCGCGCGGCAGAATCTCCCCTTATGTCTTTTGATGATCGACATCGATCATTTCAAACAATTCAACGACACGCACGGCCATGTTCTGGGCGATCAGATCCTAAGACTGGTAGCCCGGACCATGACCCGTCTGGTCCGCGACGAAGATATTCCCGCACGCTATGGCGGCGAGGAATTCACCGTCGTCCTGCCCGGCGCGACCCTGGACAAGGCGGTCGAGATCGCCGACACCATCCGTCTGAACGTCGCCAGCAAGAACGCGGTCAACCGCCGTACCGGCGTCGTTCTGGGCACCATCACCCTGTCCGCCGGCGTGGCCCAGTACCGGCCGGGCGAATCGATGTCCTCCTTGATCATCCGCGCCGACGAGGCGATGTATCTGGCCAAACAGCAAGGGCGCAACCGGGTTCTGTCGGAAAGAGACCT
>Ga0265295_1004865_pt1 | contig 17700 bp, 21 predicted proteins | sample Munlansysbiofilm_FD_192503 | JGI IMG/M metagenome (GOLD analysis project Ga0265295, IMG submission 192503) | Leachate microbial communities from a municipal landfill in Southern Ontario, Canada - Methane capture system biofilm | ecosystem: Engineered > Solid waste > Landfill > Unclassified ...
CATAAAACTCATTAATACCATTAAAAATAATAATACTTTTTTCATTCATTTCATCCCCTTTTAGTTTGACAGCGCAGTAATCCATGCGTCTGTGCTTATTTTAATTAATTTTAACATTTTATATTGGACTGAGAGATTATAATTTGCAGAACTTCCGTTAATTGTGACACCACTTGAACATGATAAGGTCGTTGTACCAGTTGAAGTGTTAATAAATGTAAACTCCGTACCGATAGGAAATGCTTCGCTTGAGTTGGCAGGTATCGTCACCGTGCGTACGCCTGTACCGTCAAAAGGAAAGAATGCTTTATGACCGTAAGATGTCAACGTCAGTGTGATAGAAGTTGATACTCGATTTGAGATATACCCCCAATGACCTTTCCAAGATGGCGCACCGCTTCCGTTTGAGTATAAGATATAATCGTCCGTGCCTGCAATAGTCGGCGCATAGAATGTTGGGCTTTGGTTTGCGCTTCCATTCATGGTGATGTTGTTGATTGTTCCTATCGTATCAGGACTTACAATATCAAAACCATCAACAGCATATTTTCTTACAATACCTAAACTTGATCCTATATTTGCTAATGATGTTAACTTATCACTTTGTGCCTGTGCTCCTACATCACCTGCTGTATATGCTAAAGCCGCTTTCAGTGCTGATTGTGTAATATCATTCGATAAAGGTATTCCTACAATCTCGCGGGTTGTTGCTACTTTGCCATTAAGCAATGTGATGAGTGAATTTGTGTTATCATTTAACATCACATCATTCACGGCTATTTTTGCGTACTGGTTAAGTGTGTTAAAGAACCTTATTTCCGTGCCAGTAGAATGTGATTGAAGACGGTTTTTAAGTGAGCGTGCACCAATCGCAAAGTCAGCGTCACTCGTATCAAACAGTGGATTTTCGCCAGCGTCCATTTTATTATTCCATGTGTCTTTTTCCGTTTGCGTTACTTTCTTATACGTTGTACCCTCTACAATATCATCCATGTTAATTTTTTTAAGTTCTTGATATACCCCATACCAATAGTCCATTTGAGATACAGTTAAGGTGTCAATACCTAATGATGTTAAGTCAATTAAAAACCAATCTTTTATTTTATATTGTCGATTAGATAAAATAGGAGTTTTACTTGTTAAAATATATGCAGATGTTTTTAAAGTATCATTATTATATATATTAGATACTTCTCTAATATCTAATGATGTTTGTGAACTCAATGAATATGAAATAACAGGTGAATTTATAAATGTTTGAATTGTATATGAAACATCACTTAAATATTGATAATCAAAACGTTGATATATTTTTCCAATTGGTAATGATAAACCAGTTTTTCCTATTTGCCAATATGTATTAGTTGAACCACTTATAAGTATTAACCAACCATCATTATATACATATGTAGCATTACTATAAGTAAATAATGTAGGATTAGAAAGTGAAGGGATTTTATTTCCATCTTCAAAAACTTCCCTTAAACTGTGATTGTTAAGTTCGGTGATGTGAGTGTCTAATGAATACGGAAAGTCTTTTGATAGGTAACGTTCGTCGTTGTGTGCGTCATGAGTACTATCATGTGGTGCTGGGTTAAAAGTAGAAGGTTTACCGTCAATATGTGACCAGTGTGAGCGAGGGTAAAATAGCGTTTGGTCTGCGTCAAACGTGCCTGCTTTCCTTCTTAATTCAACCAATAACGCTGTTGCCATTGTAAACCCTCCTTATACGGTGACTGTGCCTGTTTTAATGAGTACGAATGCTCCTTCTCCATGCTCTGTTGAAGCGTTGGCGTCTGATAAATTACCTGCACCTGTTGATTGTGCTTCATATAACTTCAACACTGGAAAATACTTCATGACATCGATTGCACGTTCTCTTGAGATTGCTTTACCTACATGTGATGTGCCTAATGATTGTCTTACTTCTGCTTGAGTAGCAAGTCTTAAGATACCAGTAGCACTTTCACTTGCACTTCTAATTGCCTGTTTTGTGATGGCTGAAATATGCCCATTTGCACCAAATGTAATCGTGTCGATGGTTTGAATATCAGTTAAATCTTGATCTGTTGGAGTAAATGTTGGATGTGTGTAGTTTGATAAGCCATTCAACTTAACTTTATCACTTGCTGACATAAGACCTGCGGCTGTTGTTGTTGCTTCTGGGTAGTTATGGTTGACAATCGACCATGTTTTGTTTGAACTACCATCAATACCTTTGAATACAATCCAGTCATTCTTTTCTAACTCAATTGTGATACCACTACCGCCTGTTAAACTTCCACCACCATCATCACCATTTAGAATGATATGACCTGCTGGCACGTTAAACACACCGCCTACGTCGACGTTAACATAGTAACCATCAACGGCATTATCGCCTGCATCAAACAGTCCTGCATTTGCCCAAATGTCATCAAAACCATCCATTGTAGATGCCGTGTATGAGACAGAGCCAATCATTTTTAAACCGTATTTAACGGATGCTGGAAGCAAGTTAATATCAATTAAATCACTACCATCAAGTAAACCGTCAACCGCTTTAATATGGGTTCTTAAATATCTAGTTGTATCAGCAGAGAATGTCCCTACCTTTTGTGATAAGTCTACTATAATACGAGTTCCCATTATTGTTTACCTTCTTCCTTTGGAGGTGCCCATTTTCTTTCATATCGGCGCTTTAAGATATCAAAGCTATTGAAACTTGTATTCAACACCGCTGATAAGCTTCTAAAAATACCATCAAACATGTCAATCAATTCACCAAGTGAGATTAAGATTTCTTGTCTATCATCAACAAGCACGCTTAAACTTTGCTTTAACTCCAGATTTTCCTTGACAACGTTATCGATATCTTTCTTGCGATATGTTTCAAGTTCAGCCTTTAGATCATCACGCTCTTGTTTGATTTGGCTGTAATCACTTTGGTGTGATTCTTTTAATGCTTTTCTCAACGATTTGACTTCTTCAGTTAAACTCGTGATGTGGTTTTTATATTCGCCGATTTCTTCATCTTTGGATTCAATCGTCATGATGGCATTTCCATATTCTTCTACAATTGCTTCTTTGGTAAGTCTCATCTTTAATTCTTTAAAATTACTTTCCATAGATTTCTCCTATTCTTCAATGATTTCTGTAACAATGAGTGCGTACACATCATCGCTTAAGTTCTCCGCGTTTGCCTCTTCAAAACTATCAAATACCTTTAAGCCGTCAGCAGCTTTGATTTTCAAGTCTTCAATATCACCTTTAATTGTGGTGAGTTCTAAGACCTCGCTTGATGTGAATGACTGCACCGACATATTTTTATCAATCGGCATATCTTGTGGCGTTGTAGTAAGTTCTTCTTCGTAGGTGTCCATGTGGTAGTTTTCACCGTCATAATACATGATGGTTTTATCACCGAACTTAATACCTGCAAAATTAAACTGTCCGTCACAATACCACCAATCGCCAGCGTTTTCACCTACTGGCAAAGGATATGAAGCACCGAACACACCTTGATAGGTCACGCAGTTTGCCGATGGACTAAACGCACGCCATTTAAAACTTAAACTGACCTTCGCTGAACGGAAGTACAGCACATCTAACAACACGTTCTCATCGACTTCAATTTCCCATACATTCCAATCAAAAGCCCGCTGATAGAGTTCGTCTGACTGGCTGAATATATCTTTACCCTTCGTTTCAGTAAACGTCATGAACTGGTTATATTCGGTCTGTGTCGCATTGTAGAGTTTAAAGTTAACACCCAAAGGCATTGCGGGCATGGGAGAGCACACTTGAACAACGTCAATCATGTTACTTCTCCCTTTAAATACCCCTGTTTTCTTTAAGTTGTTACCTAACCCATCAAAGGTCAAGTGAATGATGTTTTTAATCATCTCGCACCTCAGTGTATAATGTGATATTCTTTGCCACATAAGACGGCATGGTTTCGTTATACGTCATCACTAAATCGAGCGAGTTCTTATCATACCATACGACGCCATGACATATTCTATCGGGTGTAAAACTGATATCAATTTCACCCTCTACCGATGTATCAACCGTAATTGAAAACTGTTTGACGCGTGTAATATCAACCTTGACAGCGTTCTTTTGTGGCGTATAGAGTAACAACCCTGTGACGATTTCACCATCGTTATCTACCACTGTGTTATATCTCGCAAAACCGTTATAAACATTGACTTTAGGATGTTCGCTCATAACAGGTAATTCAACTAAACCACTTAAGATTTCTCTTGTGTCCTTGTTGACGATGTCGCTTATGGTGAATAGATCATCAAAACCCTTGCTTGCTGTCGCCTCTGGGTATAGTCTTCTCTCGGTATCAGTAAACGCGTAATTACCTGTGTACCCTTTAAACATCACGCTGTCTACTCTTCCGTAATAATCGGTATACGATACGTCTTTATTGAAGTAGACCGTTTGACCACCGATGACTTTTGAATACCGTTGCAATCCTGCCGAGTAGTTGTCTTTCATCTTGTACTTAATTTCAATCGTTTTACCTTTGTTGTCGGTATCGAGTGACAAGTGCAACTTCCTTGTAAATCCATTTTGGTGTAAGCATTCCATATAACCATACGTCACAGGCGTTTTGCTTCCACCACTTAATACATCGAAGAACTTATTCGCATTTTGTAACCGTGTATCGTAAGGTGTTTCTTCTTCAACAATCACCAATTTTGAAGTGTATCGTAACACCCTTAACGTGGTATCTTCTGATGTGACTTCTTCAATGCGGTGTCGTGAGTTGATGCCGATGTAACTTGATAACACATGATAATCTTGTACCAAGACTGCGCTATATGTCACCATGTCAGACTTTAAGGTGTATGTCATGGCAACGTAATATCTTCCTTGACTGTCCTTGTCTCCTGGTTCTGGGAGTTCATCCACCGAGTTTGCCCATCCTGATATGGTGTACTTTGTACCACCCATACGATTGACTAACACTTGCGCATAGTTGCCGATGGCGTCGCTCTCATTCACGTTTGAACTCTCATTGAGATATTTAACCCTTTGACGCTCGAAACCTGTTTGGTCGTCCTTGTACACCCTTGCGTGCGTTTCAGTTAAAGCCTTATACTGCACATAGATTTCAATTTGTAAATCTCCTGGTGCTTGTTCATCTAAATCATAACCTAAACCAGGATCATCTTGTGATTGTGTCCCAGTACGTGTGACAAGTTCGCCTACTTCCATGCTACGCTTTGCCAAGATGGTTTCATAAAGTGCTCTTACAACGGAAGGTTCACCGATGAGTTGTTTTTTATGTTCACCTGTAAAACTCATACCCTTGATTTGATTGTCACCTTTGGAGTAATATAACACGTTGTTCTTCTTTAATGTTTGCTTACCCGTATAGGTATAATCTGAATCAGACGGTAACGTATCGTAATATTTGTCTTCTACCACCCTGTCAGTGATGTCTGTGATGTCACCAGCAAGCCATACATAATTGGCTGACTGTGAGGCAAGACCACGCACTAAAACGCTTGTGATAACCTCGATATCGTCTTCTGTTTCATAGGTGATGTTTGATATTGTAATTCTGTCGATTGACCCTGATGTCAAAAGTCCAAAACCATTTTTATGTGGTGAATGTCTTACCCTGTCAATCACGTTCTTTGTGTTGAGTTCAAGCGCGTTCACATAGTCTTCTAACTCGCCTGTTGCCTGTTCATCCGTGATGTTAGGTAAGTCAATCACTCTTGGGTTATCAAAGAATAGGAAATCAACACCCTTTGCCAAGTTACCGCTTAATGCGATGATGTAATATAAGTAAACGGGTTCTTCAGGATCCACAGCTGTACAGATAAGATTTTGATACACCGTACCGCTCTTGAGTTTAGATGTTGCTGTTTCGCCCTCTACATAACACGTCGTGCCAGGTATCTTTGTACCTTGTGTAACTGAGAATGACCCATCCGCTACCCATTGCAAGATTGTGCCGTTGTATTCCTGTCTAAACACCGTTCCAATAGGATAGTTGTATAAATTGATATTTGCTACGCTTCCTTGTAAGGTGTACTTGACCGTAGCATTGTCGTAAGCATATTCGCTTGATATATTGAGAATTCGTTCGTCAACTGAATCTCTTACCGTAACCAATGCACCGTTTTGTTCTGCTATTTTAGATAAGGCGTCATATACTGTATACCCCTCGTATTTATCCTCTGGAGCAATCGTGTTTAATTTAGCACGCGCGTTATCTGAGAGCACATAAGGTGTCTTGCGTAAGATTTTATCTGCCAATTGAGAGTACATTGTAAATGGCATTTCATTGAACTCATGCGACGTAATGGTAAACGATGTTCTTTCAACGGTTATTTCATCATCAAGAGATGTGTTAAATTCATATTCAACACTGAAACTTGAAAGCACTTCAGGTATGTATTTGATAGTAATAAATTTGTTGATTTCTTTTCTTGTAAAACCAAATACCGCTTTAATGATTTGAACATCTGAATGAATGATACTGCCATTGTATTTAATACGTATATTTACCGTTTGATTAATCGCCATCGGCATGTAAGAAAATGATGTATCAAGCACCAATGTGAACTCATCTTTTCTTAAAACTTGAAGTTCATTCAATACCGATAGATTAGTGTTCATGATATTGTTATAATTTACAATTTCTAACTCATTTGTTTTGCTTAACACGATATCTTCTGCAACGTTAACCGATATGTTGTATATGCCAGCGTTTCCTTTGGGTTGTGTCAATGTGATGTTTTCTAAAGGGTAGTTAGTCAAGTCTTTTGTGTAGGATACAAGGCTTAATTTATGAATGTATGTACCAACACCAAAGTCTATTTTTTCAATATTAGGTTCAGCAATCATCATGGAATACGTTTTGCCGTCATGTTCAAATGTGACATCCGCCAGTCTTGGCAATCTTCTTGATAAGTCTAATCCTGATACATAATTGGCTGGTAAAGGTATCGTTTCGACATAACACGAATCAAACGTCGAGTCGACCGTTTTAGTTATATTGATATCTAATCCGTTTAATGGTAAGTCGTATTCAACACCCTTGACTTTAACAATCATATTCTAACCCCTGTAATGTTTTGCACCAACCGTTTTTGACGTTCAGCGTTTATCGTATTATCAATTTGTATGCCCGCTAATATGGTTTGATTTTGCATGCCTAAATTAATTGCTTTAAGCCCTAATCGTATACCCTGTGTACTAAGGGCAATTAAAGCACCACCTACGCCACCAGCTAAACCACCAATGGCAACACTTCCTAATAACCCTACGGATTCCTCTACGTACGCCATCGTGTTATCTAATCGTCTTTGTACAACCGAATCACCTCTAATCGCATTGTTAGAAGCGAGTTTGTTTTTTATGATATTAGACCCTATGCCATAGACTACCGTGACAGCGCCAATACCTTTAGCAATATTCTTTGTCAGTCTCTCTGGGTCTTGTTTCGCTACGACATCATCCGTCGTTTTCTCGTCCTGTGGATCTCGGCTTTTGTTTTCACCTGTGACCTCTTCGGTCTCACCACCCGTCAAGACGAGTTCAAATCTTTCAGCCATGATTACACCTCCTTGAGTGTCAGTGTTAATGCTGATCGTGTTTCTTTATACCCCTCTACACCTTTTGTCACTTGCACTGAATAGGTATAAAGGTTGCTTGCTTTCGTGGTAATTTTAAGTGTGTGATTGCTCTGTGTATCGCCATAGATTTCATCTTGTAACGCCTTGTATAAATCAGAGTTATCATCCACGATAGAAACCTGCCATGTGCGATTGATTTCGGTTGCCTTTATTTTATTTGTCTTGCCATCTCTTCGTGGTGTTTCACCCTTTGTAAGGTCGTATGTATAGTCGGTCAACTTCACACTCACATCGTCTAATAAAACGCTACTACGGTCATACATCGCGCCATAGCGAAGTGTTAAACCTACAAGTTTATTAGAGTTTTCTACAATGTACTCACCGCGCTTCAAGATAAGTTCTTTTACCTTGATGCTCGACCCTACTGTTAATCTAAACGTATACAGTTTGTTGTAAGAGTTGTTGTCAACGTCGTTGTACATCTCTAATATCTTTGCATTACCTAATGTTAAAGGCACGTTAATGATGACATCATCATCCGTTAAGTATTCGTTTGTTCCCTCGTTCACATTAGATACATAAGCTTTTGTATTCACCATGTTATAGGTCACGAAAGGTATTTGTGTATAGTCAACGTCGCTTCCTGTTTTTACTTCCAACTTAAAGTGCTTCCCAGCAACAAACCCGCTTGTGATGACCCATGTGAAATCCATTCGTAAAACAAACATATAATCATCAAGCCCGTTCTGGGCTTTTTTATACTCATCAAACTTATAGCGCTGTACGGTCTTTGTGATTAAGTAATCACCAAAGAGTTCGTGCTTTTCAGCGTTTTCTATCTGTCTATAAGTGTCTAACAATAAATAAAGATTATCCCTTTTCTCAATGGGTACATAAAACCATAGGACACCGTTCAAGGTTTCCTGTAGGTCGCTTTCAGTGATTAAACTTCGCTCTACCTTAAGCACACAAGGAACGATACGCTGTGAGGTTAATTCCATGATTTCATCGTATAACATAATGTCATCTTGAATAACGACAGGTATGTTTGCTGTTAACTGTTCGCTTTCAACTAAACCTGTCGAGACTTGCGCGATGTCTTGCTGTATTTTTTGTGTGATTTCATATAACGTCATACCCTTTTGACCTCTCTTCCTAAAATCCTCTCAATTGTGCTCAAAGCAAGTTGAATAAAGTCTTCCGTAAACCATCCCTCATGTGGATTGACAAGCGTTTTCTTCCACCAGCTGTTATACGTCCATTTCATATCGGTATATACCGCATACCATATATCCATGACGATAGCGGATGATGTTCCACTGTCTTCAATCCTGATGTTATCCTTGAGCGCTCCACCATTGATTTGTGCAACTGGTGCACCACTCTTGGCGAGTTCTAATAACATCGGCATGATTTCTTCTTTTATAGCGTTAAACGTATCACTTGATATTTTGACAACGCGAGTGGCCATCGTCTCACAATCCCTTCTTTTTCTTTGGGCAAGACCTTATCGACACTCTTCAATCTAAAGGTTTCCGTACCGATAATGATTTCATCGTTTTCTTTAAACGGTAGATCATCCTTAGTCTCAATAACTCTGATATAGACCTTGTGTTGAACGCCTCTCACTTCCATCATTTCACGCTGATTAGAGATATACTTAAACCGAAACTGGGTTGTGCCCTCGTTTAATGTAGGCACTTGTGTTCTCGGTACACTTTCTGGTGATGTATGACGTGTTGCCTGTCTGTATAATCCAACTAAAGGATAAAGTTCCATTACCATATATCCTCGCTGTTATCTACCATATAGTATGTGTCATAATCAAAGTGATAGGTGTTTAATAACCCCGTCATAGCATTTTTAACCAGTCTTGGTATATCTTTGTTGCCTACGATGTGTTCATCGCCTATGGTGTATGTTGCTTCAATAAATCTCACAGCGTATGTGATGAACTGTAAACGCCATTTAGGATAGAAAGCGATTAGGTATTCCATCACAAAACGCGTGCGTTCAGACTTGTCTTGAAAGAGATAATCTCTCGCTTGTAATGTAAGACCTAATAACTTCTTATTGACCGTTTCAGTGTCGTCACCCTCAGTAACTAAATTGATACCCGTGAGCGCTTCATAAAACGCTACAGTGGGGGCTGGTATGTGATGTGTGATGTTATAGATTGAAGTGGTGCTGTCAAGTGTGTTGTATGCCATAATGTACTCCTTTTGAGAAAAGGGATAGGGCTCAAACCCTACCCCAATGTTGTTATGCTAATGCAGCTTTCGAAACGTAAATACCTTTTGCTCTATTTGCGATGACGAATAAGTCATAGCGAACACGGTAATCAATTTGACCAGCGTCTAAACCTGGTACTTGACCTGGTGCCCAGAACACCGCGTTTTGATGTCTTACAATTGAAGCAATAGAGTTTCGTGTTACTAAAATGAAGTTGATATTCGTTCCTAAACGGCTTGCTGGAACTTCAACAATTTTAGCGTCGCGGTAGATTTCAACCTTAACAGTTGCATCGCCACCCCACATGCCATAGACAACTTTCTTATCTAACGCTTGTTCTAAAGCAAACTTAACAGCAGGTGTGACATATAAAATCTTGTCGCCTTCTACTTCGTTTTCCGCTTGTGTTTGGAACGCTTCATCTAATTTAGCAATAACATTAGATGATGTGATGGTATTATCAGTTGTAGAAGCTGTGTGTAACTTGGTAGTTCCAGCGCCAGCAACTAATTTGCTAAATCTATATGTGTCTACTGCAGGTACAACGACCTTGCGCACATATTTGTTAGCAACGCTGATGATTCCATTTTCCATTAAGGACTCATCCATATCTAAACGGTCAACCAACACTTTATTACCTTTATCTTGTGATAATTGGTATGTGTCCCATGTGCGGTCAACATCAAGCGCTACAAACCCAGTTGATCTATTATATGTTCCCAAACCAGCTGCATCAAATGTGTCGAGTGGCATTTTGACGGTGTCGCCACCTAACCACTGAAATGTTGTAGCTTCTAAATCTGCGGTCTTTGAAGCCGCTTTGTAAACTTCATTGAGGTTATTTGGATCAGCCAAATAAGCCTGTGCTAATGCAATAACGTTTGCCATGTTTTATTCTCCTTATAGTTTGCGCAAATGCTTAATCTTTTCTTGTTCTGTCATTTGCGTTCCGCCTCCTGCTCCACCGATTTTGATGGGCGTTGTGCCTTGAAACGTGCTAAACTTCTTCGCCACTGATTCCGCAGACTGTAATAGCGTCACATCTTCTTTGACTCCAGCCTTTGCCAATGTTAGAAACTCATTTTTAAAGTCATCGGTTACACCGTACTTTGTTGTAACGAGTTCATCAACAATCTTTTCATGCTCGCTCTTCAATGTGTTAAAGTTCCCTTCGAGTTCTGTATAGTTTGTCTTAAACCCTTCATACTCTTTTACCTTACCCAAGTTCTCCTTGATTTCACTCACGCTTTTATAACCAATTTCATTAAGGATTTCTCCTTTGGCTTTAGAACTGATTGATTGGGTGAACTTGTTGTATTCATCCTCTGTCGCAAATGCTTTGAATGGAGTAGTGGGATTACTTCCTTGCTCATTTTCATCGCCTTCAGCAAATAGTTGAATGTTTAAATCTAACATAGTAAATCTCCTTTCCAGTTTTTAGTCTTTGAATGGACTATTTTTAGTTTATAGCCTTAGTTGGGCTTCTTTGTTATCAGCAAGAACACGGTCTCGCCGTTGTAACTAATCTTTAAAAACTCTCTGCCACTATCATCATCAAACACAATCTCCGTTACACCTTTTCTTGCCATCTCCATGACAACAGCATTGACTTGTGCTTTCATGCTCTTAAATAACTCTGTGTCATCCATCTTCAAATCGTTTGATAGTGGTAGCGTGGTCGTCTTTTCATAGTTCTTTGTACCTCTTATGTATCTCCAGAAGTAACGACCCTTTGACGGTGCTCTAATCATCCCCTCAAGGTGTTTAGCAAAGCCATAGTACTTATAGAGTGAACCGTTCCAAAACCTTATGAGCAAGTCTTCACCATCCGTACCAACACCCGATATAAACGATGACAAGACCCACTGTAAGCCACATTCTAATAACTGTTGCTTTTGTACCGCTGATGGTCTAATGCGTCGTGGTAAGCCTTGTCGTCTATCTATGTTCTCGTCATAGAGTAGGATGGATCCATCTTCCCTCACTTCGCCAATATCAGTTATTTTCATCGCCAACACCTAATTGATCATTGATTAAAGGTTTCCCCTCTTCAATTTTGATGTTCTTAACGATACGTTTGAAATCATCTTCTGTATATCCTTGATTTTTGAGTGCATACTTGACAGCTTCTTCTTGGTCAAATGCTACACCTAATGCTTTGGTTGCTTCTTCTACGCGTTCTTCGAATGTTTGATTATTGAATGCTGGGAAATTAATTGATATATCATATCTTTCAACTTCGTCAACGCGGTACTGATATTGAATACCTTCATCATCTTCAACAGCGATAGGTTTTTGCCCTTTGAGTGAATACATCGTCAATAAAGCATTATAGGTATCGACTAAAAACTTATTCCACAGTTTAATCTTGTTGCTTCTAACGATGACTGATGACTTCTCTTTAATCTCTAAAGCTGCACCTGATATATTAGCTGAATGTGCTTCAAGCCCTACTGTGGTATATGCCATGCCTATCTTCATCCAACATGTCTTGAGTTCATTTTTGATTGACTCATCATACATTGTGGTGTTGAATTCAGGTACATCACGTTTAAAACCAACAGGTTTATCGGGTTGCCCTCGTGTGATAAACATGTCAAACTTATATTCAGGTGGTATCTTTTCATTACCTTCATCATCCTTGACAATCTCGGTATCTGATATCGACATGGAAGGTCTTACACGTCTGATGTACAAGTTCTTTTGTGAGTAGATTTCATCAATCAAATTGAATGTATCAGTCAATCCCTCGAAGTCAGACCCACCATATTCGGTGCCGTCAAACTCATTGGAGTTGCTTCGATTCTTCTTAAACGTTGCAAATATCATGTTGATAGGCTTATTGCTTTTGTCTAAAAAGTAAACATCTTCATAGCCTTCTGATAACTCTTCTACTGTATTGATAGGCACACGGTGTCCTTCGTCATCATAAAGTTCATATTTGATATACCCTTTGCCATAATACGAGCGCAAAATGTACTTCTTGTCTGTTTGCACATATCCATCTTCAAATATAATTTCTTGTATCTTGCCTAATATGACACGCAGTTTTACCCTTTCAGCTGGGTACATAATCATGATCGGATATTCAGACACATCTTCTCTAAACACTAACTTGCACGCCACAGTGCCCGAGTATGTTTCGTACATCGACCCTGTTTGATATTTCTCATTATGATCGTTGTCCTCTAATATCTCCATCAGCGTTTCAGTCTTCTCGATTGATTTTGCTTCATTTTCCTTGTCGTCACCAACCGATACATAGATGTCTAAGTCTTCCGCAAATAATAAACTCTTCATTTGGTTCATGATGATTTCTGCAGTTGGGTAATGAAGTTTAGGAACGTTTGTTTTCCCGTCTACCCATTCCCACCATAGTTGTCGAGATTGACTTGATATTTCGCCAGGTATGGTGCGATATGTTGAATAAAACATAATCAGGTCTACAGGGTTACCACCAGCCCATACTCTGTACTCGCTTTGTCTAAACTTAACAAGGTTAGATAAAGACTGTTCGCGTCCTGGTACTTGATATTTAAAATTAGCCATAAATTGTGTCACTTGTTTGTCAACCTCTCTTGCTATCTGTTTTCCAAACAAAAAGTTAGTTAGTCCCATGTTCAACGCTCCTTATAAAGCGATAGTTCGTATTTGTATGAACTGACGCCATATTCTACCGCGTCAATGTTGTCAATCATCGTGCCCTTCGTTGGGTCATCCCATCTTGCTAACACACCCTTAGCCCATTCTTTAGGGTCGTACTGCGCTTTCCTAAAACTTGTAATCGTATCTTGGCAGTTATCATAAAATCTTAACCGACCTAACCACAATAGATTAATGCCTGTTTTAATTCTCGTGTTAATCTCTTCCTTGATGGCTTTATCTCCAACATCACCAATGCCGTGCTGATACTGTAATCTTTGATACTCTCTTATGAAAGTGATGTCTTCATCTATATAAACTCTCTTGGCGTTCTTCTTCATCTTGTCTCTCGCTGATTTAATGAACTCGAGAAAGTCAACCACATAGTCGTTTGGGCTCTTAATCGCTAACCCGCTAACATCTGCATTTCTATGCCGATAGTCTTTAATGACATCTACATAGCGATAACCCTTTGTGATACCTAACACGATGTATGCCGTCGCTGATGTGTTCTCACCAGGATCTCCTACAACGACATATGAAGCGTATAAATCAGGATTGAACGCACTTGCCTTTAAGATGTTGTAATCTCTTACGTGGTAGATAAGTCCTTCCGCTGATACTCTCTCTCCCAAGATGTCACGTTTGAAGATGACTGATTCTGGGTCATACTCAGATATAATCTCGTCCATACGTTCCCTTGTCATAATAGGGTTATCTTGCATCAGCTTTTTAATGTAGTTCAATCGCCCTGTCTTCTCCCATACGTCCATTTGTCTATAAACGTCATGCTTCTCGTCCACAGGGTTTAAATCAATAAAGTGATATCTATGTCCTGATAGTGCTGTACGCTTTATCAGTTCGTTTCTCGTTTCCATATGCAATAGTTCCCATTGGGTCGCTATCACCATGCCAACGCTCCAACCTTTATATGGTTCATGGCTGTTTGCTTTGTTGCCACCAAACGCCACGATATACTTAATGGGATGTCCGCTTCCTTTCTTCGGTAGAATAATCAGTGCGTCACTTCCCTCATACTTGCCCTCAAATATGCGCTGTCTAAACTTTACTTTCTTGTTGTTGATAATCTCGGTGCGTTCTTGCCAATCTGGGTAATGCTTGATGCCTAAACCCTCACCGTCAAACAAAATGGTTTTTGCACTGGACTGTGTCGGTGCTATCGCTAAATAGATCATGTCAGTGCTCTTATCTATCTCACCGCAAAACGCTACAATGTTATCGGTTGTTTTAGCTGCTCTAATTGGCCCCTCACTAATGTTGAACGTCTTAAGGTTAAACATGTAGTCAAGTGTCTTTCTATTTGGCACAACGAACTTGTTGAGGAAACTCCCGTTAGACAGTATCTTTTTCATGCTGTTCTCTTAACACCACATTGAAACTTGGTGCGATGTCATCATTAAACTCGAGGTTGACCTCTTGCTTGTTGCTCCACTTCTCAGGTGCTAAATTGGTTAGGTTGAATATGAGTGCTCCAAGATTAGGTGATAATGTTTCTTCTTGCACTTCCTTGCTCTTGACGTTGCCTTCCTTGTCATAGTATGTCTTTGTCTTGGTTACCTTGACATTTCCTATTGCTAAATCGTATAGTGTTGCCTCTAATTTTTCTACAAGTTCAGCATTACCTTTTTTTAATGCCTCCGTAAACTCTTCGATGTCTGCCTTATGTTTGTAAAGTGTAGATTCTGCAATGTTGAGCATTTTAGCAATTTGACCGTAAACAATACCCTTGCTACGAAGTATGCCGATTTCTCTTAAATAGGGTTGTATTTTGTTGTCATAAGCACTTGGTCTTCCTCCTGCCATCATCTCACCTCACCATAGCGCGACATAGAGGTCTAATACTTGTGTCGCATTTTACGGATTATCTACTTGAAAAATACTCCATAATGTCATATTTTCTAAATCTACAACATAAAATATGCACTAAATAAAAAAAGCGGTTATTATTCCGCTTTCTCATCATGAATGTTGCCTATGATTTCGTATTTTTTGCTATCTACAAATATAAATGGTGATATTTCGTTTGTGATATAAAAATCGCCAAATACATAGACTAACTCACCGAGTTCATTTTCTGATGTATCAAAGTTTCTATAAATACACTTTTGGAATATACCATAATATTTATCATGCTGATTAGTAATAAGATAGTGCCACACATGAGGTTTTAGCATATATCTAACAATATCACCCTCATAAATCTCTTTGCCGTTCTTGTCTTTAAGACCTGTGAATTGACCTATCGTTTCAGGTCTTACACGTATCCACTGTTCAAGTTGCAAGTACTCGTCCGTTGCTTCCACGATACCGTTCACGATGTATGCCACACCGCCATCAATAATTAGATTCCCATACACGAAGTCATTTTTTGAAATGTGTACGTTAATTTCATCAAAATCAACATCTTCAAAGGGTTTACCTCTAAACTTGTATTCTCTCATGCTATTCACCTCTGTCTACATAAGATAGGTATACATCACCTATTCTGATCACAACCATGTCAGAACCCCAATAAATAGTTTCATCTGATATGTGCGATGTCGTGTATACGGTATCATTAACGTTTACGAGTATATAGTCGCCATCTCTTCCTGCATATTCACCGTACATGATTTCAATGTCAAGTTCATCAATTTGTTCTTGAATAAGTTGTTCTACTTCATCTTTTGAATAATATTGTTGTGGTATCTCGTTTTCAATTTCTTCACCAAGTTCATCAATAGCGTTTTGAATGAGTTCATCTACTTCTGCTTGAGTGTAATAGTCATTACCTTGATAAAGAGGTCTACGAATATCACCACATCCAACCAACGCAATACCTAATAAAACCACGATCAGTAATGCTAATAGTTTTTTCACTTCATTTCCTCCAATTCTTCTTTATATAAGTTTGAACTTATTTTTTGAAGATTGTTTTTTAAAACTGTCATACGTGCATATTCTTTTGCAGACCATCCGTCGGTATTTCCTATTTCATAATCTAATAAATCGGCTATTAATTGGGCGTCCCAACTGTTTAAAATTAATTTACATGGTTTTCTTTTTGATTTAATATTTCTATTTTCCATGTGATGATGCCTCCAATTCTTTTTCTATGATTTCTGATTGACTTAATTTAATTTTGTTTATGACTCTTTCTAATTCAATTACAATGCTATCAATATAGTGATTTTGATATGTTAGTAACTCCTCAACCTTTTTAGCACGTTCAAGGGCTTTGATTACTTTATTAGGGTTATCAAATCCTGTTTCATAAAACATTAAATCATCTAACGCTTCATCGTAAATGTTCATATCTTTTAAAATCGGTTTAACTGCTTTGTTTAAATCATGGTAGTCTAATTGACCTCTCATGTATGGTCGATTGCTACCCTCTAAAAAGAAGAAACCATCTTCAACTTTATCAATTATGCCTATTTTTTTATTTGGTAATACAATTACTTTATCTCCTCGTTTCATCTCTATTCTCCTTTCACCCATACAGTTTGAAATGATTGCGTGGCTTTGGTGAGTTGAAATGATTTTAGACAATTATCTAAATCATTATCATAATCAAAAGGACTAAATTCGCAAATATCAGCACCATAATCTTTACCGTATTTATAAAACTCCCCTAATTCCATATTCACAGGTTGAATGTTTTTTAGGTGGTGAGCGTAGAGGTCTGCACCATTGCCGTAATCTTCAATCTCATCAGCGGTTAAACAAGTTGATTTTCTTAATGTTGGATCAACACTCAATAAATACATGAAATCATTTTCACACTCGTGACCGTTTTCTGTATTGGTGCAATCACTACAATCAACATATCTTGTAGTTCCACTCACCTCAAACTTGACGACTACAAGACCGTTGAGATTATCAAATGAATTGTCATCAATAAGCATATATGAGTGATATGGATGATTGATTAAATACGGCTTCCCCTTCGTGCAATACCCATAACCCTCTACAATCTCACCTCGTGCTAATTTGTCCTTTGCCCATTGTGGTAGATCACGCTTAAATACTGCAATTGATAATCTACCAGTCAATAGGTCTAACATTTGTTGTGGTTTAAACTTGTATAAGAGTGCTTGTGTCATTTGAGTGCCTCAACATAACCTTTTTCGATGAGGTCTTGAATGTATGGTGTGATGTCGTCGCCTGATTCATCTCTTCTCATGTTGTTGAATCTCACATATCTAACATTATCTAAAAGACATTCATCATTTAGAGG
>Ga0265295_1004867_pt1 | contig 17699 bp, 15 predicted proteins | sample Munlansysbiofilm_FD_192503 | JGI IMG/M metagenome (GOLD analysis project Ga0265295, IMG submission 192503) | Leachate microbial communities from a municipal landfill in Southern Ontario, Canada - Methane capture system biofilm | ecosystem: Engineered > Solid waste > Landfill > Unclassified ...
AATGGGCCTCCAAAAAAGCTCGTCGGAGGTCATGGAAAGCTTTTGCGGACAGAAACGATGTTTTTAGGATCAACTGAAGGAAGTATTTTTTTAATAGAGGTGACAACTTGCTTGACATCCACCGGTATCAGCCGTTTTGGCTTTTTGTAGGTTTTGGATTTAAGATTTGGGGTCGGCAAACTTTGCTCCACAACAATTTAATTATATAGATAAATTTTTGTTTGGGGTGCATTTTTTGTCTCTTAGAGGGGCCATTTGATAGAAAAACGACCCCTCTAAGATAATGCTATATATTTCAATTTTTTCACTTGATCAAAAGAGAAAACAATTGTACGTTTTTTTGGGGAATGATCTTTGATGTCTGAATTTTAGGCTACCTTTCGTTTTCAGGTTAAATTATCCAGTTCAACCATAAACGATGGGGTGCTTATTGTCCGGTCAAAAGATCACTCCCCTTCCCCCAAATCCGTTATAACCAGAATTTCTCCATCCTGATTGACTGGGGAAATATTGTAGTAACCGAAAAAAAATCATGCCCCCACTTGTTCAATTTGTACCCCCAGTTTTAAATGATAAGCGCTGAACTACAAGTTCGGAAATATCGATGAAAAAAATATCGGAGCCTTGCCAACAAGGGATATAAAAATTAACTTTTGATATATTGTTTAATGATCATTCATATGCTTTTTAATCAATTGCACCATGTTCTCGTAAATGAGGTCAATATCATATTTTTTTGCCGTCTGAAACGCATTATCCGCCATGGCTTCATAAAGGGTTTTGTCGTTTTTCAACCGACAGATGGCCACACTGACTTCTGCCGGGTCCGGGTTCAGGATATATCCATTTTCTCCATGGTCCACTAGCCACTCATGGGTCGAAATTTTATTGCAGATCACCGGTTTTCCGGCTGCAAAATATTCCACCACTTTCTGGGGTGGGGAGATGCGGTATGCCGGCACATCATCCAGAAAACTCAAACACACGTCAGAATAATGTAAAATTCCGGGAATCAGCATGGCATCAACCACGCCTATATTCAGGATGGCCTTCGTCAAATGGTGTTTTTGGGCATAATCGGTGATTCGTTGTGAATAGTGATTGTCCGCCCCGGCAATGACCAGCACGATCTTTTCATCCTGACCTGCTGCCTGGCGTATAGAGTTTAGCATGAGTTGAAAACCCCGGTTTTCAGTTACCCATCCGGTATAGGTTACCAGAAAATAACCCTGCTCCCGCAATTTACGCAATGGCTCATGAATATCGGTTAAAAACGGATTCTTGAATTTTTTCGGTTCAACTCCATGGGGGATGTGCACAAGATTTTGCACCCCTTTGTTTTTTAGAATTTCAATGATCGATTGGGAAACTACAAAGGTGATTTTGGATTTTTTCAGGCCTGTTATCAAAAAAAAATCGGTGATTGATTTTGCAATATTTCGAATGTTTTTTTTAATAAAGCCTAATTTGTCATCAAATCTTTGTCCATATTGGGAGACATATAAAAATACAGGTTTTTTTAACCACAATGCGATATGGGCACTATACTCAAACATAAACATTAAGTCAGCATCTATTTTGTTGAGATTGTTTGCATTTTTTTTCCAATCTATTATTTTCGAAATTATTGGCAAAAATTTTTTCTTTTTCGATTTGTAGCCAATAACTAAGCATTCTGGAAAGCATTTTTGAACGAACTTTTTTTGATTCGTAATAATTATAATTTTGAAATGTTTAGAAAGATAATTAATAATTTCTAAACGGCTAAATATGCCAAGTGTAGATGCATAATTCGTAGGAAAAAAAATAAGAAGTTTTTTCATTTTTAGTTTTTCCATCTGTGTACCGCAATAAAGACGAATAGAATGCCCAAGATTATGGGAATAATAACAACAGCGCCCATATAAACCACAACCGTTTTGTGGATATCGATCACGTCATGATACCTGCCTGTAAAATAATATTTTCTTGCGGTGTCGATCTGGTTTTTCAAAAGAGGTGACACCAGGGGGATTCTCATGAAAATTTTTCTCACATATTTATTCTGATTATAACGGATTTAGGGGAGCAGAGTTCAAAATTGATCTGATTATTGAAAGGGGTTAAAAAACTTTTTTGTAACCCACTGAAAATAAAGGGAAACTCAACTATGCTTTTTATCAATAATTTTATATAGTTAGAGACCAAACCCGCCAAGGAGGTCTCTAACTATATGGGGAAAACAGATACAGAATCCGCTACCCGAAACAATAGAACCATATGCTTGCCTTTTTCTCAAGATGTTTATAATGACAACATTCAGAATCCTGAGACATTTCGAAAATGTCTCAATGAACGGATTGAACTTTTCCCGGAACTCTTTCCGGCTGAAATTTTCCGAGAAGGATATCAAATGAAAGATATTTATCACTCGAAAAAAATGTTGATCTCTATCAGAAGAATAGAGATATCCGGCATCGCTTACACAGTTCGCCCTTCCTTTTTAACACCCTATCTTACAGGGTTGGTCGATGAAGTTGAAAAAGCCCTTTTTATGAGAAAATTCAATGTGCCTTTCTGGGCGCTGAGTCACAATTTTGGAAAGGACCCGATGTATTGGTATCGCATTGAACAGTCGCTTGGGCGGAATAGTATCGTTGGAACAACAATCCGACAATCGACTGATATTCCACAACATCTTGCGGCAGATGAGAAACATACCCGGATACTGGGAGAAAAAACATATGTTGCAACAACTGTTGGAAAAGGGTGCATTCTTGGCGTTGCTGTTGCAAAAAATGCTGGAACAGAAGCCTTGACCAAGGCATATGAAGTTTACCAAGATGAAGCCCAATCTTTGCAGCCTGAATATTCACCAGATACTGTCAATATGGACGGGTGGCAAGCTACTCGGCATGCATGGAAAAGCCTTTTTCCGTCGGTGGCCATCATTTGCTGTTTTTTACATGTATTCATAAAAATTCGTGACAGGGCAAAAAAGAAATACAGAGACATTTTTGATGAAGCTGCCTCAAAATTATGGGATTGCTATCGGGCTGAAAGCAAAATGTCATTTTCACAGCGAATCAGAAGGCTGATTGAGTGGTGCAAAAAGTATGATGCCCCGGATGTCATATCTGCCCCTATAAAGAAATTACGGAAAAATATAATTTCATACAAAAGTGCATATGATCATCCTAATGCGCACAGGACAAGCAATATGGTTGACAGGTTGATGCAAAGAATGGATCGGCATCTGTTCAGCACTCAGTATTTCCATGGATCAATGGATGCAGCACAGTTGAGTATTAGAGGATGGGCACTCATTCATAACTTTGCTCCTTACAACCCAGAAACAGCCAAAAAACATAACGGCTTCAAAAGTCCATCGGAAAGCTTGAACCAATTTAGATATCACGACAACTGGTTGCATAACCTTTATATCTCGGCTTCTTTGGGTGGGCACAGAAGCCCTCCCCAAAATCCGATATAATCAGTATTTATTTAATTCAGGGAGTTTCAAGCAATAACCAGCATCGTTAACCAGGGCCAGAAAACGATGATTGTCATCATTTGTGACATATTCGGAAACAGACGGCATCACCACGTTTTCCTGTTTGTGCAAAAAATGCAACAGCAAGTCCAGTTCAGTGAGCGCATTTGGTGAATCAAAATCATAGCTGGTGTGAAACAAGGCCACCAGCAGCACATCCCGGTCCGATTCTGAATTTATGAGCACGTTGGATTTCAAATCCCCCAAAGGGCCGTCAAACAAATTCGAGTTGCAATGCAGATATGTCAGATTTCCATGGGGGGGGGCGCCCAGATACCCTGAAAAATAGTGAATTCCATTATTTTGCAGAACCTGGAACGTGTCCTGGTTGGCTGAATTCCAGGGCGGGGCAAACCAGTTTATGTCCAAATCAAACGCATTGGACAGTATTTTTTTTCCAGAGGCTATACGGAAAGTTTGTTCTTCAAATTCCAGCTTGCCGAATTTGAACTTATGATCAAACCCGTGCATGCCGATCTCTATCCAGCCCTTATCATGCCAGCTTTTCAATGCACAGGCTATGGGCAAATCCCTGGTTATTTTCTGATTGGACAGGTTGGGAATTACGGCATAAAGGGGCGTTATGTTATATTTTCGAAACACCTCTAAAACACGGGATTCAAATTCCGGGTCTGATTTGACAGAAATATCATCGTTGCGGAAAAAAATGAAGACTTCGGAAAGAGCAGGTGCCGGCGGGGCTAAAATCACCAGACACAGCATTGCCATTGTGATGCGAAATCGTAGGGTCATTTTGTCAGTTTTTTATACCCCCTCAGAAAAAAAATCAGTCCAATTGCCAATGGTCGCAGCACAAAATTATCTGTACCTAATTTCTGCAATCTATCCCTGACAGTAAGGGGTTTTGACGTAGATTTTTTCAGCGTGTCAAAAGCGTTAATAGCCTTTTCCTTATCATTTACTTTAAACGCATAGCTTAAAATAACACGGTTGAATTTTTCATGAACGATCGCCTCTGTTTCAGAAGTACACCCATATTTTGCAATAAAATACTTGCACAGCTCATAGCCTGATTCTTTGAACTCCATCATTTTTTTGTTGTTTTTTGAGTGTGCGGCAGATTCAACCAAAATATGGCGTGTCACCATGGCCTCATCAAAAAAATAAAATTTACTCTGTCTTGCCAGCTCCAGCCATAAAAGCGAGTCTCCCATTTTGAATCTGGGGGCAGAATTAAAATTTATATTTTCATATAAACAAGCACGATACATTGTTGAACAGGTGTTAACCGGATATTCGCTTCTCAAAATAGCTTCGTATGGATCAGTGATTTCATTGGGTGACCGGCCAATTTGCCGGAAGAAATTGTTTACGACCTTGCCATTTTCCGTGTAATGAAAATTTCCTTCTGAATGCACCAGCCCATACTCCGGCTTCGCTTCAAGAAAATCTACCTGTTTCTGCATCTTGTGTGGATCAATCCAGTAGTCGTCGCCTTCACAAAGAGCTATATATTTCCCTTTTGCCCTTTTTGTATTTATCAAGCCGGGTCTATTTCCCTTAGAATATTGATTTTCAATTTGATAAATGGGTTTGATCAGATTCGGATATGCGGTTTCATATTCCCGGATAATATCAGCTGTTTTGTCCGTGGAGGCATCATCATGAATCAGGATTTCAAATGGAAAATCGGTCTCCTGAATCAAAAACCCTTCCAGGGTGTCTTCGATGTACGGCTCGTGATTGTAAGTGATGCAGCAAACACTGACCAGCGGCTGTGTCGGGTCTCCTTTCCAGGCCTGCATGATTTCCTGTTCGGTTCTCAGTTTTTTCATGAACGTGACAGCCTCCTGCCTGCCATAATGGTTGCAATTTTGTCGTGCAAAATTTTCTTCATAAACACATATGCCTCCAGCTGCGTAACTTCCGCCATAACAAACACCAGCACCGCACCAGCCACCACCTGAACCGCCAGTATTGCCAGATTACCAAACGGCAGCAGCCAACCAATCCCCGCCACAATCGCCCCCATAGTTACGGCCAGAACAAACGAGGGCAGGATGTCCTTGACCTGGTCTTTCATGGAATAGTCGATGAACCGGCCGGACCAGTAGGAGTTTAAAAAATAGGCGACCTGGGTGTTGACCATCATTCCCACGATCATGGCTTTGATGCCGAACATCACGCCTATGACGATCACGGGGATGGCGAGAATTTTTTTGATGATTTCCAGTTTCAGGAAAAGATCGGATCTGCCCTGCACGTTTAGCATGTTCAGGTTCAGGGCGTGCAGAGGGTACATCATTCCCACAAAGCACAGCAGCTGCAAATAGATGATGCACGGCCGCCATTGTTCGCCGATCAGGGTGATGACCATGGGCTCGGCCACGGCAGCCATGCCCATCATGAGAACGAAGGTGATGAACATGATGCTTTTGATCAGTTTCTGGTAGTTTCTTTTCAGGGCTGCTTTGTCATCCTGCATCTGGGCCAGGACCGGGTAACTGACCCGGCCGATGATGCCGTTGATGTTCTGGGACGGCAGCGACTGGAACTGATGGGCCCGGGTATAATATCCCAGTTCCTGGGCGGAAAAATATTTTCCGATGATCAGTAGATAGATGTTGCGGTACAAGGTGTCGATCAGCCCGCTGATCAATAGTTTATACCCGAAGGAAAATAGCTCGTTAAAGGAAGTTTTACTGAACACAAACAGGGGCCGCCAGCGATTCCACAGCCACAGCAGGCCGGAATTGACCGCTCTCTGGGTGATCTGCATGACTGCCAGGCTCCATACACCAAAGCCATTGAATGCAAGGGTGATACCCACTGCGCCGGACATAATGGATGCGACAACAGATATTTTGGTCTGGAGTTTGAAATCGATTCGTTTGGTCAAAATGGTTCGCTGGATAATGGTCAAGGAGTCAATGATCAAAACGATCGCCAGAACCTTCACCAAGTTTGTCAGTTGTGGCTCGTTGAAAAAAAAGCTGATAGTCGGCGATGAAAAAAACAAAATCCAGTAAAACAACACGCCCACAACCAGGTTGAAATAAAACACTGTTGAAAAATCGACATCCGTGCAATTTTGCTTCCGGATCAGGGCTGCGCCGAAACCGCTGTTGACAACGACTGCGGATAATATCAGCGGTCCTGTCCGTGGAAGCATCATCATGGATCAGGATCTTAAACGGAAGATCCTTTTTTTGGATCAAAAACTCTTCCAGGGCATTTTCGATATAGGGTTCGTGATTGTAGGTGATGCAACAGACACTGACCAGCGGTGTTGACAGGTCTTCTTTCCAGTTCTGCACGATTTCCTGTTCGGTTCTCAGGTTTCTCATTCCGTTTTATTTTCCCAGGGAAATCCATTCCGCTCCTGCTTGCAGCCGATAAACCGGCAAAACCGGCCATAATCTTCGGTTTTTTTCAAATTGATGACCAGTAGATCACCCGGCCGATGTCGGAAATAATCTTTGACATTTTTGTTATGGGTTTCATAATATTCAATATGAACTTCTTTCTTGTAGGGATCATCTTCAGGGACATCATGTACCAGGAACCGAGTTCGGTAGGGCATTCCTTTGTCAATATAAGTCGCATTTTTTAAATCTTCCGCTGTCGGTGGTACATTCCCGTTACCCCACAATTTTCCGTGGAACCGAATCAGCGAATTATACCACCTTTCTGCGTTGTCACGGACCGTCAAAATAAACTTGCTGCCTGGAAAAGCCTGGTCCATAGCAATGAAAGTATATGGGTAACTGAACGGAGCATCCTGAAAAAATTCTGCTGTATGGCAATATCGAACAATCTGTTTAAAATCGCGTTTAACCCAGTCATCAAAAAGCAATTCAGCCTGCCGCTGGTTTCCCACGGTAAACCTCTGAAGCTCCATCTCTTTTTTCAAGGATGTCGTACCCGTCTTATTCAGCCCGATGCAAAAAATTTTGGGCTTACCTATGGCCTTGATGAAGGACAAAGCCGTCTTTCCCCGTCGAGATAATCCCAGACCAGTTTTCATGTATAACACACGTCCTATTTGATAAAATTTTCTTTAAGTTTCAGAATTTCAAGGAAAAATACCCGGTTCAAAAGGTATTGTAGCAGCACATACAACACTACTGTCACTGTCCCGCCCAGGAAAAATTTTGCGTAAAGGTTGGTAAGCCAGTGAATGGCGGCATATCCTGCCAGTCCGGAGACCAGTGTTACTGCCAAAATCTGTCGAATATCGGCAAATTGTTCCAGTAAGCCATAGCCAATCAGGTGCCGGGTATAATAGGTATTGATCACCAGTGCAAAAAAAGAAAGCAACACTTCTCCCATAATGATGGCAGCAACCCCGAAACGATACATCACAGCAATATTGATGATACGAAGGCTGTTTTTGATCACTGTCAGGCGGAAATTCAGGTCGCTTCTTCCCTGGGCCTGGAGCACCTGGACATTCACCAGGTGGATGGGATAGAGAAAACCGGCAATGCACAGCAGTTGCAGATAAGGGATCATGGGTGCCCATTTGTCTGTCAGCAACAACCGCACAAACGGTTCCGCCACCACCATGAGGGTGACCAGTATCGGGGCGGTAAAGGCCAAGCTGTGGGTAAGAAATTTCCGCACTCCCTGTTTCAGCCTGAGCTTTTCATCCTGCAGTTGGGACAAGACCGGAAATGCCACCGCACCCACAGCGCCTGCGATCTGATGGGCCGCCATGGCCTGGAATTGTTTGGCTTTGCTGTAGAATCCAAGCTCAGCCACGGGAAAAAATTTACCGATAGTCAAGACATAAATATTGTCAAAAATCGTCTTTATGATGCCAGCTGCCAGGACCCATGCCCCGAAGGAAAAAAGGCTTTTAAATGATTCTCTGGAAAACTGAAGTCGCGGCATCCACCGAGTGGTCATCCACAGCCCGACAGTAGTAAAAACCCGGTTGGCCATCTGCTGGATCACCAGGCTCCAGACTCCCAGGCCGTAATAAGCGGCAGCGACCCCTGCCACCCCGGAAGCCATGGTGGCGGTCAGGGTGATCTTGGTTTTGCGCTTGAAATCCACTGCCCGGGTCACCTGGGCCATTTGGATGATATTAAAGGCATTGATAATAACCACCAGCCCCATGACCCGGGTCAGGTCCACCAGAAGCGGCTGCTCATAAAATCCTGCAATGGCCGGGGCTGCCAGCCACAGAATTCCATATACACCAAAGCTGACAGCCAGGTTGGTGAAAAATACCGTGTTGGCATCCACATCACTGACATGTTTTTTCTGAATATATGCCTGGCCGAACCCCCCGGATACAAATACCTGGGCAACGGCAAAAAATACCGTGATCATACCGACCAGCCCGAAATCCGCCGGAGTAAGCAGCCGGGCCAGCATGACCCCGAGAACGAATCTGATGCCCTGGTGACCGATCAGTTCGGTCAGGTTCCAGGCAACGCCTTTGACGGATTTTTGTTTGAGAGAAGGCATAGGGGGTGGGGTCAGGTTATGTTCAGTTTGCGGGCCAAGGCGGCTTGGGCCCGGGGTTCACCGTGCACCAGCCGAATCTCTCCCGGAGGTTCGGGCATGGCTGCCACCCAGTCGCACAGGGTCTGCTGGTCAAGGGAGCATTGGCAGCATTGGGGTCGGGCCAAGCCAACCGATTGTATTTTATAGATTTAGATTCCAAACACAGTCATTTTTAGTACCTATTTCGTCCTTTTCGGCCCTAAAATGATCGTTATACTGAATTTGAGTTTCTCGGAGCTGATATGATTTCTCGGCTTTCCGGTTCTTCCTTTGATTAAATTTCTGACCAGTCCGGCCGGAAATCAGTTTAATGGAGTTTGGTATAACCGGCACGGCACGGAGGGAGAGAGGCATCTGACCACAACGAATATTGAAACACCGCCAACAACAACGCTTCGGCGGGAGTTTTTTATACCCCCCGCTCCTTATCATCGACTACGAGAAGATGGATATGGTTCGGTGTAACAGTATAATTCAGTATTACCAGTCCATGACGTTTCTTCGCTTTAAAAAGCCATTAAGGGCACCGATGGCGGTCCCTGGCAAATTTGAGCAAAAATTATCGCCTATGGCACCAATGGGTGATATGCCATAGGCTGATTTGCTTTTGCCATGGCTATAATGCTCTTTTTGACCTCAAAAAATACAATATTGCATTCAAAACGAGCCAGGTTTTACGCTTATTCCTTTTTATTTCAAACTTTGAACTTGGCCCGACCCTAAGGTCGAGTTATTTCAATCGTTTCGGAACCAAATCTTTGTAACATCTGATGCCTGATTCAGCTTTAAGCCATTCCGAATCAGGTTCTAGGCCTTGTGCCCAGCTGATCAAAGCTGCCGGGATATTTGCTCCGGTAACCTGGTGAAACGGATAATCACCAGTAAAACGAGGATTTACATCAATAACTCGATACACGCCATCATCTTCCATACAATCTATGCCCCAACTTCCTAAATGTCTGGTTAACAAACTCAGCCGAATCGGCAGATCCCCAACCAGATTCCGATCAGCCGTTGACACCATATCGGTCTCTCCTGCCCTCATGGAATGGACTTCACATAAAAAATGACATGCATAATTTCCTGATAAGTCATTTATCACATCAAGACAATATTCTTTTCCTGAAATAGCTTGCTGAATCAAAACATTTTGGTTTGAGGAAGTGGATGGCAACCAGTTGTAAAAGAATTTTTTAACCTGTCGATGAACTCGATGAAATGCCCAATCAAGTTCTTCTGCATTATGACATAAGACCAATCCTAAAGACCCGAAACCCATCCTGGCTTTTACGATGAGGGGGTAATGAATTTCTTTGGATTTGATTGCCTCTTTTGCTGTCTGCAAATCAACTGTAAACCAGGGGACGTCTATGTTGTTCTCCTGGAGAATCTGGCTGCATTCATATTTGTCCAATGATATTTTTCCCCATTTAGCACTGGGTAAAACCGGGACAGCCCCTGTCTGTCTTAGCAAATCAAGATGTTGACTTAAAATATAAACATCCAAATCATGTAAAGAAAAAATTAATTTTATATTGTGTTTTTTGCATATCTCAATAATCGTAGGAATATATGTTTTGTCATGAGAAGGAGGAGTTATAACAGATATGTCACCGACGTACATGGCAGCCGCATCAGCATACATATTGGTACAAATAACCTTGCCTTTACCATTTAGTGCCTTTTTGAAATACTCAACGAGATAGCTACGACGTCCAACACTGGTTAGCAGAATGTTTAACATTTTATTATTCAAGCCCTTAAAATATTATTTTGTATTAAGCAATTCATCATATGCTCTTTCCAGAAGGTTTAGTTCATTTTGCTCAATTCTAATTACATTCCCACATGGAAAATTTTCTTTGATGTAATATTCGCTGAGAGGGTGCCCCAAATCATTAAATTTGGATTTCAACATCAAATAAAATTGATTCGGATCAGCACAGATACTCTCATAGTTACAAATCAATTTTCTTTTCTCTTCGACCGTTGAAAGTTGATCATCAATGGCCTTTTCAGTAAACAATACCTGACCGGCAACCTGGTGATAAACATCCATTGAAGACAACCATTCATATTCTTTCGGTTTAACTGACCACCATATATCATCTCTGCTATAATATTTTCTACGGGATTGTAAAGATGACTGCATCACAAACAGAGGATCTCGTTTGATGTGCATAAAAAAAAGTTCCGGTACCTGTTGGGCAAAAAATTTGATATTGTATTGCAGCATCATACCTTTTGACATGAATGGTTTTTTAAAAATAGCTTCAATGGATGCAAGCTCACTACGCATGCGGTTTATATCCACTTTCAGTAATTCATCGTTGGATAAATATCCAGGATCATGATTAGGTAAAAATCTGCGCCAGAAATGAAAAAATTCACTTATACCCAAGGTACCATCAGTTTTGCCAATGTCTGAATTAAAATCGACTAATGGCTGTATGTCAAAAAACTCATTTCTAAAATCAAATGTTGGGTCAAACAGCATTTGTTGAATCATAGCGCCTACAATGGGCGCATATGCGAATCGGGAAAGAAAGTTTGTTGGATAGGCAAAAGAATTTGAAGCTGCACAGATCTGAGTTAAAACAGTTGTACCACTTCTTGGAGAACCTAAAATTAACATTACCGGTAATTTTGGATTCAAAAAATGATCATTGATCCCTATTTGAACAGGTTCTAGCATAGATTTCAAATGATTGATTAGATCTACCAATTTAGGATTAGGCTTGAAATCAGTCATTCTATTATTTTCGTATTTTAAAATATGTGATTCAGTCATAAGCTTTCCGAATAAAATTATAGTTTTCTATAAATTGAATTGAGAAAAAAGGTCCTCTGATGAAAGATGATTTTTTAGTATTTTCCAGTCCAAGTTTCCACATGACATTACTATTGGCGGCGTTGTTTTTATAAACTGAGATGACGAAACAAATGAATAAGCACCCACACTTTCAAATAACAAAATATCACCGCACGTTAAAGACCATGGATAATTATAATAGAGGATATCATGTTCTAAACAAGTATATCCCACTATATCTAATGTTTGTTCACTTTTTTGTAATTCGACATTCTTTTCACTAAGCAACGAAACCGGAAGATTAATTTTGTTAGGCAGGATTTTTATATGATCAATCGTACCGGAAGTAACAGCAAACTTCTGGCCTGTCATGTTTTTCAAAACTTCAACCTTACATGCATATTCCATTACATTTCCAACTAACCCAATACCTGGTTCCAAAATTAATTTAGGCCCACCTTCTTTTCCATATTCCTTTAACACAACTGATGTAATCGCTTTAGCATAATCTGAATAATTAGGTGGTTTAACGGAAAATTGATTTGCTAATGAACTGTTCATGGGGCCACAAAACCCTCCACCAAGATCAAGATATTGGGGAGGCTTTTTCTTAAACACCCGTTTTGCAATATCAACCATTTTGAAAGCGCGATCAGAATATGATTCAGCAGACCTATTAAAAGAAAAATGACAGTGAAGTCCTGCCAAATTTGCATTAGGGATACTTTCTATTAAATTTGCAGCATTTTCTAAATCACCGTTGGTATCATTCAACCCAAAACGAGAAGAACGATTTCCAAGTTTTAATTCGAGATTGCAACGCAAACCGATGTTTGCACTCAAATCAGCTCTTGATGATAATATTGATTTGATGAGGTATAACTCGTTCAGGCTATCCACGTTAACAATAGAATTCCCATCAAATGCTTTAAGCAACTCAGATTCATATTTTACAGGTCCGTTGAATATAATATTTTTAGGGAGCACACCGCACTTTAAAGCTATTTCATACTCCATTCCTGAAACTACTTCAGCATAGAGTCCCATACTGTTTGCCTCTACGCATAGCTTGGGAAGATAATTGGTTTTATATGAATAACCCAAAAATGTATTCTTATAATACTGTCTGAATGAGCCAAGAAATGAATTTATATTTCTTTTGAATGTTTCCAAATTGAGGATATAAACTGCACCGCCAGACTCTAAAAGCAAGTCATTTAATTGTTGCCATGAATATTTCATATTTTTATATTGTAGTATTATAGGTTTATTTTTTGTAGCTGGTGATTATTTCCACAACATTGTCCACATGCTCCAGCCCCAGATCCGGAAAAATCGGCAGGCACAAAACCTCTTCCGCCACCCGAGTCGCTGTGGGCAGGTTGGACGGTTCCGCCCCGGGTAAAGATTTGTACATATTAAAGGATGAGATCAGCGGGTAAAAGTAGCGGCGGCACAGGTAGTTGTATGATTTGAGGTGTTCGTAAAGCTCATTTCTGGTCCGGCCGAAGGCGGCGGCATCCACAAAAATGGGGAAATAGGCGTAGTTGTAATCCACCTGCGGGCCAGGGGTGAGAAATGAGATGCCTTCCATGCTGGACAGCAGTTCCATGTACCGGTTGGCAATAGCCGCGCGTTTTGCCAGGATTTCGTCCATGTATTGTAGTTGCAAAAGACCCATGCCGGCCTGGAACTCGTTCATTTTGGCATTGATTCCCGGGGCCACCACCGTGGTTTCACCGGCGAATCCGAAGTTTTTCAGGTAGTTGATACGTTGGTAGGTGCGCTCGTCATGGCAGATGATGGCCCCGCCTTCAAAGGTGTTGAAAGCTTTGGTGGCATGGAAGCTCAGCACGGACAGGTCCCCGAAATCCGTGAGACTTCGGCCTGCCTGCTTGACCCCGAAGGCATGGGCCGCGTCATAGATCAAGTGCAGGCCGTAGATGTCGGCAATCTCCTGGAGCCGCTCCACCTGGCAGGGATGGCCGTACACATGGACTGGCAGGATGCCCGTGGTTTTCGGCGTGATGGCCGATTCCACCTTTTCCGGATCCAGGTTGCAGAACTCGGGCTCGATGTCCACAAACACGGGCCGGATGTTGTTCCACCACAGGGCGTGCGTGGTGGCCACAAAGCTGAAGGGCGTGGTGATGACTTCGCCCGTGATCCGCAGCACCTGCAAAGCGATGACCAGGGCCAGGGTGCCGTTGGCGCACAGGGCCACGTAGGGCACATTTAGGTATTGGGCCAGCTGGGCTTCCAGCTCCTTGTGAAAGGCCCCGGAGTTAGTGAGCCATTTGCGGTCCCAGATTTCCTGCATGAAGGCGGTGACTTCGGGCAGGGGGGGGAGGAAGGGCTGGGTGACGTTGATGGGTTCTTTGGGTTTAAACATGGGGTCAAGCCTGCTTTATTGTTATTATTTGGGGTTTAGTCGGTCAAGAGGTTGATCAGGTACTGGCCGTAAGGGGTTTTGCGTAATGGGTGGGCCAGGATTTGGAGCTGTTCGGGTGAGATGTAGCCTTTGCGGAAGGCTACTTCTTCGATGCAGCCGATTTTCAGGCCCTGGCGCTTTTCAATGGTTTCAATGAAGTTGGCCGCCTCCAGCAGTGATTCGTGGGTGCCCGTGTCCAGCCAGGCAAAGCCGCGTCCCAGGAGTTTGACCTTGAGGTCGCCGCGGGCCAGGTAGGTGTTGTTGACTGAGGTAATCTCCAGCTCGCCGCGGGCCGATGGCTGGACGGTTGCAGCGATGTCGGCCACGTTGTTGTCGTAAAAATAGAGCCCTGGCACGGCGTATTTTGATTTGGGGTGTTCGGGTTTTTCTTCGATGCTCAGGACGTTGCGGTTGTCGTCAAAGGCCACAATGCCGTATCGGTGGGGGTCCGTGACCTGGTACCCGAAGATGATGCCGCCTTTTTGCAGGCTGGTGCACTCTTCCAGGATCGGGTAGAACCCGTGGCCGTAGAATATGTTGTCCCCCAGGATCAGGCACACGGAGTCCGTGCCGATGAACTCTTTGCCCAGGATGAATGCCTGGGCCAGGCCATCGGGCCGGGGCTGGGGTGTGTAGGAGATGTCAAGTCCAAGGTGGGCGCCGTCTTTGAACATGTCCTGGAACCCGGGCAGGTGGTCCGGGCTGGAGATGATCAGGATCTCCCGGATCCCGGCCAGCATCAGAATCGACAAAGGGTAGTAGATCATGGGCTTATCGTACACGGGCAACAGCTGTTTATTTAAGTGGCGGGTGACCGGGTAAAGGCGCGTGCCGGATCCGCCGGCTAAAAGGATTGCTTTCATAATCTCCTGGGTCGAGCCAGTTATGACAAATGAGCGAGGTTAGAGGTTAGGACATGTGAGTTTATATAAACCCCTTCTGGCTGATGTAAAGCATTACCTCCTGGGCGGCTTCTTCCGGGGTAAGGTCTGTGGTGTCGATGCGAAGTTCAGGGTTGATGGGATCTTCATAGGGATCATCAACGCCGGTAAACCCCTTTAACAGCCCCGCCCTTGCCTTTGCATACATCCCTTTTCTGTCCCTTTTTTCACATTCGGCAATGGGGGTTGACACATGAACCTCAATAAATCCGCCATGATCTTCAATGATATTTCTGATTTCTGAACGTGTCTTTTCATAGGGGGCAATGGGGGCGCAGATGGCGATGCCCCTGTTCTTGGTTATTTCAGCCGCCACAAATCCAATTCTTTTGACGTTGATGTCCCTGTGTTCCTTGGAGAAATTGAGCTCTGAGGAGAGGTTTCTTCTTACTATATCGCCATCGAGCAGGGTGACGGGCCTTGTACCCAGTTCAAGGAATCTTGAATGGAGGATTTTAGCGATGGTGGATTTCCCAGCCCCTGAAAGACCTGTGCAGAAGACTGTCAGGCCCTGTTTTGACGGTGGTGGGCAAGACTTATGGAGTTCCTTTAGCACCTCGGGAAAGGTTGCCCAGTCCGGGACTTTTTTGCCTGCCCGGATTCTTCGCTGGATGTCCGTTCCAGTCAGGGTGATTGTGTCTATTTCTTTGGGAACCTGGCTTGCGATCTTATATTCATCCTCAAACGGAAGATAGACCATCTCCTCAAAGGTAATGATGTCGACCCCAAGTTCCCGGGCGGCGTTCAGGATAAGTTCTTCGGACGCATTAGATTGGTAAAAAGGGGTGTTGTCCGAGTCGTTGCCCGGAGAGGCGTGCTGGTGGCCGATGACAAAGTGGGTGCAGCCATAGTTCCTGGCGATTATCATGTGGAGGACTGCCTCCCTCGGACCTGCCATTCTCATTGCAAGGGGAAGAAGGTTGAGCAGATAGGAATCGGGCGGATAGTGAGCCGCTACCTTCTGATAACATCGCATGCGGGTAAAATGGTCAAAGTCACCGGGTTTTGACACCCCTGCAATGGGCAGAAGCAGGAGGTTGGCCTTGGCTTTCTGCATGGCCTGGATGGTCATTTCAAACTGGGGCCTGTGTATGGGCTGGCGGGTATGGAAGCCGACCACTCTCTTCCACCCAAGTTTAGAGAAGATGTTCCTCACCTCGGCTGGTGTGTTTCGAATCTGCTTGAAATCAGAGTGGATGGGAAGACTCAGGACCTGGATTTTTCCACCCACATAGTATTTGCCGGAGCGGTTAAACAGATAATCTACACCCGGATGTTTTTTATCCAGGGTGTTGTAAATAGCCAGGGCTTCTTTTTCCATGTCCAGGGCCCAGATATCCTGGACATCCATGATTCCCAGAAGAAAGCCTTCAGGATCCCTCAGGGTGACAGACTGGCCAGTTTCGAGAGTGGTGGCAAGGTTCGCCGGGATATCCAGGCAGATAGGGACCGGCCACAGCTCTCCTGACTCAAGGCGCATGCGATCCAGCACGGACTCGTAATCAATCTGTCCCATGAATCCGGTCAAGGGCGAGAACACCCCGGTGGCAAGCAGCTCAAAATCGCAGATCTGCCGATCGTTCAGGATGATGTCCGGCATTGACGCAGACAGTTTTTTAAGGACCTCCTGCTGTTCTTCTGAAACAATAAGATTTACAGGCGTATCAAATGGCATCATATTCACTTTTTAAAAGAAAGAAAGCGGGGTCTGACCCCGTTAAGTGCTTGTTATTAAATAGAAATCAACTTGAATAGAGGCTTTTTTGGCTCTTAAACCCCACTTTTGGGGGTCAAAAACAGCATTCTAAGCATCAGAATCAGACTTCGGTCATCATATTTACAAGGGTCTGTGCCCGATGGCCCACCTGATTGTACCAACGGGAGTTTTTCATTTCTGCTGCTGCCTTGATAAAATCCCGGTTTTCAACAGCCATGATCATTTTCCTGAACTTTCGGAACCGGTTGGGGCCAAGGTTAAATCGCATATCCACCATCACCCGCCGCACAGGCTCTGGCAATTCCTCAAAATCCTGGAAAACGGTTTTCAAATCCTCAATGCACTCCCGGATATCATTCTCCAGCAGCACCAGGGCTTCTTTTTCCGTGATGCCTTTGTCCTCAAGGTTTCTGCCAATGCCAATGGTCAGTTTACCTGCCGGACAATGGTAGGGTTTCAGTCTCAGACCTTCGTGCTTTGTTAGTTGTTCGGCCAGCTTCCCATGAAAATCTTTATCGATGCTCATGCCTTCCTCCTTTGGGATATGGGGTCAGGCCTGACCCCACTTGCTTTAAAGCTGGGGTTTCAAATCTTTGTTTATAAGGGTCCGGGGGCGGTAGGTCGGGTCTTGGTTCCACCGCTCCCACACGGATGGGTCCACTGTGACGTTGATGGCCGGGTGGCCGTCCGGGTCAGTGTCGTATTTGCGGATGTGGCGGCCGTCTCCGGATTTGAACCGTTTGGCGAACCATTTGTATGTTCCGCCTAAAAATTTGGCAAACGAGTCT
>Ga0265295_1004868_pt1 | contig 17697 bp, 9 predicted proteins | sample Munlansysbiofilm_FD_192503 | JGI IMG/M metagenome (GOLD analysis project Ga0265295, IMG submission 192503) | Leachate microbial communities from a municipal landfill in Southern Ontario, Canada - Methane capture system biofilm | ecosystem: Engineered > Solid waste > Landfill > Unclassified ...
CAAACTTAGCAGCTAGTTCCGCATTGTCACCCTCTGCAAGTGCTTTTGCCCAGTATTGCGCTAAATAGAAGTGAGACGCTTTGTTATCAGGCTCACCCGCTTTTCTACCCGGCTCTTTCGAGTTGTCAAGGTAAGAGTTGTTTGCGCTATCAAGAGCAGCAGTCAATGCAGCAATTTTTGCATCCGAGTGTTTATGACCCAAGAATCTTAAAGACTCTGCAAGTGCCAAGAACTCACCGAGTGAATCCCATCTTAAGTGACCCTCTTTAACAAATTGCTCAACGTGTTTTGGAGCAGATCCGCCCGCACCTGTTTCATACAAACCGCCACCTGCAAGCAATGGAACGATAGAAAGCATTTTTGCAGATGTTCCAAGCTCTAAGATCGGGTACATATCCGTCAAGTGGTCACGTAAAACGTTACCCGTCACGGCGATAGTGTTAAGACCTTGTCTAATTCTTGTGTTTGTAAAACGTGTCGCATCCGTTACGTTCATGAACTGAATATCAAGTCCCGTCGTATCGAAGTTTGCTAAATATTTTTTAACTTTTTTGATAAGTTCCGCATCGTGAGCACGTTTTTCATCTAACCAGAATACCGCAGGAATCCCTTCGATACGTGTTCTCTCAACCGTTAAACGAACCCAGTCTTTGATCGGAATGTCTTTAACACGAGACATACGCCAAATATCACCCGCTTCACACTCAAAACTCATCATCACCGTACCGTCTTCTGCAGTTACGGTTACAGTACCGGCCTCTGCAAGTTCAAAAGTTGTCGGGTGAGAGCCGTACTCTTCAGCTTTTTGTGCCATAAGACCGATATTTTGCATCGTTCCCATAGTCGTTACATCGTATTGACCGTGTTTTACACAATCTGCTACCATTTCCGCATGGAACATACCATAAGTAGAGTCAGGGATAACTGCAACAGTCTCTAGCGCCGCACCCGTTCTGTCCCATTGTTTACCACCCTCACGTACTACAACCGGCATAGAAGCATCGATGATAATATCGTTTGGAGCGTTGAAGTTTGTTGTTCCTTTGTCGGAGTCGACCATTGCAATTTTAGGTGCATCTGCATCTACAACCGCTTTGAAAGCAGCTTTAATCTCTGCTTCTTTGGCATGTCCTTTGATCTTTTTCTCTAAATCCGACATACCCAAGTTTGGATTTACGCCCAACGCTTTGAATTCCGCAGCGTATTTTGTAAATACCTCTTCAAAGAAGATTTCAAACGCATGACCGAACATAATAGGGTCGGAGATTTTCATCATGGTTGCTTTTAAGTGAACAGACCAGATAAGACCTTTTGCTTTTGCATCTTCGATAGTTTTTCTATAAAATGCTCTTAACGCTTTTACTGACATAAATGTACCGTCAAGTACTTCATCGGCTACTGCGTTGATAGTTTTAAGCTCTTTCCCGTTAAGAGCGATTGTTACTTTTTGATCTTTATCTACAGTTACAGATTTCTCGTTTCCGTAAAAATCCCCTTTTCCTTCCATATGCGCAACATATGCTTTAGAGTTCTCAGCGAAAGCTCTTAATTTATGAGGATTTTTCTTAGCGAAGTTTTTAACGGCTACCGCAGCACGTCTGTCTGAGTTCCCTTCACGTAAAACAGGGTTAACCGCAGAACCTAAACATGTGCTGTATTTCGCTTGGATCTCTTTTTCCGCATCCGTTGTAGGATTTTCAGGATAGTTAGGGATATTGTACCCTTGCGCTTGAAGCTCTGCAATACAATCTTTAAGCTGACCTACGGAAGCCGAGATGTTCGGAAGCTTGATAATGTTAGCATCTTCTTGCAATACAACTTCGCCTAATTTTGAAAGTTCATCTTCTGCAAGACCTTGGCTTGCCAAAACTCTACCTGCTAGTGAAATATCACTAAGAACCACTTCAACACCTGCTGCTTTTGTAAAAGCATTTACGATCGGTAATAGCGAATACGTCGCAAGAGCCGGAGCTTCATCTATTTTTGACCAAATTATTTTTGACATGTTGTATCCTCAAGTCGATTTTTGATTTTCTCTACAAGTTCGCAAGATGTAACTGTATGAAAATTTACAAACTCAATAATAACACTAAGATGCAATTTTACAAGGGTTAAAAGAGGAAAGATGCGTTTATTTTCTTAATTTGTTTCATTTCGTAACATGCCTTATATTAGCCAAATGTGTAGAATAGTTACATGTGAAGCTGTGGGTTCCGTTCTTCATTTTCATAAAATAAAGATAATCGGTCTGTGCAGGATAAATAGCCGCTTTGATTGCATCGAAACTGACGTTACATACGGGCAGCTTCGGTATGCCCGCGTATTTATAGGTATTGTAGAAACTCTCGTCGTTTTTGATTCTTTGAGGCGTCACCCGTACGTGGGAGTACTTTCCGTAGTTCAGCGTTCCGTCCATTTGGAGTTTCATCCCTTTCTTTATACGGTTGTAAATTACCGAAGAAACAAGAGGCATCTCCTCTTTGTTGGCAGATTCCTTCTCTATCACCGATGCGATTGCTACAAAACGAAACCATTTCTCTTGGTTGTAGCTACCGAATATCTTTTGGGCAAACGCTTTCATCTGGGCTTGCGAGTGGGAAAGGAGTATCTCTATGAGTTTTTTCTCATCGATCCCAAGGGGCACTTTATAGGTATTGGGCACCAATGCCCCTTCCATAATAGGGGTTTGACGTGCAAATTCGCTATGCAGCAGCTCTTTGTTTAAACCAAGCGCCTCGCCTAGCTCCTCCAAAAAAATGTAGGTGGTTTCTCCGGGGATCAGTTTTACCTCTCGTAGTGCAGCTTTTGCCGTGGTTAGCTTGTAAAGAAAATCTGCTTTCGTAATAGAAGTATCGCCTATATAGATCCAGCCGCTTTGGGGGGAACCCAAAAAACGCAAAAGAAACGAATCAAGCCTGCTTAGATCATAATTTTCGTTTTTAAGATGTGTTATAATGTTGTTGATAGAGCCTTTTGGAACTTGCAAAACAACAGAGGTCTCAAGAGGCTTATTTAGGTAATACATGACTGACAAAATAATTATCAACACGATATCAAAAATCCATTTTACGCTTATCAGTTTTTTCATATTTGTAATCTTTATACTTTCCGTCGGTTTTTTCATATTGCAAGAGGGGGTAGCGTTTAAAAAGCTCAATCTTTTGAACATAAAAATCGAGCAATTATACATAAAATGGGATGAAAAACTCTCTATAAGCGCACAAAAAATAACCGTTATCCCGAAAAAGCACGAAGAGAAGGAACTTGATCTTCAAGCAATCGACGAAAAAATAAAAAATCTCCGTTTATTTGAGAACTGGATCAAAAAAATTACCTTTGGTAACATCACCTACGGCGAAAATGTTTTTACCCTTGCATATCGAGAAAACGAAACGGGCAGTTTTACCGCTGCGACAAAAAACTTTGATCTTAACAGTTCGTTTCTGCTACATGAAGGTTCACTCCGACTCACACTCCATTCGCTTATCCACCGACATGCCATGATCTCGGGCACTCTTTCTATGCAAAAAGGGCTGCATCATCTTCAAGCCGACCTGCTTGTATCGGTAGAGAACACGCCTCTTTTTGATTTGGCTCTGCATACCGATACAAAAAAAATCAACTATTCGCTCCGTGCCCGCCAAAAAATCGAAAACTTTCATGAGCTTATCGCACTCTTTCCTCTCCCAAAAGAGGTGCATTACTGGGTGCACGACGCTATCGAACTCTCCAATCTAGAGCTTTTGGATTGTAGCGGCTTCATACCCTACGAAACGCCGCAAGAAGCTTATAAATATCTCCATGCCAAGGCTCTTGCACACGATTTAAACTACACCTACGATACCGATCTCGATTCTGTCCGCACACGCTCCACCGAACTCGAATTTAAAAACGGCATCCTTTTTATTCGTCCCCGCGACGCGCACTCTTACGGATTCGATCTTCAAGAAAGCCGATTGCAGATAGATTTTACGCAACCCCAAGAGGTTCTCACCCTCTTTTTAGCGTTTGAGGGAAGCCTGAACAAAGATGTTTTAAAAATTTTAAACAATTACCGCGTGAAGATCCCTTTTGAACAAAACAAAGGTACCACGACCGCCGATCTTACCCTTGCGGTCAATCTCCATACGATCGATATCGAAGCGTCGGGAAATTTTACGGCGCAAAACGGCAATTTCAACTTCTACGATCTCAACTTCGACGTGGCACATGCCAAGGTTTTTTTGCATAACACCGACGTCAATATTACTGCAACGGGTACAAAACACTACGATATTGCCGCAGCCGATATCCAAGCGAATATCGACGTGAAACAAAACGCAGGGGAAGTTGCTCTTGATTTTAAAGAGATTACGCTGAGTGAGAAAAAAATCTCCCTCGACAAAAAACACCCTTTTAGGGCTCTTTATACGCTTGCAAACGGCAACGACACACTTACCCTCTCCCCCTCTTTTTGGAGGGTTGCAGGATTTGACGTTGCGGTCGGATCAAGCACGATCCCCGTAGATTTTACAAATCTCGAAGCGGTTTTTCCAAAAACACGTATAAAAGTACCCGACAAAGCCTCTTTTGAGATAAGCGGCAAAGGTTCGCTAAAAAACAAAGAGCTCTCTTTAGCTATAAACGTACTCGATTTTTCACACGATACAGCACGTTTAGCCCAAAAAAACACTCCGCTAGAGCTGCACTACGGCAACGATACGTTGGAGATTGCCGCCAAAAGAGACACCCTTTTTACGATCTATAATCAAAAACTTCGTCTCTCCAAAACAAAACTTCGGCTTAAAAACAAGCAACTTTCACTCTTAGGCTTAGATGTTACCCTTGATAAACTTGTAGAGCTTCGCCTCGGGGGTATCTACGATTTCGCCACAAAGCGGGGAGATATCATCATAGACAAAGCCCTCGTGAAGCGCGAAGATGCCTCCCCGCTTTTTTCTGCAATACAACCTTTGCATATTACTCTCAAAAACGAACCCGAACGTATGGTCTGCGAGCTTGAATCTCTGGGGATCGATGCAAGCTACGGTGTGCAAGGTTGGCATGTAAGGTTTTTAGAGTTGCAAAAGCTTGCCCCCTTTACGCCTCTTTTTCAGGACTACAACGTTACAAACGGCACGCTAAGCCTCTCAAAAGAAGATGCCAAAGAGCAAATCGACTTTTCTGCACAAACACGCTACCCTTTTACGCTCTTACATGCCAAGAAGGAGCCTGTAAAAAACTACCGTATCCAAGGCAGCTACACCCCAAAAGACGGCAGCGTACGCTTCAATGTCAACGACAGCCTTTTTGTTCTTTTTAAAAAGGAGCTTGCAATCAGTGCAAAAAATATCGGGATCGATCTATTTGAGCTGATCCGTTTTCTTGAGCTTTTTCAAACGGGAAAAAAACAAAACTCCCTTTCCGTTTTGTTCGAGGGGGAAGATACCTATCTCTACCTTAACAAAGAAAGACGCATCGTAGCCGATACGATCCATTTTTTACACAACCAAAACGGAATCGAAGCAACACTTACATGCGATAAAGGGGTAGCACAACTAAGCTACGATGCGCAAAAACAGTTTCTTTTGCACGGTGCTAATTTCGGCGATCGATTTATGGAGCAGCTGTTTGCTTATTCCAAATTCCAAGATGCCAATCTATCGTTTACGCTCAACGGAGACATAGACGATTTTGAAGGGGTTTTTTACCTAAAAGATTCGACGATCAAAGACTATAGAATCCTAAACAACATTTTGGCTTTTGTCAATACCATCCCATCCCTCGTCACTTTTTCCCTTCCGGGATACAGCACCGAAGGGATGTATGTTACCAACGGCTATATGAAATTCCATGCCAAAGATTTGCTTTTTGATATCTCCGACATACTTTTAGAGTCAAAAGAGATAACTATTCTGGGCAAGGGGATCGTCGATTACAAAAAAAACAACGTCGATCTTGAACTTAATCTCAAAACCGATCTCGGAAGCAGCGCCTCGCAAATTCCGATATTGGGGTACATATTGTTTGATGAAAAAAGCGTGGCGACGACGCTAAGCGTAGAGGGGACGCTTGAAGACCCGCAAGTCTCCTCCCTCTTGGCAAAGGAGATCATGGTAGCGCCGCTTAACATTATAAAAAGAACTTTTCTCCTCCCTTTTCACCTTTTCGGTGACGATGAAAATGAAGAGAAAAAATAACGACTATTCGTTTCGTAAAACGGTAAGGATATCGACTTCGCTTGCTTTTTTGGCAGGGTAAAAAGAGGAAGCGATTACGATAACAAACGCTCCGATAACTATCAAAGAAAAATCTTTTATGCTTAAATCAAGAGGCAACGTCGTCGTAGGGTACACGTCTTTTGGAAGCGATACGATATCAAACGTCCCCAAAATCCATAAACCGCACATGCCAAGGGCTACCCCCGCAATGATCCCGCTTATTCCGATAACGATTCCTAAATAAAGAAACACTTTTTTGATCTCAAGCGTCGTTGCCCCCAAAGAAAGCAATAAAGCGATCTCGCTCCTTCGGTTCATAACGGTCATCAGCAAAGAGGAGATGATATTGATCGAAGCGATCAATATAATAAGCATCAAAACGATAAACAGGGAAACTTTTTCAAGTTCGAGTGCGGCAAAGAAATTCAGATTATCTTCCCACCACCCTTTGATCGTCACCGTCATAGGGAGCTCATTTTTGATTGCTACAATATCCTCATGGGGGTTTGCGGAAAATATATGGATCCCGTCGTATTGGTTTGCCGGTATATGCAAAAGTGCTTGAAGCGAAGCAAGCGTCGTATAGCTGTATGCTTTGTCGTACGCAGAAAGACCCGAATCAAAAACTCCTTTGACCTCAAAGCGTTTGATCTTAGGGGTAACCGCCAAACCACCCGGCTCGACGTGGGTAAAAATATACATCAATTTATCGTCTATATGAAGATTAAACTCCTCTTTGAGCGATTTGCCCACGAGAACATCGAATTTTCCGAGCTGTGCTTTTTGGATCGCTTCATTCAGGACACTGTTGACTTTTGCTTCGGATGCAAAATCGACGCCAAAAAGATACCCCCCTTCAAGTTTGCTCCCCTCGCGCGCCATCACGGCAGATTGTACGTAAGGGCTAAATGATAGATGGGGAAATTTCGTTTCCAGCTCAATCAAAAGCTCTTCATTGACCGCGCCGTAAAACTTCGGAATCACCGTAAGGGGATAGTTCATAATGGTGAGTTTCTTTTTAAACTCTTTGTCAAATCCGTTCATAAGCGCCATGGCAACGATCAAGACCATAACGCCCAAAGAGATCCCTAAAAATGCAAGCAAAGCCGATAAAAAGATAAAAGGCTGCTCTTTGTCAAACCTCAAAAACCTTTTTACGAGATAAGGAACGATAGAAGTTTTCAAGAAGCAAATACACCTTTTTTAGGTCCGCTTTTACCGCAACACTGTTTGTATTTTTTGCCGCTGCCGCACGGACAAGCATCGTTTCGCGCAACTTTCTTTTCGGAAGACTCTCCAAAAGAGGACTCTTCGAGATTGAATTTCATCTGCGCTTCTTGGGCTCTGCGCTCCATTTCACGCTGTTGGGCGACTCTTTTTGCTTCCTCCTCGGGAGACTGAAGCGTAAATTGAAGGATCTGCAACGTGCGGATCGTGTTGAATTTAATATCGTTGATGAGTTCGCTAAAGAGGTTAAAACTCTCTTTTTTATACTCGACAAGCGGATCTTTTTGGTTGTACGCACGCAAACGGATACCCGTTTTCATGTTGTCCATCGCATAAAGATGTTCGCGCCATGCCTTGTCAAGCTCTTTGAGATAAAACTCTTTTTCCACCTCATGACGCAAAGAAGGTTCAAGCACCCCCATTTTCGCATCGTATTCGTTCTTGGCATGTTCGCTAATCTTTGCCGCAAGCTCGTCGTATTCCAACCCTGCAACCGATTGGATATCCAAATCGTGGTTGATCTCCTCTTTGAGTATTTCTCCTAATTTTTTCAAATTAAAATCTTCGTGTGCCCCGCCGTTATAAATCTCTGCTTGCATTAAGAGATGCTGCATATACTCTTGACGTATTGCATCGATGCGTGCTGCGATGTCAAACTCTGGGTCTAAAAGCTGATTTCTGAATTTATAAATAATTTTTCTTTGTTCGTTCGCAACGTCATCGTATTCTACGATATGTTTACGCCCCTCATAGTGCATATTTTCAACTTTTTTCTGCGCTTTTTCAACCGCACGGGTTACCATTTTCGACTCGATATACTCGCCGTCTTCTACCCCTAAACGTTCCATGATCGTCTTGATCTTATCAGAACCGAAAATACGCAGAAGATTGTCTTCGAGACTCAAATAAAACTGCGTCGTCCCCGGATCCCCTTGACGCCCGCTACGCCCGCGCAGCTGATTGTCTATACGTCTGTTTTCGTGTCTTTCGGTACCGATAATATAAAGCCCTCCAAGCGCTTTTATCTCATCGCTCACTTTAATATCGACCCCGCGTCCCGCCATATTGGTCGCGATTGTCACGGCACCTTTCATACCTGCGTTCTTGATAATTTCACCCTCTTGCGCATGGTTTTTGGCATTGAGTACGGTGTGGGGAATTTTCTCTTTTTTAAGCATCTCATGCAAAACTTCCGATTTTTCTATCGATGCCGTTCCGATAAGCGCAGGCTGTCCCGTTGCTTGCAGCTCTTTGACTTTCGCGATCACCGCGGCAAATTTCTCTTTTTCCGTTTTATAGATCAAATCGTTTAAGTCGACCCTTGAGATAGGGATGTTTGTAGGGATAGAGATAACATCAAGGCTATAAATCTGCGCGAACTCCGTAGCTTCCGTTTGTGCCGTACCCGTCATACCCGAGAGTTTGTCATACATTCTAAAATAATTTTGGAACGTAATATCGGCGAGCGTTTGGGTTTCCTCTTTAATTTCGACCCCCTCTTTGGCTTCAAGAGCTTGATGCAGCCCCTCAGAATAGCGGCGCCCCTCGCTCAAACGACCCGTAAATTCGTCGACGATAACCACCTCGCCGTTGGCTACCACGTAATCAACGTCTTTTTCAAAAAGATAATTGGCCTTTAATGCCTGATCGAGAACGTGGGGCAAAGAAGCGTTTTCGATACTGTAGAGATTTTCCACGCCGAAAAGCTCTTCGGCTCTTGTGATTCCCGCTTCGGTAATAAGGATCACCTTGTCTTTTTCATCGACGGTAAAATGCTCATCTTTTACAAGCTCCAAAGCGATTCTGTTCGCATCGACGTAGTCTCGCATCTTTCTGTTTGTAGGACCCGAAATAATAAGCGGCGTACGCGCTTCATCGATCAAGATAGAGTCAACCTCGTCGACGATAACGAAATGGTGGGAGCGTTGTACCATATGCTCTTTTGAATAGCTCATATTGTCTCTTAAATAATCAAAACCGTATTCGTTGTTGGTACCGTAGGTTATATCTGCGGCATAGGCGGCTTTCTTTAAAGAGGGATCATACATTGCATCGGTAATGACACCTACGCTATAACCTAAAAATTCATAAAGGGGGCGCATCTCGTTCCCATCACGCGATGCGAGATAATCGTTGACGGTAACAAGGTGTACCCCTTTGCCCGTCATTGCATTTAAAACGATAGGAAGGGTTGCAACAAGCGTTTTCCCCTCCCCCGTCTTCATCTCGGCGATTCTTCCCTCATGCAGTACCATACCGCCGATAAGCTGAACGTCGAAATGGCGCATGCCAAGCACTCTTCTCCCGGCTTCACGCGTAATTGCAAACGATGCGACAAGCACGTCGTCCAAACTTTTTTCACCCTTTAGCACACTCTCTTTTAATGCTTCAAACGATGCCTGAAGCGACGCATCGTCCATCTCTTGATATTTTGCCTCTAGGGCATTGATAGCTTTTACTCTCTTTAAATATTTTTTTAATTCACGATCATTTGTAGTACCAAATATCTTACCCAATAATGCTTGTAGCATCCGCAACCTTAATATTAAAATCGTTCTCTTTTCTTGTTACAAAATCAAAGAAATAGAGCTTATTCTAGCATAGTAAAAATAATATTTCGCATAAACTGCCAAACCTTAAGAGCGCCGCTAGAGTAGGAATTAACCACTCTTAGCTATAATGCGAAGAAAAAAAGGCACATTATGAGAATCATCCTCTTTCTTCTCCCTCTTTTTCTTTCGAATCTTCACGCTTCTTTGGAGATGATAGAATCGTTTGAGGCGGAGTTTACCCAAAGCATTACCGACGAAAAAAATAAAACTCTTGTCTATAAAGGTTACGTAAGCGCTTCAAAGCCCCAACATGCCAAGTGGCATTACAGCGAGCCCGTCGCCAAAGATATCTACGTTAATAAAAACAAAGTGGTGATCATAGAGCCGGAGATCGAACAGGTAATTATTAAGCGTCTTGAGAGCGATTTGGATTTTTTTCAAATCATGCACCATGCCAAACAAACGGCACCCGGAAAATACAACGCCGTTTTTAAAAATACCCTCTACACCATCGAGATATCTCAAGAGAAACTCACTTCGATCTCTTATAAAGACGAATTTGAGAACGATATCAAAATATCTTTTTCAAAGCAGAAACAAAACATACAAATCGATCCCGCTCTCTTTGAACCGAGAATTCCTCTGGATTTCGACGTTATTTCGGAATAATCAAAGCGAGAGGGAGGGTTTTGCGATTGCAAAACCTTGAGAAAATTCGATGCCGTGAGCTTTGACTATTTCGTAAATCTCGACGTTTTCTACATGCTCCGCGATGATTTTTATCCCCCCTTCGCGGGCAAACTTGATAATACTCTCGGCAATAATCCCCCGAACCCCTTGTTGTAAAAGCTCTTTAATCAAGGAACCGTCTACTTTGATATACTCTGCCTGAAGTTCAAAAATTCGGTTGTAAATAATCGCATCGGAACCGAAATTATCGATAATTATATGAAATCCCGCTTTTTTAAGAGCGAGTATTTGACGATCTATCGTGTCGGTTTTATCCAAAATAACGTCTTTGACGATCTCTAAATACACTCTGCTTGGATCGACTCCGTATCGTTGGCATTTGTAGCGTAAAAACTCAAGCAGATAATTTTGATGCAAATCATACATGCTGATGTTAAGCGAAAAGCTATAATCGTTGGAGGTAAAAAGTTTAAACGTTTTATCGATCACCGTTTTTGTAATATGGGTAGCAAGCCCCACCAGTTTTGCACTCTGAATAAACTTCTCCGCACCTATGATTTTCCCGTCGGTATCTATTAAACGGCAAAGCACCTCGTAATGTTTTGAAGCCTGCGGATTCGTATTGTTTACGATCGGCTGGTAATAGGTAACGATACGGTTGTCTTCAAACGCTTTTTTAAGCGTTTCGATCCAGTAAAGGTTTTCCCTCTGCTGTTTGATATAATCGGAGTGGGGATCGTACAAAGTCACCTGATCGCCGCCGAAATATCGCGATTCTTTCGATGCGGACTTGCCGTTGACGAATAAAATCTTCCCGCTTCCCCTGTCGATCCCTATGGAAAAAACAACAAAGTGGCTGAACTCGTCAAACTCCAGCGGCGCTTCTTTAAACATCGATTGTATCTGTTTGGCAAGCATCATATCTTGATCTGCTTGAGGCTCATCCAAGAGAACGACAAACTCATCTGCGGTAATATGGAACAACTCTGCATTTTGCGGCATAAATTTTTTTAACCGTGCGGCACACTCTTTTAAAAGCTTGTTTGCTTTTCCCATACCGTAGATTGAATTGATAAAATCAAAATGGTCAATGTTGATGTAGAGCAACGACTGAGGAGTGCCGTTGAGAGCATTTTGGAGCGCGTATTTACTCGGCAGTCTGGTAAGTTCGTAAATATTTTTATTAAAATTGATATTGTTCTCGTAGGTTTCGATTTTATCGGTGAGTTTTTTTTCGTTTGCCATAAAACGGCCGATTCTTTTGCGCTCATAGAGCAGCGTTTCGTTCAATTTTTCTATTTCACCGATCAAAAACTCTCTTTCGTGAGCTATTTTGGAGACAATCTTTAAAATCGCATCAAGTAAAAGCGATATTTTCAAAGGCTTGGTAACGATCGCTTTGACGCCGAGCCCATAGAGTTCCAACATTTTTTGTTCGCTGAGATTTTTGGCTACGACGATAATATCTTGGTATTTATTGACCGTTTGAAGATTTTTGATAAGCTGTTCTATACTCATAACGCTTGAGGAAGCGTCTGCGATGATCAAATCGTATCTATTGAGTTTTGCATACCCCATCCCCGTCGTCGCATCGCTTGCATCGTCGAGTTTGAGAAACACTTTTTTTAAAATTTCCGAAATATTGTGCAAGAACTCTTTGTCTTCGTCTATATAAAGTAATGATAACTTATCCGAATATCCTACAAGCTCTTTCAGTTCAGCCATTGCTTCATCCTAGAATTTAATTATAAATCACAATTTTATCATTATTTTTGTTAAAAATTAAAAACAAAAAAGCCACATGCCATGATTATAATGAAATTTGAAAGAAAAGTTATACGAAATGAAAAAAAAGTTCTTGTAAATGGGGTGCAAACCCCGCTTATTGCAAGCGGGAGTTTGCAAGAGAGGAAATTACTTGGTTTTAGTAGTTTCTTTTGGTTTGGCAGACTGTTTCTCTTTTGCTTCAATCTCTTTGTTGAGTTCTGCTTGCGGATTGATCTCCGGTGCATAGACCCAATCAGGTTGTGCAGTGTAGTTCGGCGCCAAATCGTTTTCAGGCAATTTACCGAGCGGTTTAACGTATTCAGGCGTTTGATTTTCGATACGCACTTCGTCTCTCATAAAGAAACCTGAACCTTTTTCTTGATCCATAGCACTGAAGATTTTGATATCTTGTACTTTTTTGATCCCTACAGAATCGTAATCGACTTTTGCGTCATGGCATGCAGCACAAAGTTTTTGGATATTTTCACCTGTAGCACCCGTATCGACACGCAAATACATGAAGTTTTTGTTTGAAGGGTGTGCCTCGTGACAGCTTACACAATCGAGTTTTCCGTCTTTTAGCATATTTTTAGGAACCGATGCGATTTTTGGATTCGGTACCATACCAATCGGATGCGTCGTATGCATATGGATCGGTTTAACGCCCGCTCCGCCGTACTCTGCCAACTGGTGACAGCCCAAACAGTTTTTCGCAACCAGCTTGTCAAACGACTTTTTGGTTAACGGATTTTTTTGATTCGTATTTTTAACGGCAAAGATTTTGTGATCCACCGCAAAGTGAGCCGAGTGACAACCTAAACACGTAACCCCGTCGTGTGGTCCTGCCGCATAAGCACCTACATTAAATAGCCCAAAGATTGCTATAAAAGCAATTTTTTTCAAACGATTCATACACTTCCTTTATACATTTTTGTATAAGTTTATATTATCAGCTTATTTTTTAATGATTACTTAAAAAATAACATTTTTTATTATTAAGCATCAATTTTGATAACTTTTTGATACGTAAAATTAATTTTTACTATTATTTTAGATGAATAAGATTGTGTTCAAGAAAGACGAAAGACGAAAAGTAAAAATCAAAAAGAAAAAAGGGGGAAAAAAGAAAACGTGGAAGATATACATGCCAAAGAGGAGAAACCCTCCTCTTTGTGCTGCTTAACCGAGTTTGTAGTTTTGGATAAGGTTGAAGTTCAAATATTTATAGATATTTGCTTCTTTACCTGCTATTTTCTTCGGTACGATCTCGTTGTACTCTTGTGCAGTCGGAAGACGTCCAAGCATAGCACAAACCGCTGCAAGTTCTGCAGAGCCCAAATAAACTTGTGCACCTTTTCCAAGGCGGTTATCGAAGTTACGTGTAGAAGTAGAGAACACTACCGCATTATCTGCAACACGCGCTTGGTTACCCATACAGAGTGAACATCCCGGAATCTCGGTTCTAGCACCTGCAGTTCCATAAATTGCGTAGTATCCTTCTTCTGTAAGCTGCGTCTCATCCATACGTGTCGGAGGACATACCCATAGACGTGCAGGAACCGCACCCTCACCTTTTAAAACTTCACCGAGTGCACGGTAGTGACCGATGTTTGTCATACATGAACCGACGAATACTTCATCGATTTTTGTAGGACGGTTAGAAGCCAAAATCTCCGAGAGTGTCGCAACATCATCCGGATCGTTCGGACATGCCAAGATAGGCTCCGTGATTTTATTAAGGTCGATCTCGATAATCGCTGCATATTCTGCATCTTTATCCGCTTCCATAAGTGTAGGATTTGCCAACCACTCTTTCATTTTTTCGATTCTTCTTGCAATCGTGCGTTTATCTTCGTATCCCGATTCGATCATCTGCTCTAAAAGAACGATGTTTGATTTGATATACTCGATTACAGGCTCTTTATCTAGTTTTACAGTACAAGCAGCTGCACTTCTCTCAGCCGAAGCATCGGAAAGCTCGAATGCCTGCTCACATTTTAATTGCGGAAGACCCTCGATCTCTAAAATACGACCGTTGAAGATGTTTTTCTTGTCTTTTTTCTCAACCGTCAAAAGACCCTCTTTGATTGCTTGATGCGGGATAGCATTTACCAAGTCACGCAACGTAATACCCGGTTGCAACTCTCCGCTAAAGCGAACAAGTACGGACTCAGGCATAGTCAAAGGCATCGCACCCGTTACCGCAGCAAATGCAACGATCCCAGAACCACCAGGGAAAGAGATACCGATCGGGAAACGCGTATGGCTGTCCGCCCCTGTTCCTACGGTATCCGGAAGAACCATTCTGTTTAACCATGAGTGGATTACCCCATCACCCGGACGAAGCGAGATACCGCCGCGGTTTGAGATAAAATCAGGCAACGTGTGGTGCATTTTAATATCGGAAGGTTTCGGGTATGCCGCCGTATGACAAAACGATTGCATTACCAAATCAGCCGAAAAGCCTAATGCCGCAAGCTCTTTAATCTCATCGCGCGTCATAGGTCCCGTTGTATCTTGGCTCCCTACCGTCGATGTTGCAGGCTCACAGTATACGCCCGGTTTAATACCCGCTACACCGCATGCGCGTCCTACCATTTTTTGTGCCAGCGTGTACCCTTTACCGTTGTCGGCAGGCTGCTCAGGCGCCAAGAAGAGATCGCTCGTACCCATGCCAAGAACCGCACGTGCTTTTGTCGTCAATCCGCGACCGATAATAAGCGGAATACGTCCGCCTGCACGCACTTCGTCGGTAATAGTGTTCGGGTTTAATTTAAATGTAGCAACGCATTTTCCGTTTTTATGCGCTTCCCCTTTGTACGGGTAAAGCGTGATCACGTCTCCCGTTTCCATTTGCGTTACGTCCATCTCTAAAGGAAGTGCTCCCGAGTCTTCACAGGTCGCAAAGAAGATCGGTGCAATGATACCGCCGATTACGACACCGCCCGTACGCTTGTTAGGTACGCCCGGAATATCTTCACCCATATGCCATTGTACGGAGTTTACACCCGATTTACGGCTAGAACCCGTTCCTACAACGTCACCTACGTATGCAAGAGGATGCCCTTTTTGTTTCAACTCGTTGATCGTAGCGATCGGGTTGTCCATTTTTGCCGACAACATAGAGTTGGCATGTAGAGGGATATCCGAACGTGTAAACGCTTCTGATGCAGGAGAAAGATCATCCGTATTTGTTTCACCAGGAACTTTAAATACCGTTAGGGTAATCTCTTGCGCGATTGCAGGTTTACTTGTAAACCATTCTGCATTTGCCCATGAAGTCATAACTTCGGTAGCCGCAGCGTTACCCGCTTTGTGTAGTTCCTCTACATCGTTAAATGCATCATAGACAAGAAGCGTATGTTTAAGAGCCTCTTTTGCAGCTTCTACAACCGCATTGTTGCTTGATTTAAGTCCGTCGATAATCGGTCTGACGTTGTAACCGCCAAGCATTAATCCCATAATTTCAATAGCTTTTTGGGGAGCGATAGCATCTACTTTAATTTTTTCGGATGCAACATCGTTTAAGAAAGCAGCTTTGACGTATGCAGCGTCGTCAACACCCGGGTTTACACGGTTTGTAAGAAGATCGACATTTTGTGCCATATCCCCTTGACCTACTTTAATCATCTCTACTAATGCAGCAACTTGTTCTGCAGAAAGTGGAAGCGGCGGAACGCCTAGGGCTTCCCTCTCGGCGATATGTTTTTTGTACTCTTCGATAAATGCCATGTTTCATATCCTATGTTCTAGATTTGAAAAATTATAACCTAATAAACAGGATGAAAAACACAAGTGTTACTTTTTTTCACACATAAAAAAGCTTTTATGTTTCTTTTTGAAACACTCAAGCGTTTCTACGGCGATATTCTTCTTCTATCTCTTCTCTTTGCGCCCCTCGGTAGTTTCTTTTTAGCCACTCTAAATACTCATCGGGTAATTCGCAAAGCTGTGCGCCTTTATATTTTCCAAACTCTATTTTCGTACTTGAGGGGTGCGCTTTTGCAAAATTTTCTTGGCATGCGGCTTCGATTCCAAGATGCTTAAGAAGGATACAAAACTCCTCAAACTCTATCCTTTTTTGAATAACGAACGTGTAGGTTGCAAAATCGAACACCCCTTTACGCTCTTGTACAAACCGCTCAATCTCTCGGATTTGCGATACGTCGAGTTTTTCAAGGTTTTCTACATGGACGCTAAAAGAGTTGGCATGTCGGGTAAAAATAAAAAGAGGCTGTGGCATCTGCAAGCGGAAGATTATAAAATCTCCCGAATCCCTTTAGAGTTGGGCGCAGAGAGTATCCCTTCTGCTTCAAGCTGCTCAATGACGCGAGCCGAACGGTTATAACCGATTTGGAGTTTTCTTTGCAGATAGGATATAGAGGTTTTTCTATCGGTCAATACGACGTTTTTTGCCTCTTCAAAAAGATCGTCAAGATCCTCAAAACTCTCTCCGCTTCCGCCGTTGCTTGAGAGTTCGCTCTCCTCAAGCAAAAAACGCTTGTCATAGTTGGGTTCCCTTTGCGATTTAATAAAATTGACGATCTTCTCGATCTCCTCTTCGGTGCTCCACGGTGCATGAAGGCGCACAAGCCCCGTAGCGCCCGGCGGTGTAAAGAGCATATCGCCGCGCCCTAAAAGCGATTCGGCGCCCTGCTGATCGAGAATGATTTTTGAATCTACTTTTTGCCCGACACGATAGGAGATACGCGAAGGTAAATTCGCTTTGATAAGCCCCGTCACGACGTCCACCGAAGGTCGCTGGGTCGCTACTACAAGGTGAATCCCCGAAGCTCTTGCCATTTGGGCAAGACGTGCGATAGAGTGTTCCACGTCTTTACCGCTTGTCATCATCAAGTCCGCAAGTTCATCAATTATCACGACGATGTAAGGGAAGTGCTCTCCCCCCTCTTTTTTCACTTTTTCGTTATAGTTTTCTATATTTTTCGTACGCGTTTTGCTCATAAGCTCGTAACGGCGTTCCATCTCCCCTACCATATTGCTCAGGGCAACGATAGCCTGTTTTGGCTTCGTAATCACGGGGGTCAAGAGATGCGGTATATCGTTATAAATAGAAAATTCAAGCATCTTAGGATCAATCATCAAGAGGCGCAGCTGATCGGGGGAGTTTTTATATAAAAGCGAAAGGATCATCGCATTGATCCCCACGCTTTTGCCGCTTCCCGTGGTTCCTGCAATCAAAAGATGGGGCAGTTTTTTCAAGTCGGTCACGAAAGGTTTACCCACGATATCTTTTCCGA
>Ga0265295_1004869_pt1 | contig 17697 bp, 18 predicted proteins | sample Munlansysbiofilm_FD_192503 | JGI IMG/M metagenome (GOLD analysis project Ga0265295, IMG submission 192503) | Leachate microbial communities from a municipal landfill in Southern Ontario, Canada - Methane capture system biofilm | ecosystem: Engineered > Solid waste > Landfill > Unclassified ...
CAAAAACCGATGAAAACGACGGGAGCGTCGAAAATATCGCAGTCCTCGTCGAGAGAGGGTTCTCCGACACGCTCCCCCGCGGAGGCCTCCCGAACGGATGGGTGAACATGCACATCTCGGGAATCGCGGTCTCCATGAAGATCCGCAAGACAGGAACGTTCGACGATGTCCCCGCACCGGGAGAGGGGTACTGCGGATATTGGGACAGGCCCAAGGCCGCAGGGAAGGGCATGACCCTTCACCACTGCCACCTGCCGTACATCTTCCGTCAGAGGAAGGTAGGTGCGGTCTTCAGGATCGGGAGCAAGGGAGGATGCACGTTCACGGTCAATCCGGGAAGGGTCTACTTCGACCCGCGGAAGATCTCTCAGCATCAGGCGAAACAGATGCTCCTCGACAGGGCGGTGTTCATCGCTTCGCTCTTATCGAAGAACGGATGGCAGCTCACCGACCCCGAGATAAAGGGGAGAATTCACATCGGCAAGGAGAACGATCCGCTGGCCGAGTACATCCCTTCGGGGGTGCATGACGAGAGGAAGGACATCACCACCGACTTCTCCCCTGCGAGGATGGTGTGCGAGACCGAGCTGGAGCATCCAAGGAACGACCAGGAGATCATCGACTATTCCGACCTCCCTTCGGCCGTCGCCGAGGTCAGGGACGGCAACAGAAGAAATTCCGAGGAGATCGAGCTGATGAAGGCCGAGTTCATCGGATTGAAGGAGGTCATCCACACGCAGGGAGAGGTGATCCTCGACCTCACGGGGAACGTCACCAGACTCACGCAGGCGGTGACGGAGCTCACCACCTTGCAGACGATGATGGTAGCCGACAGATTCCCGAAGTTCACCGGGGAGGGGTACCAATGAGGTACAGCGAGCTGAAGGTCCAGATCATCCTATCAAGCGGGAAGTTCCTTTACGTGACCGAGAAAGCGAGGGACGTGCTGGATTCCATCCGTCACGGGAAGGACCAGTTCATCGAGATGCTGTGCACCGACGGGTTCAGGCATTACATCAATGTCGACCACATCGTCGAGGCCAAGGAGGTGTACCAATGACCTCCTGTGCGAAGTGCGGCAGGACCGGGGAGTTCTACGACGACATCTGCGACACCCACGGAACGGAGGCCTCGAAGTTCCTGTTCCATCTCTGCGAGACCTGTCAGCACGAGTACTACCTTCTGACCAAGAGGTTCCTGGAGGGGAATGAATGACCGTCGAGATTTCCATTACGGGCAATCCCGCGGAATGCAGGAACGCGATCTATCAGATGCGCCTAATGAGGGACATCTTCATCGCCGACATCTACGAGGAGAGACCGGGCAATTCCGTTCAGGAGTGGTACTGCGTAATAATGGATGGGAAGGAGAACCCGCGCTGGTCCCTGGTGAATCTGCCCGATCCCGAAAGTTTCTTCGAGGCGGTCAGGAACCGTTCCTGGCCCGGAAGGGTGAAGATAGGGACATCCTGCAAGGACTGTGAGTTGAACAACGGCGGAGAGGGAGGACCGAACTGCATGTTCGATTACGATCCGTCGGACTGTCCCGTGAAGGAGGGGGAGGAATGAGCCTCAACGAAGGGAAGCGTGCTGTCATATACGCACGCGTGTCCACGAAGGGACAGGCCGATTCCGGTGTCTCGATTGAAACGCAGCTGAAGGTCTGCCGCAAATGGTGTGCCGACGAAGGTGTCTCGGTGGTGGGGGAGTTCCACGACGACGGAGTATCGGGAACGACCACAGACAGGGACGAGTTCGCGTCCCTGATCGGTGCCATCGTCAGCAAGGAACCCGAGTTCCTGGTGGTGTACGATTCGTCGAGGATAACGAGGGAAGGGAACGACAAGTACGACAAGCTCCGTTCCACTCTCTCATCGTTCAGATGTTCGGTGGTCTATGCCGGATTCGGAGGCCTGTCCGCGGATTCCACCGCCGCCAGGTACATGGACGCTTACAAGACCACGTCGGATTCGCTGATGGTCAAGGAGTCCACCAACAAGACCAGACAGTCCGTGAACCGCCTGATCGAGGAAGGCGTCCACGTTTCCCGTTCCGCGGGATTCGTGTTCGAGGAAGACATTCCCCTGATGCCCAAAGGACGCGTCCTGCTTGAGGACCGCGTACGGGAGAAGAAGGATCCCGACGGGGCCGTGGTCCGTACGATAACCAAGGCTACGGTCGTCAGATCTGAGAAGGCCTTCTTCGATCTCGTCGACAGGGGTGCTTCCATCGAGGTCATCGCGGAGATGTGGGGATTGGGCCGCCACTGTCTGACCGAAGCCGTGAAAGGGAAGTCCCGGTGCGTGAGGGAGAAGTGCCCGATCCCGGACCGCTACCCCGAATACGTCAGGAGACTCAAGGCCGCGAAGGATGCGGGGGTGTACGACTCCCTCTTCGAGCCTTACAGGACGAAGATCCGCGAACGGGCGAAAAAGGAACGCGACCAGTGCCGTAAGGCTATGGAAAGAAGGGCTGACGGAAACAAGGGTTCGGAATCCCTCGGAAAAGCCGTCGGAGACGACGGAAAGAAGGGTGTGGTTCAATGAACGGAAAGAACGGTTCCCTTGTTTCCGTTGCGGTAGGACTTGTATCCGTTGCCGTCCACGGCTCCGCCGGGGGACGGCTGTGCAGGGGGCGGTCGGCATGATGTTCCCCCGTCCGTGGTATGACGAGAAGAAGGCAGATTGTCCGCACTGCGGAAACAGGGTCGCCGAAAGCAGACTGTCTGCCCACATATCGCATTGCGGGTGCAACCCCGTTTTCATCGGAAAGCTCAGGGATTCCGGCATAGAAGGGAGGATGTTCTGCAAGCGTCATCCCCGCAGCGGTTCGACTGAGTATTTCCTGGTGGATTCCGTCAGGATGCAAGAGACCCCCGTCGGAGGATATCTGATCAGGATCCCGGGTCCGCCCGGGAATCTACTGACCACGAGATCCTATTCGATTGTGAGGCGGAATGAATATGCGGGTTCCGACCTCACCCCGTACGGGTGGGAATCCTGTCCTCCCGAGGAGGGGAGGACGGCGCTGAGACTGCTGAAGGAGTTCGTGAACGGGCTGGAGATCAGGCAATGATCCCGGGGATGGTGACATGAGGGACATCTCCTGTCCTTTCTGCTCCGCCGAAAGGACGAGGCTTTTCTTCAACGAGGGGGACACCGGCACCGAGGGGTACCGGTGCGTGAAGTGCGGATGCACGTTCATCGTCCTGAAGAAGGGGGTGATCCCGGAACCAGAATACGATGACGATGATGAGCACGCCAAGGACCGCTGGCCCTACTGAAACCGTTTTCCCGTCGGACCGACGGGATGTTAAACTTTTTCGACATAACAGGAGATGCAGCAAATGGTACTGATTATCGACACGGAGACCACCGGTCTGAGGGGAATTCCCGAGGATAGGGTGCTGGAGATAGGGATAGCGGAGTACGACGAGGTATCGGGGAATATCTCTCCGATATATTCGGAGATGATATGCTATGGTGACATCGTTGATTTCGATTCGAAGTATGTGAACATCGACGGATCCCGGGGGATATGGATCTACAGGAACTCCGACATGAGATTGGAGGATACGCTGAACGCCGCCAAGGATCTGGATACGGTCGTGAGGGAGGTACGGGAGATCGTCTCCGGGAGGGAGGTCACTTCCTACAACGTGGGATTCGATTTCGGGAAGTTCCTGTATCAGGAGCCGTGGAATATCCGTAACATAGTGACGAGGAAGATAGACATCATGAAGCTGGCGACCGCGAAGGTCTACGCGCTGGCAGATTCGGATTCCATCGGGGATAAGGGATTGCAGGAGAGGCTGCTGCAGGAGAGGGAGGATTCCTACTATCCAGAGAAGTGGGTGAGATCCATAGACGCGTACCGTGTGCTGTGCCCGGAGGACTCGATGGGGCTGGAGGGGATGAGGCACAGGGCGATAGACGATGCGGTGATGGAAGGGTGGATACTCAAGGCCTGCAATCTATTTACAAAAGGGTAATAATTGTCACAATTAGACAAAGGTTTATCCTTTTAAACTCCTTTTATCAATTATGGGAGAGATGGACATTGTAAAATGGGTTGTAGAGGCATTTGTTGTGATAGTTGTAGTCATCGCTTTTGGCTCTATACTAAGTGGTGTCTTGGATTCTGCCATCGAAACCTATCGTGGAACAATGTACGAAGGTTCATTTGTTGCATTGGCCCTGATTACCGGAATACCCACGACAATTATTGCCGTAGCCGTCGGTCTAATCAAAAAATGTTCCGAATGAGGTTTAAACGTCAGGTTTTACGAAGAAGAACCTCGTATAATATGCCCTCATCATCTGCCGGTTTATCAAAGCGATTTTCTTATCCAGAGTGTCAGCGGGCGGTATCGGGTTGGGGCTTTCTGCACAGAACTGGTATGTGCTTGGGTACCTCTTCTTGAACTCATAAAGCGGGTCATCCCAGAATCCTCTCTTTTTGGCCTCACCCCAGATCTTGACTGACGATATACTGTCGGGTCTGAATATGGCGTCAATACATAGGTCTATCAATACGTTGGAATCCTCGATATTAGCGAACAACTCTTTCAACTTCTCTCTAGCCTCGTCAGCTGCGGGACACGGAATCACGGTGACGATGCCCTCATCGACCTCCTTCTGTGCCTTTTCAATTGCGGCATCTCTGACTTCCGTGTAGTTCTTGAGTGGGGAACGATATTCCTTCAGATATCCCAAATACTTGAACGAATTATCCCTGTAGAAAACCAGATCTCCAATGGTAGGGGCAATCATCATCGGTAATGTAAGGACGATGTTGATCGCGTTGTACCCATAGTGATAGTAATAAGCCATCTGAGGTATCTCTTTTTTGAGAATGTCTAACAGGCTTCTGAGTTGTGCCTCGTCCTCAATAGGATCCGGTGATTGATATTCCCCAAAATGAGTGAAGAACAGATACTGGTTGAAACCGAAGAAGGGTGCCGATAAAGATTGGATATAATCATCCTCCCTGAACGAGCGTTTCTTCTCGTTGGGTTCTTCCTCAAGAATCACCATCTTGACGTCTTTGATAGTGCAGTAGTGACTGTCCAGGTATGCATACATCTTGCAGTAGAGGTATTGTCCATTGAACTCCCCTTCTTCGACTAATGAATTGTATTTCCTTCTAGGATATCCCATTAATTTCTTGATCCCGGAGATGTGTTCGCTCAATCTTCTAGAGAAAGAACTTGTCCTACCAACATAAAACGGGATGATGAAATCGTCATCGAACTTGTCGATGTACATCAAGTATATTCCGCCAGTCTTGGGATGACTGGATTTGGTGACCTGTTCGTTGCTTGTCAGTTCAAGGATCCTTGATTTGAGCTTCTTGAAGTCTGAACTCGGTAAGGATGTTGGGTTGAGTATATTGATCCCGCCGGCCTGATTGAGGATCCTCGAAGCTTCCTGATAACAATACAAGGCATCCTTTCCGCAACCCTCGAAATCACTGTATTCAAGAATCGATCCGAGATCCACGATAGAGGCTGGATTGCCCTCGACTGCCGAATTATAAACATCTTTGTTGGATTGGATCAACTGTTCCGGAACAGGTATGGGGAAATAATCATCGAACGACAAGATACCGTTTCGACAATCGCTTTGACGTATTATAAACACTCGATGTTATGTCGCAGTTCCTCATGTTTAACAAAAAAAAGTTATAGGGCACGTGGTTAAAATGTTAGGAGTGCATAATGCTCAGCACACCTAACGTATCGGGAGTCACATGGGACGTCACAAGGAAGAGAAGAAGAAACCGTTTACTTTTGTTGACCTTTTCGCGGGGATAGGCGGTTTTCACCAGGCGATGAGATACCTGAACGGTACCTGCGTATTGGCATCAGAGATTGATCCCGATTGTCAGAATACATATAGAGTGAATTTTCCCGATACTCTACTGGAAGGCGACATAGCCGCAATTGAACCGCTCAATGTGGAACCTTACGACGTACTATGTGCCGGCTTCCCCTGTCAGCCGTTCAGCAAAGCAGGCTACCAGTTGGGATTCCAGGACCCTACTAAGGGCAATATGTTCTTCCACGTAATGTCCTTCATTCATGCTAATCACAATCTGAAATTCATCATCCTAGAGAATGTACGTAATCTCGCAGACAAGAAGGAAAACTGGGAAATCGTCAAGGCTGAACTCAAAAAGGAGAACTTTTTGATTACAGAGGAACCAATAATCCTATCTCCACACGAGTTTGGTATCCCTCAGGTGAGAGAACGTGTCTATATCTTGGGTATCAGGAAAGACATTGCAGACGAGAAGAAACTCCAGTATCCGTGCATCCGCTTGAAGGATCTGCATCTTGAGGATTATTATAAGGAATGCAAACCTGATGCGGCATTGAGTATACTGGAACCGTCAGAATCGGTCTCCGACGATTATCTAGTTCCCGACGATATTGTAGAGGTCCTGGATGCCTGGGAGGAATTCAGGATTGGCACCAATCTGAAGAAAATCGGTGCACCCGTGTGGATATGTGCATTCGGCCTCGGGATTGAAGAGAATTACATCTTCTATTATCGTTCCGGATATTGGCGGATGCCGAAATGGAAACAGCGCTTCTACGAGAAGAACAGGGCGCTGTACACGGCAAATCGTGAATTCATCGACAAGTGGGTTAAAAAGTATCACATGACGGGCAGAAGCAAGATACATCAGAAGTTTGAATGGAATTTGGGAATGGATGATGTGACGATGAAGGATACGATCATCCAGATCCGTCAGTCCGGTATCAGATGCAAACGTACGAATTACTACCCTGCACTCGTTGCTATGGTTAATACCCCCATTGTTTGGGATGATAATAAGAACGCATACCGTTTTACAACTCCAAGAGAAGCTGCGAACATGCAGAGTTTCCACGGCAGATATCATCTCGTCGGCGATGACAAGACTATCTACCGTCAATTGGGTAATTCGGTCAATGTGAGAGTATTGAAGATACTTGGTGAAAGATTGTTTGGATTGGAGGCGACAAAGAATGACTGATGAAGTTAACACAATCAACATCAGGCCCACAACTGCGGTGTACAAGACCTTCGAAAGGTACAATTACTCCCAAAGTACGGCCTATGCGGAGTTTATTGACAATTCGACCCAGAGTTACTTCAACCACCGTGATGAGTTGGATTCCCTGGAGGATTTTGATTATTGCAACATCGACATCCATCATGATCCCATCAAAGGTCTGATTACAATCGTGGACAACTCTTACGGAATGGAGATTGAGGATTTCAAGAGAGCAATCATTCTAAATAGCGCCCCGGATGACACCACAGGAAGGAACGAGTTCGGAATGGGACTCAAGGCCGCTGCTTCATGGTTCGGCAGGAAATGGACCGTGAGAAGCACCATGCTCGGTTCGACCCATGAATATGTCGCCACAGTCAACACCGAGGAACTGGCCAGAACCAAGGATGCAACAATCCCGCTCATCACTAACACTGTTTCACCAGAATCACACTACACCGTCATCGTGATTGAGAACGTCAGGGTAGATTACCCCAAGAAGAGGAGTATGGGGAAACTACGCCAGGATATCGGTGGAATCTATCGCAGAGATATCGCCAACAAGAAGATCGTCATTCGCTACAATGACGAGGAGTTGTCCTATTCTGCCCCGCCAATCCTCGAAGCTGAGGACAAGGATGGAGTCAAGAGGATTTGGAAGAAGGAATTGGACTATACCATCCCGTACAAAGGTGAAGAGTACACCGTGAAGGGATTCGTGGCCATTAGGGAAAAGGCAAGCACAGAATACGCCGGTCTCACCCTATTCCGTCGTGACAGGGTCATCATCGGAGGTTTCAGCGGAACATACAGGCCCAGGGAGATCTTTGGTCAATCGAACTCTTTCGTCTATCAGAGGTTATTTGGAGAGATCAATCTTGATAACTGGCCGGTATCTCAGGCGAAGGACCAGTTCACCTGGGGAGAAGAACTAGAGGAACTGTTCAAGAACTCAATCAATGAGCGTATCGGCGATCTCAAGAACCAGGCTCAGAACTATCGTGCAAGGCCGAGGGATAAGGATGAGGGAGAAGAACAACCTCCGAAGCCGCCTACGCCCGTCATACCGGTAGATGCCTATGGTGCCGAGATTCCGGCTAATACTCCGAAACAGCCTGTCAATGTACCGCCCGCTGCTATGGAACCTGTTAAACCGGAGGTTGTTAAAGATACACCAACCCAGTTGACCCCGTCAGTTGGACAGATTGTTTCGACTCGTGAGCCGGTTACTGTCTCGAATACCAAGAACTATCAGGTTAAGATCGGGATAAGTGAGGTCTACAATTTCCGCATTACTTTCAAGGAATTACCTGGTGCTTCGATATTATTCACCAAATCAACAGATAAGAATCAATTCAATGTGTTCATCAACCTTCTTCACCCGATGGTCATCAGAGCACAGGCTTCTTCTGAGGCTATGGGGATCCTCGTTGAGATGGTAATCTTCTTAGCGCTATCGGAGAAGAAGATAGAGTCTGACGCAATATCTGGAAACATTGGTGCCGATTCCATCCGTCTTCAGTTGAATGAACTTGCTTACAATCAGGTTGACGAGGTGAAGTGATGCAGATTACCATGACTCTTCCACATGAATCAGAGAAAACTCTGGTGATGGATGGAGTTCATGTTAGGAATCTCAGAACTAAATTTACCTACCCAGAGGATGCCATAGATCGCATCTTCGATAATGCAGCTGCCATATTGAGTCATTGCCCAGGGGTTGGAAACTCACCATGCGAACCATCCATTGGAATAATGATTGGAAAGGTCCAGAGTGGTAAAACATCAAATTTCATAGGATTGGCCGCCCTTGCAATGGACAATGGATATCCCCTGATCATTGTCCTTGGAGGAACAAAAAAGAATCTTGTCGATCAGAACTGCGGACGTATTTCTGAATACTTTGACAATTCTGAAGACGTAAAGGTCATGGCCATCGGAGGCGAACATGATAACTCGTCCGTGTTGGAAGAAGGATTCATCAGAGATTTGATAAACAATGGCGACCGGGTTGTCCTGGTTGTTCTGAAGAAAAGTCAAAGGATGGACAAAGTATCAGAAATGATACGTTCTGAAGTGGGTTTTGAACCTGTTCTGATTATTGACGATGAGGGTGACGAGGCCACCCCTAATGGGAAAGTATTCCAGGGAAAAGCCAGCAGCACCTACATATCTGCAATCAACATGATGAACATCCCTAAGCGTTGCAGTTTCATCTCCGTAACCGCCACTCCCCAAGCAAATTACCTCATCAATTCCGATGATGCCCTGTCACCTAAGTTTGGAATATTGATTCAACCTGGCGAAGGATATTGTGGTCTATCTGTTTTCCATGGTGAAGACAAGGGCCGTTTCTTCAGGGAGATCACTGAAGAAGATTCGGAGGCCATGGAGTTGCTGACAGAGGACATCCCGGAATCGTTCCTCAGAGCTTTTGCTATGTTCTTTGTGGGAGCAGCCCTGAGGACGTATAATGGAGATATGGGCAAACACGCGATGTTGGTCCACAATACCAGAAACAAGGAACCACAATTCGTCGTTGCCGATCGTTTGAAGAGTTTGTTGAAACGTTGGGACAGTTACGTCCAGATACACGATAGCGGCATCCCTGATGATACATACACCAACCGTATCGAGTGTTATTTCAAGGGAGCCTATGAGGATTTAAGATTGACCAACACCCACCTGCCACCTTATAAGGAATTGGATCCCCACATCGCTCAGGCATTCCGCGACTGCCAGAAGAAGATACTAATCTGTAATGGCGACAGGGATGACAGTGCCGATCAGAAATACAAGAAGAACAACATCTTCGTCGGAGGAAATAAGCTCCAGAGAGGAATCACAATCAACGGCCTGTCCGTCACATACATGACGCGTAGGGCCAAAAAGAAATCCACCGTCGATACCACAGAACAAAGGGCCAGATGGTTCGGATATCGTATGAAGCATCTCAATGTGTGCAGGTTGTACACGACCATGCGTATCGAGAATGATTATTCCAGTATCCTCGATCATGAGGAAGAGTTCTGGGCACATATAGGTGGCTATCTGAATGAAGGCTACGAGTTCGGAGACATACCGCGTCTTCTCGAACTCGATGGGTCCGATCTCAAATTCACCCGTGCCAATGTCGCCAAGGCAAAGAAACTCAAGATTCCTCGCAGCGAGACGCAGACCTATGTGATACTCGACAATGTGGTTTCTAAACATAACTGGGATATTTCAGAGGACTTCTATTCCAGGTGTACCATAGAAACCATGTCCTGGGGGACGACAACACACCATATCGCATACAATGTCCCGTTCCATGTCCTCAGAGAACTGTTCCTTGACCAGATCCAATTGCCGCATGAGGGAAGTTTCTCCAGATCAGCATGCAATCTTATTGAGAAGATAATGGAAGTCAATCATGAGGATCCGCTAGTTGATGTCATCTGGATGAGAAAGGGAAACGACCAGGGACGTACGATAGATGCAGACGGGAAGATCAATCAGTTGATGTCCGGTTCAAACAGTCACTATCCTGGTGACCGCTACTTCGATACGGAATTGAGTTATCCGACACATCTAAAGCTTCAGATACACTTCATCAAACCCATGGGTATGGATGAGTACAAACCTGCCATGGCACTGTATCTTCAGTTCTCTGGCCGCGTAAGAGAGGACATTTGCAATAACAAGTACGTTAGGGAGAGCGACCTGTATGATGACTGACGAGATAATATCCAAAATCAAGGGTTTGACCCCTGTAAACGACGGGAATTCCTATTCCCTCATCACCATTGATAAAGAAAACGGTCCATTCTTCGGTAAGAATCAGATAGGGAACGTTTGTTTTGTGATTCCTTCTAATTCCGCGCACCCCCGTCAGTCATCACGCGCAACGAAGGAACTCACCCTGATTCTGGATTTAGAATGCGGCTTCAACATAGATGGTTCTGAACATTCGATGCTATCCAACATCCTTGTTTGTAAGAGTTCTGACGATACAGATATTGCTGCGTTCGTCCGTCTGTGCACAGCTTTCGCCGGGGATGATCTCAACAGCCGTTCTATTACAGAACTGTTCTCTGCATTGACCCGGCTTTTCACCACCAAACGTCAATCTGATGTGAATACAATCACCGGTTTGTTTGGAGAGTTATACACGATATACTATCTGGAATCTCAAGAAATTGATGTCTCCAAGGCATGGCAGAAGAAGGACCTGATGAAATTCGATTTCACGATAAGTCCTACTAAAAGGTTAGAGGTAAAGACTGCGGTCGGATCCGAACGTAAACATCATTTCAAGCACGAGCAGCTTTACTACGAGGACTATGACATCATGGTCGTTTCTCTGATGTTAAGAGAAGCCAATCAGGGAATTTCCGTCTTCGATGTGGTGGATTTCTGCCGTAAGAAGTATGCATCGGATTATGCGCGTCTGAACATCATTGAGAGCAAACTATCAGACTATTCCGATGATGAATTGAAAGGAATGGTCTATGATGAGACATATCTGGAGAGGAACATCAAGTTCGTTCAAGCTTCAGAAGTACCGAGATTCAAGGAGAAAAGTCCGAATAATCTTACCAATGCAGAGTATGACTGCAATCTGGGTGAGACCATCGGAATTACACTAGATCAGTTGAGGCAGTGGATGCCGTAAAGGGGTGGAGAGATGCCGGTTTTGAATTGGGTTGGTAAAGAGCAAATTGTCAATCACCATAAGAAAGTAGAATATCGTGTTTTAGAAAGACAATATAGTTTTGATTCAGAGGGCGTTCACTCGGAAGACAATGGGTCAAAAAACATGATTATTCACGGAGATAATCTCTACGCTTTGAAATCCTTGCTTCCAAAATATGAAAAGAAAATAAAGTGCGTATACATTGATCCACCATATAATACAGGCAACAAAGATTGGTGCTACAATGATAACGTAGATGCGCCTCTTTTTCAAAAATGGTTAAAAGAAGTGTTGGAAACAAAAGAATCGGAGAGGTATGTTCACAGCGATGATTTAACAAAACATGATAAATGGCTCTGTATGATGTATCCCCGTTTGTCCTTAATAAAGAAGTTATTGAAGGACGATGGAGTATTGATTATTAGCATTAGTTATCATGAGTTGAACAACCTGATAGCACTGTGTCAGGAATTATTTTCCACGTATCAAATTACTATAGTCACTGTTCAGACTTCTGGCGGGAAACCATCCAACGGATTCAATATGGTCCATGAGTTTCTCGTATATGTAACACCAAATGATTTTGTCCCATATCACATGGATTTTGTTGGGAGTACTGAAAGAACTCCCTTTGAAGGATTAACTTTGAGTACATTTGATAAAAAAAGTCGTCCAAATCAAGCTTATCCAATATTCATTGATGCTGTGAATGGGGTTTTAACTGGTGTTGGAAAAACGCTTCAACAGAGAATTAGTGATGGCGAGTACACAGGAGATCCGTTGGATTTTGAATATAATTATGATGAAGCACCATTTGGATCTGTAGCGATTTGGCCCGTCACTAGTAAGGGAAAAGATTGTGTATGGCGTTTAATTCCCTCAAGATTACAGTCTGATTGGGACAAAGGGTACATCAAGATAACACGCAACAAAAATGCCAAATCGAAGAACAAATTTAGTGTCCAGTATCTTCCTGAAGGGGTAATTGAAAAAGTTCAGAATGGGAGTTTGAGTGTTTTAGGTCACGAACCTGGTGCACCTACATTGATTCTTGGAACCAATGCAACAGAAGGTACGGAGATACCTTCAATATGGGAAGAAAAAGACTTCTTTACTGTCAAAGGGACCGGTGAATTGCAATCAATTTTTGGTGAAAAGAAATTTGATTATCCGAAACCTAGTGAATTAATAACTCAGGTGTTGCAATCAGTAACAAAAAACGATGATATCATATTGGATTCTTTTGCAGGTTCTGGTACAGCTGGACACGCTACTTTAAAACTCAATAGTAAAGACGGGGGAAATCGTTCTTTTATTTTAGTTGAAACAATGAATTATGCTGAAGAAGTTACGGCAGAACGTATTAAACGCGTCATAAGGGGATATGAAGATAATCTACCTCTCAAGGGATCATTTTCGTATTTTGAACTAGGAGAACCATTAGTTAAAGAGGGATTGTTGAATGAAAACATCGATATCCAACTAATTCGCGAATACGTTTACTACACTGAAACGAAAAGTTCCAACTGTGAGCCTTTTGAGGAAGGGCAATATTACTTAGGAACCACAAATGGAACTGCATACTATTTTTACTATAATCCTACATCAAATACACGTCTAAATGAAGATTCATTCAAAAAAATAAAGAAAAATGTTCATTCACACGTGATATTTGCAGATTCATGTTCATTGTCAAAAGATCAAATGCAAGAAATGGGAATCATTTTTAAGAAGATTCCAAGGGATATTTCACAATTGTGAGGGGGGTTTGAGGATGGAACTAAAACCATATCAATCAAAAGTAATCGATGACTTTGAACTATTTTGTAATATTTTCCATAACAGCAATAATGCTGCCGAAGCTTACAACAAATTCTGGACTCAGAAAGGATATGTCATAGGTAAGGATGGCGTTAGGGAATTCAACGACAATTTGCCCAATTCCGCTCGTATTTGTGCCAAAGTCCCAACAGCAGGAGGTAAAACATTCATCGCTGTTTCTTCAATTAGAAGATTCTTCAATATTTTCAAAAGAAGCAAAATGGCTGTTGTATGGCTTGCACCTTCTGATGCTATTTTGTCTCAGACGCTCATAAATCTTCGCAATCCGGATCACCCATATAGGCAGAAATTGAATGTTGATTTTTCCGGTAATGTCGAAGTCTATAATGTTGAAGAATTACTCACAGGGCGTAATTTCTCGCCATTCACAATCGAGGATCAATTATCAATATTTGTTCTTAGTTACGATGTCCTACGTGCACGGAAAAAAGATTCCCGTAGGATGTACAGAACCAACAGTGTGATGCAACCCTTTGATCTTGCCGCAAAATACCCAGAATCACCGATCACTGATGCAGATATCGATTCGGTGATTGTTGGTCTCTATGATTTATCACCGTTCGTTATACTTGATGAAAGTCATAATGCAGAATCACCGTTGAGTAGGGAGATGCTTGAAAATCTTCATCCGACATTGGTATTGGAGTTGTCTGCAACACCGCCTCCATCTAGTAATGTATTTTCATTCATTTCGGCAGGACAACTTAAAAAAGAACACATGGTGAAAATACCAGCTTTACTGTATCGTCGTGACGATTCTACTGATGTTATCACAACTGCACGTGATATTCGCAATGCGTTGGAAAGTATTGCAAAAAAGAACGAGGCTGAGACTGGTACATACATACGTCCGATTGTTCTGTTTCAAGCCCAACCCAAAACAAAGGAGGACTCCCAGACCTATGACTACATAAAGAAGGTGTTGGTAGACAAGTATTACATTCCCGAGAATCAAATTGCAATTAAGACAAGCGAAATCAACGATCTAAAAAATATTGACCTTCTATCCAATAGCTGTGAAATTAGATATATTATCACCGTAAATGCCCTAAAAGAAGGTTGGGATTGTCCATTCGCGTACATACTTGCATCCTTAGCTAACAAGAATTCAAAAACTGATGTTGAACAGATTATTGGTCGTATTCTCAGGCAGCCACACGCAACACGGTGTGCTTATTCGCCACTAAATACTTCATACATACTGACTTGTTCAAATGACTTTTCCGAAACTGTCAGAGCTGTTGGTAAGGCCTTAGTGCTGGAAGGCTTCAGTGATCGTGATACTCGTATAGTGAGAGTTAGACAGACGGGCATCGAAGATTTCGGAGATAGTAAGGAAGTTACACCGGGGGCGCCTGAAGAACCTAACCCACAACTTGCTACATCTTCTACTCCCGAACATGGACCTACTGGACCTGTTAATGAACCCCCAGGCGTTCAGAACGATGACGATATGGGCCATATAGAGCCGATAACACCTGTTGCACCTCCAACCAATGTACCTAAACCAACAGTACAACAAGTTCTAGATCAAGCCGAAGAGGAGGATACAAAAGCCGAAAAAGAACCTGAGGAAGAATCGTCACTGCCAACTGACTTTTTCGGATCATTTGTGAAGAAAGCGATTATCCGCCCCGAGTATAAGGCCGAAATGACAGAATTTAAAGTACCACAATTCCAGATATCTGTCAAGAGCGGATTCGACGATTCCGAGTACGTGAATGTCCTGATGACATTCAGCAGACTCATGGACGAGACCGATTTCAGGTTATCTGCTTATGATCCCAACATAAATTTCAATACAGTAGGTACGGACATAGGTTACATAGATGTCGACAAGGATCGTGAAGATATTCTTAACTTCAGGCCAATGGAGAGAAGAGATAGGGAACTTTTCAACAAGACATTCCAGCCAGTAACCGATATGAACGATCCCAAAATCGCTGAGTTCGTACGTCAGGTAGTCAAACAAATAAAGGACATTTCAATTCCTGATGGACAATTAACCAGATTCGTAGAAGATGCTATTTTAACAAAAGATCTGGACAAGATAAATTATCTTCGTAGAAATGTCGGCTCTACGGCAAAGCAATTGCAAAACGCAATAGATGGTTTCAAAAAACAACATCGTCAGAAAGTATTCTACGATCTCAAAAAACTTGGTAGAATTAATTGTGGTGTCGATGATAAGCCCTTTATTTTCAAAAGAAGTTTCGAGACTTGCAGGGCAGATATACCCTTCCCCAATTCGCTTTACACCGAGGAGGAGAGGGTAGACGGATTCGAAGCTGAGGTCCGTCTGGCCATTGCCGGCAACAGCAATGTGAAATGGTGGCACAGAATCAGATCGAATGATACAGAGGAGTTCCATCTCAACGGGTTCCTCAATCATTATCCTGATTTTGTACTAATGACTAAGACTGGAAAACTCGTGTTCATAGAGTCAAAAGGTATGCACCTTGACGGTGATGATTCAGGAAAGAAATCAGATATGGGAGAGATATGGGACAACCTCACCGGTCCGAACTTCAGATACTTCATGGTGTTTAAGTCAAAGGATTCCCGTGTAGAGAAATCAATCGCCCTGCCAGAGTTATCAGATATCTTGGAGCAGTTATGAGTGGCCAACCAAGCTTGACCTGTTGATATGCAATCTCAACAAATCATTGTTTTGGATCGATAACTAGTTGAATTGGCTCAAAGTCATGTTCCCCAATTTGGTGATACACTCCAAATTTCAGTGGTATTCCATCCCTGTGACTTATCGTTAGGCGGAAAGGAAACTTAGGGACGGTCGCATACTCAACCATTATCCAGTATCCCATCTGTTCTGGGCCTCCCTCCGCCTTGACTGAGAAGGTATTTGTTTCCACCATTGTGCAATGGGGCGTCACTTGTAGTTTTTCAATCGGACAATCGGGAACAATCAAAAAACTAGATTTTGGTTCCATATACATTGTGGCTTCTATGGCCAAATCATACGTATTATTCCGTATAGATACATGGCAAAGAAGATTCTTCTTTAACGGCTGAAGCGGAGTATTAGATGTGCCCTGTATTACGTCAACCATTTGCTTTAGCACTGTTTCAGGACCATCCCTATAGAGCGATAAGTGGCCTATATCTCCGAAAATAGGTGGAACAGGTATATGTTCAAGTAATACAGGGATGAATTTCAATTCCCCTTTTATGGCCATATTCAAACTACTTTGCCATTCACGATTTACCATCTTGCTTTCCAAACTGGCCTTGGATATGAAGAGGAAGAAGAATCCACAATCTGTAAGTCCCTCATTCATTCTCCCAATAAACGATTCCCCAGGAGACATGGACCATGTATCGTAGAAAACGCGATCTCTGCCGAATATCCTTGATAAATTGTCTGCGAAATAATCCACTATCGGTTTATCGGCCCTCGTGTGGGATAAGAATATGTTTTCATTCATCCAACAATTGAAACTCGTTTTTGCAATAACTATGTTCCGAAACTATCTTTTGCTATCGGTTTATAATGAGTTATAACAATGTTATAAAGTTCTTATTATATCCACAACTGCTATTTCTCTTAGTTGATGCGTTACATCGAGTCAACGAAAAACCTCATTACCGTCGGCAATTCCGTGGGAATCACCCTCGGCACCGAAGCCGCGAAGATGGGTAAAGGGGTCCGCGACGAGATCGGCGTCATCGTCTTCGAACCCGAACTTCTGGACGAAGCGGTCGCCCGTCTCGAACAGGACGGCCGCAACCGTTACTTCATATCCGTCCACCTGGACGGGGGATTGATCGAGAACGAAGTGGTCTACGGACGTTCCGCCCGGAGCATCCGTTTGGAGGACGGAGATTGCCTCACGATCCTCGGTCCTTTCGATTCCCTCAGATCGTGCATGAAGTTCAAGCTGCGCGTCGAGAAGGATCCTCCGAAGAAGACCGCCGAGGCCTATCAGGAAGCCTACACCGAGTTCGTCACTGACTGATCCCGCTGGATAAGATTCGTCACACTGTACGCAACATCATCGATCTTTTCAACTATGCTATTGAAAACGGAACCAGAACAGCATCATTTCAGATAGCTGAAGAAGAATACAACATCAACACAATTCAGCAGTTGGATAGAGCAGTAAACGCATTCAATAG
>Ga0265295_1004871_pt1 | contig 17692 bp, 15 predicted proteins | sample Munlansysbiofilm_FD_192503 | JGI IMG/M metagenome (GOLD analysis project Ga0265295, IMG submission 192503) | Leachate microbial communities from a municipal landfill in Southern Ontario, Canada - Methane capture system biofilm | ecosystem: Engineered > Solid waste > Landfill > Unclassified ...
AGATCTGGTGATCACCAAGCTCGACGTCCTCTCACACCTTGAGAGCATCAAGGTGTGCGTCGCCTACGAGTACGAGGGCAAGCGCTACAATGACCTTCCTGCGCACCAGACGGCATTCCACCATGCGAAGCCGATCTACGAGGAGCTACCGGGTTGGGGCACCGACATCACCAGCTGTCGTAAATTCGAGGAGCTACCCAAGGCCGCACAGGACTACATCACGTACATCGAGGACCTCGCCGAGGTACCGGTGGCGATGATAGCGGTGGGTCCGAGTCGCGAGCAGACGATCATGCGTCGTTGGGAAGGCCGTTTGTAGACGGAGTCTTCACTCATCCTCGCCGTTCATCCGCTACAATCGGTGCACCATCTGACCCTTACCGCTTGGGGGTAGTTCACCATGCGCATCCTGGTACTTGGCGGAGGCGGTCGCGAGCATGCGATCGTCACGGCGCTCGCGCGCTCTGCACACGCACCCGAGATCTTCTGCTCGCCCGGCAACGGCGGCACGGCCTTACTGGCCAAGAATGTCGAGATCAATGGCGATGATCCCGTGTTCATCGCCGAGTGGGTCGAGCGTAATGCGATCGACTTCGTTGTGGTCGGTCCCGAGGCGCCGCTCGTCGTCGGCGTTGCCGACATGCTCGCGGTGGATGGTGTCCCGGTCTTCGGCCCTACGGCGGCTGGCGCCCATATCGAAGGCTCGAAGGCGTTCGCTAAGGACCTCATGGAGCGCTATTCGATCCCCACGGGGGGCTACCGCGCCGTCGGCACGAACGAAGAAGCCGAGGAGTATCTCCGGGACGTTAGCGTGCCGGTTGTCGTGAAGGCTGATGGTCTCGCCGCCGGCAAGGGCGTGACCATTGCTGAGACGATCGCCGACGCGACCGAGGCAGTGCGCCTGTGTCTTGACGGCCACTATGGAGCTGCAGGTGCTCTGGTCGTCATCGAGGAGTTCCTCGAGGGTCCCGAGTGCTCGCTGCTCGCGTTCACCGACGGGGAGACGGTGCTGCCGATGATCCCCGCGCAGGACCACAAGCGCGTCTTTGACAACGACGAAGGCCCCAACACCGGGGGTATGGGCGTGTACGCACCGGTGCCGGCCGTGGACGAGGTCACGCTCGCTGCGATGACGGGTATTCTCGAGCAGACGGTCCGTGCGCTCAAGAGCGATGGCATCGTCTACCGCGGCGTGTTGTACGGTGGCTTCATCCTTACTGCCGAGGGGCCAAAGGTTCTCGAGTACAATGCGCGCTTCGGCGATCCCGAGACGCAGGTGCTGCTGCCTCTGCTCAAGACCGACTTGCTCGACATCATGCGTGCGGTCGCAGACGGCACACTGCACGAGATCGAGCTGGAGTGGCGCGATGAAGTGGCGCTTTCTGTGGTCCTCGCCTCGGATGGATATCCCGGTCCCTACTTCAAGGGCAAGGTGATAAACGGTCTCGAGGAGGCATCGCGTGTCGAGGGTGTCACCGTCTACCACGCGGGCACGGCACTCGATGCCGATGGCCGCCTGACGACAGCCGGTGGTCGGGTCCTGAACGTCACTGCTGTAGCTCCTTCGTTTGTCGAGGCGCGCGATCGCGCGTATCGGGCAGTGGACGCCATCTCGTTCGAGGACATGCACTATCGCACCGATATCGGGCTCAAGGCGCTGAGGGCCCGGGGTGAGGCCTGATGTTCGCTGAGCGTTTACTCTCTCGTGCTGTCAGCATCGCGCAGGGTGGTTACTTCGCGAAGACACCGCGGTCGGTGCCGTCGTTGCCCGGTCCGGAGGCCGGTAAGCAGTATCTGCTCTACGCTCACGTGCCGTTCTGCGAGCGACTCTGTCCGTACTGCAGCTTCAATCGGTTCCCCTTTGCCGAGGAGCCGGCGCGCAAGTACTTCAAGAGTCTTCGTCAGCAGATGCGCATGGTGGCCGATCTTGGCTACACGTTCGACTCGCTCTACATCGGCGGCGGTACACCGACGATCCTGGTGGACGAACTCTGCGAGACCATCGATCTTGCCCGCGAGCTGTTCGGTAGCCTCGAAGTGTCCACCGAGACGAACCCCAACCACTTGATCCCGGAGATACTCGATCCGCTCAAAGAGCGCGTCCAGCGCATGAGCGTGGGTGTACAGAGCTTCGATGACGGCCTTCTCAAGGAGATGGACCGCTACGAAAAGTATGGTTCCGGGGCTGAGATCCTCGAGAGGATCCAGTCGCTCGAGGGATTCTTCCACTCGCTCAACGTGGATATGATCTTCAACTTCCCGAGTCAGACCGAGGAGGTCCTGCGGCGCGATATCGAGCTGGTGAAGGCGAGCCGGTGTAGCCAGACGACGTTCTATCCGCTGATGGTCTCCCGTTCGGTGAAGGCGAGCCTTGCACGCACGGTGGGCATGGTCGACTACGATCGCGAGGCGCGCTACTACAAGATCCTCGTCGACGGTCTCTCGGACACCTTCGAGCTTTCGACCGCATGGACGTTCTCTCGCATCGGCGGAGGCATGATCGATGAGTACATCGTCGACTACGAGGAGTACGTGGGTATCGGGAGCGGCGCGTTCAGCTACCTGCGCGGTGATATCTACCTCACCACCTTCTCGCTCCGTGACTACTCGGCAGCGATCGATGAGGGCAAGATGCCCGTTGCGGTAGGGAGTGCTGATAGGAGCCTAAGGAACCGCATGCGCTATCGGTTCTTGATGTCGCTGTTCGGGCTGCACCTCGATAAAAAAGCGTTCGAACGTGATTTCGGCGTGAGCGTGGAGCGGGGGCTGCCGCTCGAGATGCTCTTCTTCCGCATGTTCGGCGGTTTTGCGACTAATACCGACGAGGAGCTCACACTCACCGAGAAGGGCCGCTATCTGGCTGTGGTCATGCAGCGGACTATGTTCGCTCAGCTGAACGACCTGCGAGATGCGGCTCGCAAGGCCCTTGCACCTGACGAGAGCCTGCTGCTCTTCGGTGATGGTACGGCCGGGTGCGGGCTGTCGGACGGCGGCGGCGAGTGATCGAGAAGGAGACGCATATGAGCGATCAGGTGCCCCTCGTCGGCATCATCATGGGATCGACGAGTGACCGCGCGGTGATGGATGAGTGTGCGGCGATGCTCGAGGAGTTCGGGGTGCCTTACGAGCTCATGATCGCATCCGCGCACCGTCAGCCCGGGAAGGTTCACGACTGGGCGGCAGGCGCCGCCGATCGCGGGGTCCGTGTGATCGTCGCTGCTGCGGGCAAGGCCGCGCATCTCGGCGGAGTGGTAGCGGCATACACTCCGCTTCCCGTGATCGCGGTGCCGATGAAGACGTCGGACCTTGGGGGTCTCGACTCGTTGTTGTCCATGGTGCAGATGCCCACGGGCGTGCCCGTGGCGTGTGTGGCCATCAACGGCGCCAGGAACGCCGCTATTCTTGCTACGCAGATGCTCGGCATGGCGATGCCCGAGTATCGTGCTCGCATCGTCGCGTACAAAGCCGCGTGGGCTGATGCGTAGGCTTGGAGTGCTCGTTCCGTTCCTTGTCGCCATCGTCTTCACGTTCTTTGTCTTTGGTCCGATCGGCGGCTGGTTGGGGGAGGGTCTCGAGGGTGTCGCTCGCGCGAGCGCCGATGGCGGTTCGATCATGGCTGGCGATGCGCTCCCGCTGTTGCTCGGTCTTGATGCTGTCGTGCTCGTGGCGACGTTCGTGATCTCGTACCTCGGAGGTGTGGTGGTTCCCTCGGGCCTGTTGCACGTGGCGCTCGGACTGTTCTTCCCGCTGACGCTTGCGGCTGCGCAGGCACGGTTCTTCGAACTCGCTGGCAGTGTGGGTGGGCTTGCCGATTCGTTTGGGGGCTATAACTTTGCGGCGGTCTTCGTGCTTGTGCTCGTTGTGGTGCAGCTGGGAGTGTCGATAGCCCGGCACAGGTACGAGCAGCGTGGGGGACAGACGATTCCCCGCTAGTCGACTCTGAGGGCTCCCGGATCGCCGATGAACGGCCCGACGACGTCCGGGGTTACCCAGCCACCGCGGAATATGCCGGACTGCGGTCTGCCTATCTCACCACCGACGAGGCAGCGGTCCATCGGAGTGGGGTAGAACGCGACATGCCCCACGAGTGCCTCGTAACCCAGCCTTGGCTTTGCGTACATCCAGGCGGCTTCCTGTGCGCGGCGATCGTCTGCAACGACGTGGTAGTAGCGGGCCTCACCCTTGAACTCGCAGTAACTCACACGGTCTGCGGGGATAAGTGTGCCTGCTCGTACATCTTCCATCGGTATGTAGTACACCGGCGCATGTCCCGTCTCCAACACCCGGAGCGCACGGTTCGTACGTACGATGGTGGAACCGCAGAACACGATCTCGATGACGCGGTCTTCGTTCTGGACGAGTGGCGGGCGGGGGTACTCCCACACCGACTCCTGGCCGGGACGGGGTTTGACTCTATGTACATGCATGCGCGAAGGTCCTTAGTCTGGGCATGCGGTGATTCTACCCATCGCTGGTGTCCGTTGTGCGCTGTGCTCACGCATACCGGATACTATGACCATTAGAGACAACCGTTGGATCACGCGAGGTTGGAGGTCGGCTCATGCCGAATGGACCGTACGAAGATGTGAAGATCACTGGTCACCTGATCGACTCCGGGATCATGACCCGGATCATGGACGATATCGTTGCGCTCGATGGTGAGTTCGAGACGGTCTCATTCGACGTCGGTAGGACTAACGTGGATCCGTCGTGTGCCGTGCTGCGGATCCGCGGTGTGGACGCCACACATCTCGATGCGATCCTCGGCGAGATAGGACAGCTCGGCGCCGAGCCGCTGGATGCTGAAGATGCAAAGACGTTGCCGGCTCCGGTCGATGGCGTGCTCCCGGACGGTTTTTACGCCACCACCAATCTGGAGACTGCGGTGCGGATCAACGGACGATGGACGAGCGTGAGCGCGCCGGAGATGGACCTCGCGATCGCTGTCGCAGATGGCGAGGCGCGTACGGTAGGTATGGCCGATGTACGTGCTGGAGAGCAGGTCGTAGTGGGGCACGCAGGTGTGCGCGTCCGCCCGCTCGAGCGCCCTCGTGATAAGCAGGAGTTCGAGTTCATGAACTCCGAGGTCTCCTCGGAGAAGCCGAAAGCACTGGTCATCCGTGACGTGGCCCGCATGCTTGGTCGGGTGAAAGAGCGTGGGCAGAAGATCATCTTCGTCGTGGGTCCTGCAGTGGTCCATACCGGTGCTGCTGAGCACCTGGCCCGGCTGGTGAAGAGCGGCTACGTGTCAGTGCTCTTTGGCGGTAATGCGGTGGCGACTCACGATATCGAGTCGGCGCTTTACGGTACCTCGCTCGGCATCACAATGGCTGCCGGCACGCCAGCGGCCGGAGGGCATGAGCATCATCTGCGGGCGATCAACACTATCCGCGGCTGTGGGAGCATTCACGATGCAGTGGAGCAAGGAGTGCTTACAGAGGGCTTGATGTATGCACTCGTGACCACGCAGACACCTTACGTGCTGGCGGGTTCGATCCGTGACGATGGTCCGCTGCCCGACACGATCACCGATGCTCTTGAAGCGCAACGAACGATGCGCGTGCACTGCCAGGAGGCGGGGGCATGCATCATGCTCTCGACGATGCTTCATTCGATCGCGACCGGCAACATGCTCCCTGCCCGTGTGACCACCGTATGCGTGGACATCAACCCGGCTGTCGTGACCAAACTGGCCGACAGGGGTAGCTTCCAGACCATAGGGATCGTGACCGATGTGGGTCTCTTCCTCGAGATGCTTGCCGACGAAGTCGAACGGCTGTAGGGAATGATGCGCCGAAGGGAGCATGGCGATGAAGCGCTATGAGGTAGAGCGCGGCGAGAAGGAGTGGCGCGGGATCCTGTCTCCCGAGCAGTATCGCGTGCTCAGGGAGGCGGGTACGGAGCCGCCGTTCAGCGGCCGGTACGTGGATGCAGAGGATGACGGTCTCTACCGGTGCGCTGCCTGCGGGAACCCGCTATTCCGCGCGGAGGCGAAGTATCACTCCGGCTGTGGCTGGCCGAGCTTCTACGAGCCTCTGTCTGCCGATGCTGTGGAGGAGCGCTCCGATTCGAGTCATGGGATGGCTCGCACCGAGATCCGCTGTGCTCGGTGCGGATCCCACCTCGGCCATGTGTTCGAGGACGGCCCTGAGCCGACGGGGCTGCGCTACTGCATGAACTCCCTGGCGATAGATCTTGCCGCAGATGAAGGGTGACGTTGATGGAGGTTCTCGAGTGATGGGGTGCGACGACGTCCTGGTGCGTCTCGGGTGCACTCCGGGCGTGGCAGCCCTCTTTGCAGGGCACCCGCCGGAACTCGTGCCGGGTCGGGTGATCCGTTCGGATCGCGGGTTCGCGTTCACTCAGACCGCTGCGGGTCTGCGGGTCGCGCGTCCGGCGACGCGTCTCGTAAAGAGTGCGGCCGACGGAGGTATCCCCGTCGTCGGTGACTGGGTGTTGCTCGGCGGAGATGAGACGGAACCTCTTGTGGAGGCCGTTCTCGAGCGCGCGACGTCCATAGTGCGACGCGATCCGGGTCCCTCCGCCCGTGGGCAGGTCCTGGCTGCGAACGTCGATGTCGTCTTCATCACACACCCTCTGGGTGACGAACCCAACCTGTCGCGTATCGAGCGGGAGTTGGCGCTGGTGTGGGACAGCGGTGCGGAGCCCGTCATCCTCCTGAACAAGGCGGACCTGAGCACTGACGCGCAGGCCGATCGCGATGTGGTGGCGGCTATCGCGCCTGGCGTCGACGTGCACGTGACCAGCGCCGCCGATGGCGAGGGGGTTGAAGTGGTGGCGGCTTACCTGACCGGAGGACGTACGGCCGCACTGATCGGGCCGTCCGGCTCCGGAAAGTCGACGCTCGTCAATGCGCTCGCGGGTTCGGAGCTGCAGGAGACCCGCGAGGTCCGCGTTGCCGACGGGCGGGGGCGTCACACCACCGTCTCCCGGGAGCTGATCGTCCTGCCGGGCGGCGGGCTCATCATCGACACCCCCGGTCTGCGCGGGGTGGGGATGTGGGACTCCTCCGAGGGGCTCGCGCAAGCGTTCTCGGACATCGAGGCCCTGGCGGCCGGCTGTCGCTTCCGCGACTGCCGTCACGAGGGCGAGCCGGGGTGTGCAGTGGCGGCGGCCGTCGCGTGCGGCGAGCTTCCCGAGCGGCGACTCGCAAGTTTTCGGGAGCTACAGGCCGAGATCGCGCAGGTCAACGTGCAGCTCGACGTGAAGGCCCGACTCGACAAGAAGCGGGAGGACAAGCTGCTCGCCCGTGCGATCAAGAACTACTACAAGAGTGATGGCAGGCGTCGCTGATCTGCGTCTGTGATGTCGACTACGGCGGCGGCCCCGATCACTTCGTGAGCTTCTTGGGCGCATCCGGAGCAAGTCGGAACTCGAACAAACGTCCGCGCTTCTGTTGCTCGAGATAGCCTGCACTCACAAGTTGCAGGAAGTCCTGCCTGGCAGTCTCGTACGACAGTCCTCGAATACGAGCGTGTCGCCTGATGGTGAAGACCGTGGTGGGGACCGAGAGGGCTTTGTCGAGGATACGCGCCTGACGGTGGTTGATGTCGATGTCGCCGAATCGCTCACAGAGCGCCCCAAAGCGCCGCACGGTCTTGTCGAGTTCGCGCTCGGCTTCTGTGTAGGCGTTCAAGAACAGCTTCAGGCGCTTGATGACGAACTCGGTTGCATCGAAGTGTGAGCTATCGGGTGCTGGCGGTACTGCCCATTCTCGGCTGGCAGTGCGGGTGAGCGGTAAGAGAGGCAGGGTCGGGTAGCCCTGCTGGTACTCGAAGATGTGGACCGCCAGACGCGCGAAGAGTGGGTTTGCGACCTGGAACGGCTGGATGCGTCTGAGCCAGTAAAAGTAGACGAGTGTCTTGATCAATGGATGCACGAACGGCTTCTGGCGGGTTGTGCCGTAGGTAGCGATCGCGCTCATCTCGCCCATGATCTGCTTCGCCGCTACTCCGGAGCCGTCCGCTGTCAGGCAACAGATGGTGCTGGTGTCGACGGTGTCGACCGTCCTGAGAACGCCACCGGTCTCCTTGTCCAGCGCCAGGATCTTGTGGAGCTCTGTGAGCCTCCGCAGGCTAAGCGGTTCCTCGGCAAGCTCCGGTAGACGCTTCATCAGGTTGAAGAACTGTAGCACCCACTGCTCGTACTCTGTCGTGGGCTGAGTGTCCTCCGAGAGCATCCTTCTGGCGGCGTTCCTGGCCTGTGCGCCCTCTATATCGCCCAAGGGTGACAGTTGGTCGATCGTCAGCCCGAGAGGCAAGACTTCTTCGATCAGTATTCGATTCTGGAGTGCCCGTACCTCATCGTCCGGAAGCTCAGGGTTCGAGAAGAAGTCGAACCTGGCGTGAACGTCGATCTCGTGGAGCAGCTCGAGCATCTCGGCCGAAAGCGTGATCCATGCGGAGTAGTCGCCCCACGCGCCCGCCATGATGGGCAGTCCCTGTGCTCGCCTGATGGACGAGACCAGGGCGATCACCGCCGTACGGGGTAGGCCGAGGGTGGAGCGCGTGCCTACCAGACCGTCGCGCTCCGAGTAATCGACGTGTGCTGTTTGGAACAAGTAGTCGAGATGGCCGTCTTCTAATGCCAGGATCAAGTTCGATGCTACCTGAGGATCGGTGATGTATTCCATGGTGCACTCCTGGGGAAGGTCTGCGCATCCTGGTGCCTACTGTGCTCCCAAGTGCTGATACTGACCAGGGTAGTTGTAGTGGAGGGCACATCGCAAGTGCGCCACTGATACGTAGTATGCCGCAGTCAGAGGCGACCACTCTAATAACCTAAGGAAAAGGTTACTAGGAGGTAGGCTTGTAGCGAACATGAATAGTGTCCTCGAAGCTGTGTGCACGATGACGAAACAACGAGTTTCACGATAGGTGATAGATGCATCCATGCAGGTCAGCAACGTGATAATGCCGTCGGCCTAGCGTGGTGCGCGAGGGGCCTCCTAAGAATCAGTTGACTAGCAGTTGAGGCCATGTTACTACAGATGACAGGTGTGACAGGCGCACCAAACGATCCGGCAATCGTTGTAGCACCTCCGAGGGACCGTTCTGCTCGACTGCTGTGTGCGGTCGGGTGTATTGGTTCAGGGAGCCTGTCTCCTCCAATAGAGCCGATGTCGAGTCCATCGGTCTGTCGGATGTGCTGAAGTCCCTGGGAGGGGTGGGTGAGGGTATGGAGCGAGAGCTCCTGTTCGACTCAGCTACGTGGCTGGTGTGGTCAGCGCCGCTTGTGGGTGTGCTCGCCGCCGGTCTATCGAGGCGCAGAGATCCCGTGATCGAGGATACGCGCATCTTGCGGCATGACATGCCTGCGCGGATCACGCACTGGACGCACGGGATCGGCACTATGATGTTGCTCATCAGCGGCATCGCACTCGGGCTGTTCTTCACGCCGACGCTCGTCGGTGGGGGCGAGCCTGTCTGGACGTGGATGAACGTCCACTTCGTGTTCGTGACCATGTTCCTCTTCGGCACCTTCTACTACGGTGCCAACACGCTGATATCGCCCAAGAGGTTCGGCGAGCATCTGCCCACGAAGAACGCGGTCGACTACACCAAGCGTCACTACGGGCTCCTGCTCGGCTTCAAGAAGTTCACGTTCCCGCCTGAGGCCAAGTACTTCGAGAGCGAGAAGATGGCCTACCTCATGGCCTTCGCCTCGACGGTGCTCATCATCATCACGGGTCTGCTCAAGGTCGCGGCTCACGCGATCGACATGCCGGCCTGGATCCTGGCCGTCGCCACACCGGTGCACGACATCTCCACCGTGGCGATGCTCGCGTTCTTCGTCGCACACGTCTTCTTCGCGGCGGTCATACCCGTGAGCTGGCCGGTGCTGCGCTCGATGTTCAGCGGCTACGTCTCGCGTGAGTATGCGGAGAAGGATCACGCCGGCTGGATAGCAAAGATCGAAGGGCGTCCCGTCACAGATGACGCCAAGTAGCAGCGGCGCCTGTCTTCATACCACTGAAAGGAATCACACGATGGTAGATAACGATACGAAAGACGTCGTCGGCCAGGGCATCTCACGTCGTCAGTTCATGACCGGCGTGGGCGGCGCAGGTGTCGGCATGGTCCTGGGCGGTCTGGTCGTCAAAGGATTCATACTGCCCGATGAGGTGCTCGCGATCCCCGCGTCCGAGGGCTACCTGTTGGTGGATACCAAGAAGTGCTCCGGATGCACGACCTGCATGATGGCGTGCTCGCTTGTGCACGAGGGGCGATCGGACTACTCGCTGTCTCGCATCCAGATCACTCAGAATCCGATGGGCCGCTTCCCGGATGACATTTTCATGGCGCAGTGTCGCCAATGCCCCTACCCGCCGTGCGTGGAGGCCTGCCCGACCGGCGCCAACCATGCAGATGCCGAAAACGGCAATGTCCGTACGGTGGACCCGGCCAAGTGCATCGGTTGCGAACGCTGTATCCAGGCATGTCCGTACACGCCGTCTCGCATGCAGTGGAATGCCATCGACAAGAATGCCCAGAAGTGCGATCTGTGTGCCAATACGCCGTACTGGGACGAAGAAGGCGGTCCTGGCGGTAAGCAGGCATGTGTTGAGATGTGCCCGATGCATGCCATCACCTTCACGACCCAGACACCCGTTCAGTCGACCGATGGATATGAGGTAGATCTGCGCACGGGGACTTCCTGGGAGCTTCTCGGCTTGTCAGCCTAACGCTGGGCAACGCAGGGGATAAACACGACTCTCTAGCTCAACCGATGATAGATATCTGGGAGGTACACGATGGGCAATGGATATGCAGGCAAGATTCTGAAGGTGGATCTAACCACCAGGCAGATCGAGGAGATACCCACCTCCAAGTACGAAGAGTGGGGTGGTGGCCATGGTATGGGTTCCGCGGTGTTCTGGGACCTGTGTGAGGACAAGACTGTTACGGGCGATGATCCCAAGAACGTGATGACCATTATGGGATCGCCTGTGTCCGGTACTCTCGTTCCGGGTGCGTCCGGCCGTACCGAAGTGCAGGCGATCGGTTTGCTCGGTTACCCGCACCCGTGGTACACCCGCGGGAATTTCGGTGGTAGGTTCTCGGTCCATCTCAAGTATGCGGGGTGGGACGGTATCGCTATCGTCGGAAAGGCGGATGCGCCAGTCTGGATCAACATCGTCGATGACAAAGTCACCCTTGAGGATGCGACCGACCTCATGGATATGGACACATGGAAGACGCAGGAGTTGATATGGGACGACGTCAGGGGGTCACAGTCCGACTGGTCAGCAGTGGGCGGCTCTCGTGACGGAGGTCGCAGTACGCAGCTTCCGGCTGTTCTCACGTGTGGGCCCAAGGCGGGCACGTGTGGACCGCTCACCGCTCTGATCCATGATGCTGGGAACGCTGTTGGTAACGCAGGTTTCGGCGGGGTCTTCTACTCGAAGAACCTGAAGGCTGTCAGCGTGCTAGGAACGGGTGGTGTCGAGGTTGCCGATACGGCCGGTTTGATCGAAACGCGCAAATGGTCTGCGGCATATGCGTGGACCGGGAACGCGGAAGACCCAACACCGGTGACCGGTTCCTGGCAGCAAGGGGCCAGCCCGGGTCAGGCTGCAGGCCACCTTGGTGGCACTGTCGCGATGGGCGATCTGCGCGCAAACGCCTGTGCAGCTTGCCCGAGGTCGTGCAAAGTCCGTAGTTCGAGTGGTTTTGGCAATGAGTCGATGTGTGTCGAAGCTTTGCTGAACCTGAGTCTCGACTACGCCACTAACGGTGCGCCCACAGACGCCACGCCGCGCGTAGCCGATATGTCCAACCGCTACGGGTTGAACGCGTATCAACTGTCCGCGATCCGGGACTGGATCAAGGCACTGATCAAGAAGGATGTGATCGGGCCCGGTAAGCAGATCGACACGCAACTGCCTATCGACAAGATGGGATCCGTGGAGTTCTGGGAGGCTCTGTCGATGGCGATCATCGATCAGACCGACATCGGCCCGGATCTCTCGATGGGCCTGGTCCAGGCAGCCGAGAAGTGGGGCCGTCTCCCCGAAGACCTCGCTGATGGTAGTCTGCCTCTCGCGTATTGGGGCTACACGCACCATTACGATCCGAGGACCGAAGCCGAGTGGGGCTGGGGCAGTATCCTGGGCGATCGAGACATCAACGAGCACGATTTCAACTTCACCTGCTATTGGACCACCTCCAACTGGGCGCTGTTGGGAGTCACGCCGCCCATCACAGCCGAGAGAATGGCCGAGATCATCAGCAAGAAGATGGGGCCGTACAGTGACCCGATGAATGTGGACTATAGCGACGAGGGCATCTACTCGGAGGCATTTGCGAAGACCGTCGCGTGGCACCGTCACTACACACGCTTTTACAAGCAGTCGATCGGTCTGTGCGACTGGTACTGGGCGGACTTCGTGAACCCCTACGGCCCGGACTTCGAGGGAATCACTCCCGAAGGCGAGCAGAAATTCCTCAATGCGGTCACGGGTGGAGGACTGAGCTATGAGGACGGGCTCGAGGTCGGTCGTCGCATCTGGAATCTCGACCGTGCCATCTGGATCATGCAGGGTCGCCATCGGGATATGGAAGTGTTCCCTGAGTACATCTACGATTCAGTGGGCGTCAAGGCGGCTACGCCGTACGTGATGCCGGCGTTCGTGGACGGGAATTGGATCTATAAGGACGTCAATGATCGTGGTATCGATCGCGATAAGGCCGAGGAGTTCAAGACACGGTTCTACACGCTCGAGGGTTGGGATGTAGAGACCGGTTGGCCGACGCGTAGCACCCTTGAGGAGCTGGACCTCGGCTACGTGGCGGATAAGCTGGAAGAGATCGGCAAGTTGGGTGCTGCGTGATGACCCCATTAGATGCGCCGACGCGTGAAGATGCGTTGCGGTTCAGCCGGGTGGCTGAACCGCAGTTCCCCGCTGTGCGGATGCTGGCATCGGCCGGGAATGTCGAGCTCACTCTTGGTAGTGTGGCATCGATAGAGGCCTTTCTCACCCCGATGACAGCAGAAGAGAACCTGTCTCGGAGGATGACCGGCTTCATCAACTACGTCGATTTCAAGAGTCTTGAGCAGTGGGTGCGAGAGACTATCGGCGATAGTGATCTAGCGGACAGTCTTCTGGCTGTGGTCGACAGAGGGGACGTGTTTGGTGTCATGCTTCCGGATGTGAAGCAGTTGCTCACCGAGAGGCTTAGCCAGTACAAGGCCGCCTTGGAGCTTGATCCCGGGGAAGAAGCCCCCTCGGATCACGTATAGGCTCGGGCATGCGCTGAATCATGAGCGCCACCGTCTGTGACAAGGCGGTGGCGCTCATGGCCACTTGTTTGGGCAGGAAGGGAGTGTGTGGTGAAGGTCATCCTGATGAACGCTCCGGTTGCGCAGATGAGCGAGCATGCGCGCCTCACTTTGCCGCTTGGGCTCGCTTATATCGGTGGTGCGCTATTGGACGCTGGGCATCGCGTGACCGGGATCGACTTCAATGTGAGCGGTCTTGACCTCGACCGGGTCAGTCGCGTCGTGCAGCGTCAGAAGCCATCCTTGGTCGGGATCTCTGCTCTCACGGAGACGTACCCGAACGCTCTCGCGATAGCGGAGAGGGTCAAGCTGGTGGATCCGTCCGTGACCGTTGTCCTGGGTGGCGCCCATCCCACGATCCTGCCGGAAGACGTACTGGAGCAGGCGGCAGTCGACTATGTGGTCGTTGGCAGCGGTGAAGCTAGCATGGTGGAGCTTGCCGCCTATCTGGAGCGCGGCGAGGGTAGCCCCATGACCATCGCGGGACTCGGTCATCGACTCGAGGACGGGACTGTTCTGGTCAATCAACGCAGGAAGCTCCCACACCCGGACTCACTACCCAGACCGGCTCGAGACCTGTTCCCGATCCAGCTCTACCGGGGCAAGTTCAACGTCTTGACCGCAACCGGAAGTTGTCCGTACAGGTGCCCTTTCTGCTCTGCAGCCGCTATCTGGGAGGGAAGGCGCAGTACGCGATCACCTGAGAGTATCGTCGAGGAGATCGAGGCGCTGATCAGGGATTACGACGCAGATTACATCTTCTTCACCGATGATGTTCTCACTTTGGAGAAGAAGTGGGTGTTTCGGTTACTCGAATCGCTTGAAGGCCTGAGCCGACCGATAACGTGGGGTTGTGCCACTCGCGTTGATCTGGTCGATGAGCAACTGCTGCTCGCGATGAGCAGCGCGGGATGCCGGGCGATCCAGTTTGGCGTTGAGTCCGGCTCACAGGATATCCTCGATTCGGTCAAAGGCGTCAACAAGATGCAGGTGCTCACCGCTGTTGCTGCATCGGTCGGTGCAGGGATCGACACGCTGTGCTCGTTCATGGCGCCCTTCCCCGAAGACACTGTTGAGACTATTCGAGAAACAGGGGCGTTCATGCGCACCCTGCACGATGCGGGTAGCAAGATCTCGCTGTCCTACACTGCGCCTTTTCCCGGGACCACGTTCTTCGAGCATGCTGAGGAGCTGGGTCTGACCATCCTGGCGAACGGGTGGCAGGACTATGACGCAAAACACGTCACTTTTGAGACAAGACACCTCTCGGCTGCTGAGATCGAAGTCGAGCTCAAGGGCATCGAAGAGATGCTAGGGATGACGAGAACAACGGTGACCTCCGACCAGTAGCTATGACGAGTCCAATGTGAGCGACTTCGGTCTGCTCCGGGCCAACAGCATCCTGGCATACGGTCATCCGCGTGCGCTCCCCGACATCGGCCTCTACGAGCATGTGGCCGGGCCCGGTCTCGCGATGCTCGCTGAAGGCTGTGGTGGGCAAGCTGGGGATGAAGAGGGGCGGCATCTAAGGCTCTACTCCTGCGGCACCTCGCAGCGGTCCGAGATGAAGAGCACTGCGCGCTGCTCGAGCACATCCGCCCACAGCCAGATCGATCGCCCGTCGAGGTCCTCGGCATCGATCACGCGCAGCAGATCGCGCTGGTCGCGTGCTTCCGGCAGCAGGCGGTCGAGCGCGTTGGGGAGTCGTTCCAGCAGGTCGGCGTTGAGCAGGCCTTCGGCCGATCCCGGCGTGATCCCCATATAGAGGATGTCGAGGTCCACCAGGTCGTTGAAGAAGTGCGTGCCGAGCGACAGGTCGGGTGTGAGCCCCGCATGCATCTCGGCCACCTCGGCAAGTACGGTGGCGTTCTTGATCTGCGACAGCGTCGCTGGTACGCCGAGCTCGGGCATGCGGGTTCCCCAGCGGCCGGGTCCTACGAGCGCGATGTGACGCTTCTTGCCAGGCAAGTTGGTCACGCGGCCTACGAGTGCGGCGACCGAGAACCGATCGGCGGTCGAGAGCGTGCTGTACCGCTTGGGCACCACGTAGACCACCCGGTCGATCTCGATGGCCATGCTGTGCCCGATGATGGGGCCGGAGGTTTTGAGTAGCACGGCAGCGGGTGCGATGTCGGCGGGGGCGGGCAGGTGCGTGAGCTCGCCCACGAAGTGGAACGGACGGCACTGCAGGAGGTTCACGCGGTAGTCGTCGGCCCCCACGAAGTTCACGGTGAACTCGATGTCCACCGGGTGTCGGTACGCCTCGGCGATCGTGCTCATCATCGCGTGCATCTCGGCGGGGAAGGGTGTGCCGGTGAGCAGCCCCTCAAAGGTGAGCACCTGCGAGAAGACGTCGCGCATCCCCGCATCACGGGCGCGCTGCTCGAGCGCGCGGTCGCGCGAGGCGAGCATGTCGAGGGGGAGTCCGGGCGAGGCAGTGACCACGTTTTGAAAGCTCCGTGAGACGTGTGCGTTTTCGGTCAGGTCGATGACGTTCGCGATTCGCTGGCTGTAGCTGCGGATCTCGTCGGAGGAGCCCTCGGGTCGGAGCATCGGGGCGTTGAGTGCGACCACACGCGTGTAGTCGTCGTCGTGACGATCCACAGCGCGGGTGCCAAGTCCGAAGACGAGGCGCAGCATGCCCTGTGCGGGGTCGATCTGTTTGTTCCATACGTACGGGTTGAACGAGTAGCCCACGCCACCGATGTGCGGGTAGTAGAGGTCGCCGTGGAACTCGCCTGAGACACGCTGCACGAGAAGGGCCATCTGCTCGTCGCGGTGGATCAGGCCGCGGTGTAATCGATAAGAGAGGGCTTCCTTGCTCATCGTGCTCGAGTAGACGGTACGCACGGCCGCCACGAAATCCTCAAGACGCTCTTCGGGGTCGCCCTGGTTGCCGCAGAAGACACTTTCATACTTACCGGAGAAGGAGTTGCCGTACGCGTCCTCGAGCAGGCTCGAGGAGCGTACGATCACTGGCGACTGACCAAAGTATTCGAGGATCTCGCGGAACTGAGCGAGTACGACCGGTGGCACCACGCCCGTGCAAAGTCGCGTCTCGAGCTCGCGGGCACGCTCGAAGAGGTCGTTGGCTCCCTTGAGGCGATAGCGGTCCCACCAGCAGTCGTTGAGGACGAGGTAGGTGTAGAAGACGTCCGAGCCCACGTAGAAGGAGTCGTGCACTTCAAGCCGCGCTGTGAGCTCCGGTCGCTTCTGCATCAGAATCTTCCGCGCGAGCAGCATACCCACCGACTTGCCGCCGATCTGTCCGGTGCCCACCATCCGCTTACCGATGGCGATCAGGTCGGCCAGTTCGAAGTGCTCCACGCACAGCCCGAAGACATCATCGGACTCATCGCGGCTGAGTAGCATGCGGATGAGTCGATGTGTGTGTGCCTCGATCTCACCGGGTGTAGCCTCGCCGGAGTCCACCCGCGCCTGTACCTCGCGTGCCTCGGCGAACGCATTCGTCCAAGGGTCACGCCACTCGACGCTCTGGTCGATCCACGGCTGCGGCATCGACGTGCGGATCTCGGCAAGCTCCACACTCTGTATGACAGGGCGGACCTCATCACCCGTCCAGGCATGCAGCATGTACATCGTCGGCGACCGACGTTCCCAGACCTTGAGCGGCAGCACGTACAGCTCGCCTGTGTGCCGGAAGATGTCGAGCACGATCTGCGCTGTGGTGTGGATCGCGCGGGTGGCCAGAGGTGTGTGCACGTTCCGGAACAGCATGAACAGCGCCACAGTGTCGTAGTCGAAGAGGTACGGGCACGTCAGTCGGAAGAAGTTGCCGAGCATGCGGTCCGAGTACCAGTCGACCGCCAGGCCGGAGAGAGAGTCGAAGAGGTAGTAGACGGCGTCGTGTCCGTTGCGGTCGATGACGGTGAGGATCTCCGAGATGAACTGCTCAAAGCCAGCCGATGGGTCGAGCTCGTGCACCTCGGCGGGCAGTCCCTCAGGCAGGAGCGGCGCGTGGTCGGCGAAGCGGAAGTAGACGAGCTTCCGACCTGCGGCGTGTGTGTACTCACAGTAGCGGTGCGCGAAAGGGAGGAAGTCGGCGATATCGTCCACCTGCAGGACGATGTTGTCGCCGGCCCATACACCCTCGAGCACCTGGTCGAGGGCCGGGATCCCGCTGCTCAGATCCTTACGTTTCACCATGGAGGGTATCCGCATCTGCCGTGTCGCTTGTGTGCAGAAGATACCCCCGATACTCCTCGAGCAGCGCGTAGAGATCGGAAGATGAGGTGACGTGGTTCACCCGGTCGCGTACGTGGCGCGCGCCAGGCATACCGACGATGTACCACCCGATGTGCTTCCGCATGCGTGCCACCGCGCTCTCTCCCGCGAACGCCACGAGCGCATGCGCGTGCTCGCAGGCCAT
>Ga0265295_1004872_pt1 | contig 17687 bp, 11 predicted proteins | sample Munlansysbiofilm_FD_192503 | JGI IMG/M metagenome (GOLD analysis project Ga0265295, IMG submission 192503) | Leachate microbial communities from a municipal landfill in Southern Ontario, Canada - Methane capture system biofilm | ecosystem: Engineered > Solid waste > Landfill > Unclassified ...
CTTTTATCTTCATAAACAAAAAATTAAAAAACTAGTTTATATTATATTTTACAAATCAAAACCAAAAAAAACTTTTCTTTGCCAAAATCAAAAACCTACAAACCCAACTTTTCGAAAAAAAAATTTATTACTTGTGCTTGCATCTCTTATATTATTAAAAGTTGCATTTACTAATTGAACTTACACATTATTTTATTAAAAATTTTATATAAAACTCAAAATTTTTGTATTATTAAGGTATGGTGGGGGTTTTGGCGGGATTTTTGTTGCAAAGCAAAACAAAAATCATGACAAAACAGGCGGAAAATTCAACCCCACCGCCCGACCGATAATTATCGGTCATTTCGAGAGAAGCTCAGCTTCGCTCGAAATCTCCTCTGCTATGCTCATATTAATTGTTTTTTCTTGTTATTTATTTTTCTAAAACCGTTTTTTGGCTTTAATGACTCAAACGACCTCAATGACAGCAACAAGTTGCTGTCATTGAGGTCGTTAATGTCGTTTTTTATTATTATTCTTATTTCTAGCATCTATTCTTGCTTTTGTCATTCTTTCTCTGAGACCTCCCTCTCTTAAAAACACATCGCCATTACTGCTAAAAACACAAAGTGGTATCCAATATTTGAGCTTAATATTAATTTAATTTTCTAAAAAAACTCCGACTTTTAAAACTCGAACCGATTTGTGAGTGAAAAACGAAACTTTTTTATGAAATTTACGTATAAATTAAGATGGGGTTGTTGGTTTTGTAAAAAAGTGGAGGTTTTGGCGGGATTTTTGCTATTTATTGCAAAAATCATGACAAAACAAGCAAAAAATTCAACATCACCTCCCGACCGATAATTATCTATCATTTCGAGCAAAGCTCTGCTTCGCGAGAAATCTCCCCTGCGCACAGCACCGCCAATAAAAACGAGAAGCCATAATTCATGTAAATTCGTGCAATTCATAGTTGCTATCTTCGAGTTTTAAGAGTAGCGAAAAACGAAACTTTATAATAAAAATTTTGTTCGACTCCTTTGGAGTCGTGGCTTGAGATATCATTCATAGCCGTAGGTTGCCACCTACGGCTATTTATATTCGACCACTTCGTGGTCGATTCGATTAAAATTTTCTTACTTTCTGATTTGAATTTGTGTACGCCTTGATTACAATTTCCTCACAGTTTCATTTGATTTTTCGCTTACAGCATATTTGCAAAACCTTAAATATTTTGTCTTGCAGATTTTATACTTTACAAGTCCGAAGGACTTGAATGTTAATAAGCCCGAGTGAAACTCGGGTTATCGTATAAACGATAAACGGCAACTCTGAAGGAGTTGAATAAATTAACTTCTTAGCTGAGATTAATAATTGTGCTTATAATCTATACTTATGTAAATATAGGAATTAAATATTTTTTAGTTATTGCCGTAACAGTTACCACAGTTGCAAAGTTATAAAATATTTTTAATATATAAAGTTTTTTAAAAAGTGCTTGGTTGGAGTTTCAAAATTTCTAATTTTTGCAATATTTTATTTAAAAATCCTGAACTCCATAAATGCTTCCATCAGGATTTTTTTGTGGTTGCCAAGTACGCACGTGAATTGTAGGATTAACTGTGTCGTTAAAATCTATTAGCAAAAATAAATATCCGCTGTCGCCATAACTTGAAGAAAAATAATCTTGTTGGATTTGCAAACCATAAACATCACCTTTTCCGCCAGATTTACGAATATTATTATCGCTAAATTTTAAATTAATAAACTCGTTGCTGCGAAAAGAAATTTGTAATTTTCTTAAATATTCTTCTTTAGTATAATGATTATATTTTACTATATCATTATTGAGATAAGGATTTTCGCGACTTGGCTTAGCTTTTAATACCCAACCTGTTATAATTATTGCATCATCAGAAAAAATACTGTTTATATAATCAAGGTTTTTAAGGGCAAAAGCAGTTTTATAATGCTCCATAAAATCAATTAGCGACAGCCTAATACTCTCTGACCAAGAATCTTGCGCAATAATATCATTTATTGCAGATTGCTCTAAACCCAAAGTAATATCACAAATTTTATTGTTTTTATCAAAGCTAAGCACAAGATCTTCAACAAAAGAACGAGTATTATTAGCAAAAGAAAAACTCATGGAAATTCCGCGACATTGCACAATATCATCAAAGTTTAGAAAACGTAAATTATCTTTCCCTAAAACCCTTGCTCTACCAAAACCTATTAATTGTTTATAAATTTCATAACCATTTTCAGAAAACAAGTCTTTAATACTTGAAACATCATCTTTTACTAATGCTTGGCAAAATTTATCTACAATTTCTTGATATGAAAAAGGGTTTTCGATTTCAGCTTCAAGTTTTACGAGTTCAGTTTCAAGTTTTACAATTTCAGTTTCTTGTTTAATTTCTTTTTTTCCAAGGCTTGCATTAAAATATGAATTCCTAAAAATTGCTGGTTCTAATTTATTATACACTTCATTTAATTCATTATCTAAAGATTTAGCCTCCCCTTCAAACAAATATTCGGCTTTTAAATTAATTTCGTTAAGCTCGGTACTTGCTTCAGAAAATTCCACAAAACCAAGTCCATTTTTGGCTGAAATTATACTAGACCAATCCTTTCCATTCCAATAAGAATAATCAAAATTTGCAACAGGCTGGTTTTTATAAGTAATATTTAAAATATATTGAGAAAAACTTGGAAATTTTTCAACATTCACAATTTTAGCATCCAAACTTCCAAAAATTGATTGCAACTGAAAAGGAAGCCAAGTAGATAAAAGTTGTTCCTCATTATTATTCAATTTAACTTTAATATTAGAACCATCTGGATGACTTCGCAACAAAGTATAAGCCCAATAATAATAACGAAGTGCATCAGCAATTTGTAAATTTTCCAAAGCCATATTAGCATTAGAAACAAAACCAAGAATTTTTTGCTTTCTTGCCTCAAAAATTTTATCTATTTCGCTACGCTTTATATAGCGAAAAACTTTTGCATCTGGCTCGTTAGAAATAACAATTCTTTCAGTATTTGTAAGACTTGCATTACTATAAGTATTAACAACAGATTTTACTGTTTCGCTATAAGAATAATCATCATCTAGGATATTTTCATCTTTTATCAAGGTAAATTTGGCTTCTACTTCTGTAGAGATTTGCGAAATCAACATATCTAAAGCCAAATTATCAGCTTTTTTCAAACTATTAGCAGTAGCTTCACCCCAAAGATAAGTCCGTCTATCAGCTTTTATAGACTCTATACTTTGAGAAAACAAAACTGTAAAATTCAAGAAAAATACAACAAAAAGTAAAAATGCTCTCATAACTGAAAAATTAATTTTAGACAAAGGTAAAAAATAAAAAACAAATTACAATTTATAATATAAATCTTTCCTTAGGCTCACAAGTTCAAAACAAATATGTTTGAATTAGTTGTTTCAAAGCTCAAACTCATCCTTAAGTTTAGGAATTTCTATATTTTTAAATTCTTTTTTCAAAAGATATTTTCTATAATGTTCAGCTGAGGGCAAATCGCCGTGTACTAAAAATATTTTTTTTAATAAATTTTTATCTTGGCAGGAAATAAAATCAGCCATTTCAACATAATCACCATGTCCGCTAAAAGCCTCTAACAGTCTAATATTAGCTCTTACACTATGTTCAGTTCCAAAAATAGATATTTTTTTAAGACCCGGCTCTTGCAACCTTGCTCCTAAAGTAGTTGGGGCACAATAACCAACAAGTAAGATTGTATTTTTAGGATTATTTATACTATTTGCAATATGATGTTTAACTCTACCTGCTTCGGCCATCCCAGAAGCAGAAATAATAACGCAAGGTTTTGTAGTTTCATTAAGTTTTTTGGATGCATTAACATTTTTTATATAATGTAAACCTTCAAAACCGAAAGGATCCGAATCATAAGATAAAACTTCAAGCACTTCATCATTATAACACTCGGGATGCATTTTAAAAACTTCAGTAATATTTACCGACAAGGGGCTGTCCACATAAACATCAATATTAGGTAATCTTCCTTGATTATACCAATTATTCATTAAAAGCACAATTTCTTGAGTTCTGCCAACACTAAAAGAGGGAATAATTAGTTTTCCGCCTTTTCTCACACAAGTATCCACAATAATACTTAATAATTTTTCTTCAGCGTCAGACTTATCTTCATGTAATCTATCCCCATAAGTTGATTCTGTAATTAAATAATCTGCTTGCGGAAAAGGAGCCGGAGGTTTTATTATTCTATTATAAGGTCTTCCAATATCGCCAGTGTAGGCAATTCTAATTGTTTTTCCATTTTCTTTAATTTCTAAATTAGCTACAGCTCCACCCAAAATATGTCCGGTATCAGTAAATTTAACTGAAATATTTTCATCAATTCTAAACTTTCTATCCATTGCAACACCAATAAATAATTTCATTGCTTTTACCGCATCCGAATGCCTATAAATTGGTTGAACTGGAGGCAAACCTTTTTTAGCAAGTTTTTTATTATACCATTTTATGTCCTGCTCTTGAATATAACCAGAATCAGGCAACATATAAGAACATAAATTTCTACTTGCATCTGTACAAATTACAGAACCTTCAAAACCTTGAGTATATAAATATGGAATTAATCCTGAATGATCTATATGAGCATGTGATAAAATTATATGATCTATTTCTTTAGGCTCGAAACCTAAATTACGATTCATTTTATCTGTTTCCATTCCCTTACCCTGAAACATACCACAATCCAAAAGAATTTTTTTACCGTTTTCTAAACTCAAAAGATGTTTACTACCAGTTACTTCTTGTGCTGCACCCAAAAACTTGATTTTCATAATAATTGTATTAAAGTAAAAGCAAACTTAGATAAATTATGGGAAATAATTAAACTTTTGACAATAATTTTTAGTTTTTTTTCATTTTTTGAAGTAATGTCAGCTTCGCTCAAAAAAAAAGAGTCGAAAGTCGAAAGTTTATAAAGTCGAAAGTCTATAAAATCGAAAGTGAAAAGTCGAAAGTGCTTCTTCGCATTTCGCTACGCTCAAAACTCGAAGAGAGGCAACCACTAATTGCACGAATTTTCACTAATTTTTACTTCTTCGTTTTTCGCTACGCTCAAAACTCGAAGAGAGACATCCACGAAATACACGAATTTACACTAATTTTGGCTTCTCGCATTTCGCTGTTCTCAGAATGAGGAGTTGAAAGTTGAAAGTCGAAAGTGCTTCTTCGCATTTCGCTACGCTCAAAACTCGAAGAGAGGCAACCACTAATTGCACGAATTTTCACTAATTTTTACTTCTTCGTTTTTCGCTACGCTCAAAACTCGAAGAGAGACATCCACGAAATACACGAATTTTCACTAATTTTGGTTTCTCGCATTTCGCTGTTCTCAGAATGAGGAGTTGAAAGTTGAAAGTCGAAAGTGCTTCTTCGCATTTCGCTCACTAACAACTAAATACTAACCACTAACAACTAAATACTAACCACTTCTATCTTTCTACTTTACAAACTTCTCAGCCTTATTCAACATTTCATACATTACAATATCGTCTTTTACTATAGGAACAATTTTTCTAAATTCATCAAGGTATTTTTGAAGTGTAGGCGATGTTTTTAAAGGCTCACGAAATGAAAGTGCTTGCGAAGCTGCAAAGAGCTCAATTCCAATAATTCTCTCAGTATTTGCAACAACTCTATGTAATTTTGTAGCAGCATTTGCTCCCATACTCACATGATCTTCTTGCTCGTTGCTTGAAGAAATAGAATCCACACTTGCAGGGGTACAAAGCTGTTTGTTTTGACTAAGCATAGATGCCGCAGTGTATTGAGGAATCATAAAACCGCTATTTAGTCCGGGGTTTGCAACAAGGAAAGCAGGCAAGCCCCTGTCGCCACTAATCAAACGATAAACACGGCGTTCTGATATATTTCCGATTTCAGAAACTGCTATTGCTAAAAAATCTAAGACTAAAGCTAAAGGCTGACCATGAAAATTTCCACCACTTAAAACTAAATCTTCATCAGGAAAAACCATAGGGTTATCTGTAACAGCATTAAGTTCAGTTTCTACCACAGATTTTACATAGCTTAAAGTATCTTTCGAAGCACCATGAACTTGAGGAATACATCTAAAAGAATATGGGTCCTGAACATGGGCTTTTTCTTGGTTGGCAATTTCAGAATCTTTTAAAAATTTTCTTATATTTTTTGCAGTTTCTATTTGTCCTTTATGTGGGCGTATTGTGTGTAGACTAGGATAAAAAGCCGCAATCAAACCATTATAAGCGTCAATAGATAAACTAGCAATTTTATCAGCATTATACATTATTTTTTCAGAACGCCAAACTGCCGTAATTGCATGAGCAAGCATAAATTGAGTTCCGTTCATTAAAGCCAAACCCTCTTTGGATTTTAATTTTACAGGTTTAAAGTTTAATTCGGCTAAAACCTTTTCAGTATTTTGTTTTTTTCCATTATAATTAACTTCGCCCAAGCCAATTAGAGCAAGGCTTATATGAGCTAAAGGAGCTAAATCACCAGAAGCACCTAAAGAACCTAATTCATAAACAACAGGTAAAATATCATTATTATAAAAATAAACCAAACTTTCCACTGTTTCAAGACAGACACCAGAAACACCATAAGATAAAGCTTGAATTTTTAATAAAATCATAAGTTTTACAATTTGCGGGTCAATTTCAGCTCCCATTCCGCAAGCGTGAGAAATTACAAGATTTGTTTGTAATTGTTCTAAATCTTCTTCTGCTATGCTTGTGTTGCAAAGAGAACCAAAACCAGTGCTAATACCATAAATTGGTTTATTATGATTTTTTATTTTATTATCTAAATAAGTTCTACAATTAATAATATTATTTTTAGCTTGTTCAGAAAGTTCAATTTTATATCCATTTTTAAAAATTTCTTGAAGTTTTTCTAAACTTAAAAAATCAGTTGTAATAAAATGTGTATTCATAATGATTAAAAATTATAATTTTTGCAAAAATATAATTTATATATTAAAAAAAAATTAGAAAAGTTTTTTAACATAAAAAAGAACCCAAACCAAACAAATTCACGAGCACCATGAAAAGTTGGCTTGGGTTCTAAAACCAAAAACCACTAAAACAAAAAAAATTATTTTTTAATTCCAAATATATCTTCAAAAGCACGGATAAATCCGTCTTTAGGGATTGCACCGGCTGCCATTTGTGGTTGTTCGCCAACAGGGATGAAAAGTAATGACGGAATGCTTCTTATTCCAAAAACTGCCGCCAATTCTTGTTGGTCTTCAGTATCAATTTTATAAACGTCAACCAAACCTTTGTATTCTTCACTCAACTCTTCAATAACTGGAGCAACCATTTTGCATGGTCCACACCAATCTGCATAAAAGTCAATAATTGCAGGTCTTTCACCCTTGTATTTCCATTCAGTTTCTTTTTCATAATCGAAAATCTTTTCGATAAATGTTTCTTTTGTCAGATGTTCTGCCATTTTCTAATTCTTTTTAAATATTTTTGTAACTCGATTTATAACAAAATTAAAAACTTTTTGTTCAAGTGATAGATAATAGTAATAATATTTCGGAATTTTTAACATATAAGATATTTGAACTCATTCGCGATTTCAAGGAAACTGATAAAACAGAAGTTTATGTTATTGGTGGTTATGTGAGAGACAAACTTTTAAAAAGAGCCGACAAAAAAGATATAGATATTGTTGTTAAAGGCGATGGAATTGAATTTGCTCAAAAACTAGCCAAGCATCTTGGAGTTAAAAAAGTAAGTATTTATAAAACTTATGGAACGGCAATGTTTAATTTTGAAGATACAGAATTAGAATTTGTTGGTGCAAGAAAAGAATCGTATTCGCCTGAAAGCAGAAACCCAAAAGTTGAACAAGGCAGTATAGAAGACGACCAAAAAAGACGTGATTTTACTATAAACGCTTTGGCAATAAGTTTAAATAAAGAAACTTACGGAAAAATTATTGACCCTTTTAATGGTATTGAAGATTTATATTATAGAACAATAAAAACCCCTTTAAACCCTGATATTACTTTCTCTGATGACCCATTAAGAATGATGAGAGCAATAAGATTTGCTTCTCAACTTGATTTTAGAATTGATGATGAATGTTTTGAAGCAATTAAACGCAATAAACAGAGAATTGAAATTATTAGTGCAGAAAGAATACATATAGAATTAAACAAAATCCTACTTAGCAAACAACCCTCAATAGGTTTAAAATTGCTTTTTGATTCTGAACTTCTTGAAATAATTTTTCCTGAGCTTTATAATTTAGCAGGTGTAGATACCCAAAATGGAATTAATCATAAAGACAATTTTTTACACACAATCCAAGTTGTGGATAATTTATCAAAACATAGCGATGATTTATGGTTGAGGTGGGCTGCCCTACTCCACGATATTGCAAAACCTAAAACAAAAAAATATGTTGAAGGTATTGGCTGGACATTTCACGCACATAATTTTGTTGGAGGAAAAATGGTTCCCGAAATTTTTGCAAGATTGAAATTACCTCTAAATGAAAAAATGAAATTTGTGAAAAAATTAGTAGATTTACATATGCGACCAATAGCCTTAGTCGAAGATGTAGTTACGGATTCTGCTATTAGAAGACTAATTGTTGATGCTGGCGAAGATATTGACGCTCTAATGACTTTATGCGAAGCGGACATTACTTCAAAAAATGAAAAAAAGGTAAAACAATATTTGGAAAATTTTAAATTAGTAAGACAAAAAATTATTGAAGTTGAAGAAAGAGATTCTTTACGTAATTTTCAACCACCAATCAGAGGAGATGAAATTATAGATTATTTTAATATTAAACCAAGTAAAACTATTGGAATTATTAAAAATGCTGTAAAAGATGCAATTTTAGACGGAGAAATTCCTAACGACAAAGAAAAAGCATGGGAGTTTATGATTAAAAAAGCCAAAAGTTTAGGAATTGAAAAAAAAGTTTAAAATTTACGCTTTAATTTATATTTGTTAATTCTTTAAAACTTTTCCTTATTTTATTTTTAAGCTCGAAATAAAATTATATTTTTGTGAACATAGAAATAACATAAAAAATAATAAAATGATAAACGACAAATTATTAAACCCAAAAAGTGTAGCTGTTATTGGTGGTTCTGATGACATATACAAACCGGGCGGAAAGGTTTTGAAAAATTTAATTGATAATAATTTTACTGGCGATTTATATGTTGTAAATCCTAAACTAGATTCTGTTCAAGGAATAAAATCGTTTAGAAGTGTTGAAGATTTGCCACAAGTTGATTGTGCTATTTTGGCCATAGCTGCAAAATATTGCTATGAGGCTGTTGAAAACTTAGTAACAACTAAAGAAACAGGAGGATTTATAATTTTATCCGCTGGTTTTAGTGAAGAAAACGAAGAAGGAGCTAAATTAGAAAAGAAAATCGTAGATTTATTAAACAAAAATAATGCAAGTTTAATAGGTCCAAATTGTGTTGGACTTTTAAACCAAACTTATAGTGGTATTTTCACTACTCCTATTCCAAAACTTGACTCACAAGGGGTTGATTTTATTTCAGGTTCCGGCGCTACCGCAGTTTTTATTATGGAAGCAGCAGTTCCAAAAGGTTTAAAATTTTCAAGTGTTTATTCTGTTGGCAACTCTGCACAACTTGGCGTTGAAGATATTTTAAAATTTTTAGACGAAACATATGTTCACGGAAAATCTGCACCTGTAAAATTATTATATATAGAAAGTGTGGACAAAGCTCAAATGCTTTACAAACATGCATCTTCCTTAATTAGAAAAGGAGCTAAAATTGCAGCAATAAAATCTGGTGGCTCCGAAGCAGGAAGTCGAGCTGCTTCTTCTCATACTGGTGCTTTAGCAAGTCCCGACCTTGCTGTTGAGGCATTGTTTAGAAAAGCAGGAATTGTGCGTTGTAATGGAAGAGAAGAGTTAGCAAGTGTGGCTTCTATTTTTATGCATCCAATTCCAAAAGGAAAAAATATTGCAATTATTACTCACGCCGGTGGTCCTGCGGTTATGCTAACAGATTCTTTAAGTAATGGCGGCTTAAATATTCCTGCAATTGAAGGCGAAAAAGCTCAAAATTTACTTACGAAACTTTTTGCTGGCTCTTCTGTTGCAAACCCAATTGATTTTTTAGCAACTGGTACAGCTGAACAATTAGGTCATATTATTGATGCTTGTAATAATGATTTTGACGAAATAGATGCAATGGCGGTAATTTTTGGTAGTCCTGGTCTTTTTCCTGTTTATGATGTTTACGATTTATTACATGAGAAAATGAAAACTAGTAAAAAACCAATTTATCCAATACTTCCATCCGTAATAAACGTAAAAGACGAGATAGAAAAATTTATTGAAAAAGGTAGAATAAATTTTCCTGACGAAGTTGCTTTTGGAAACGCTTTGAGCAAAATAATGAATACACCTGAACCACAAGCTGAAAATATTGATTTACCAAAAATTGATACAGAATTAATTCGCAAAGTAATAGATTCTGCTGAAAATGGTTATTTAAATCCTGATAAAGTTTTCGCTCTGCTTGATGCCGCAGGTATAGATAGAGCTTTTGAACAAGTTGTGTATAAAATAGAAGACGCTATTGCATTTGCTGAAAAGCACGGCTTCCCTCTTGTTATGAAAGTAGTAGGTCCTGTTCATAAATCTGATGTTGGTGGAGTTGTGCTAAATGTTAAAGACAAAGAAACAATAACACGCGAATTTGAAAGATTAATGAAAATTAAAGATACATATGCTGTCTTAATGGGCGAAATGCTTAAAGGAACGGAAATATTTATAGGAGCAAAACGTGAAGAAAATTTTGGACATATGATTTTAGCCGGCTTGGGCGGAATTTTTATAGAAGTTTTGCACGATGTAAACACATGTATTTCTCCAGTTTCTAAAAATGAAGCAGAATTTATGATAAAAAATCTAAAATCTTATAAAATTATTGAAGGTATTAGAGGTCAAGAAGGTGTAAATCAAGAAATTTTTGCCGAACAAATTCAAAGAGTTTCTGCATTAATGGAAGCTGCTCCTGAAATTTTTGAAATGGATTTAAACCCACTTCTTGGAAATACAAAATACATAAAAGCTGTTGATGCCAGAATTAGAATTGAAAAATAAATGAAAAAATTTAAAGATTTTACAAAATATGAGCTAGTATTAATTTTTATGCTTATAATTTCTATAATAATGGTAGTGCTTGGTTGGAACAGAATAAGTTTTAAAGCAAAACAAGTTTTCGATTTATATATGGGCAAACCACCTGTAGAAACAAAAAAATAAAATTATGAAAAAACAAGATTTAGTTTTTATTTTAGCAGTAGTAATTTTCTTCTTACCTTTTTTTGTGTTTGATGGAGTTTACAAATTTTATAATGATTTTAATAATAATTATAGTTTGATAATGGCTTTTCTAAAATTTGCAATTTTGGCAACTTTGGGTGAGTCGATAGGTTTAAGAATTAAAAATGGTGTTTATAATCAAAAAGGTTTTGGATTAATTCCAAGAGCTATTGTATGGGGTTTTCTTGGCATGTGGATAGCAGTTGCTATGGGAGTTTTTCGACTTGGAATACCGGCTTTTTTGGATAAATTCTCTGTCTTTAATGGAATTTCCGCTGCAATGTCCGGCAATTTCACAATTTTAAAACTTATTGGAGCTTTCTTTATCAGCCTTATGATGAATACAAGCTTTGCTCCTGTTTTTATGACTTTGCACAAAATTACCGACACGCATATTATGAATAATGCCGGAAAAGTTTCTGCTTTATTAAAGCCAATTCCCTTAAAAAAGATTATTTCTAATTTGAATTGGGAAGTTCAATGGGGCTTTGTATTTAAAAAAACTATTCCTCTATTCTGGATACCTGCCCATACAATTACGTTTATATTACCACAAAATTTCCAAGTTTTATTTGCAGCTTTTTTAGGAATAGTTTTAGGAATATTACTGTCAATTGCAGCTATTCAAGGAAATAAAAAATAATTTTTATGAGTGAAATTAAAAAAAACATAGATAATTTATTAAAACAAATACCGGATAAAGTAAAACTTGTTGCCGTTTCAAAAACTCATACAATTGAAACCATAAAAGAAACTTTTGAGCTTGGACAAAGAGATTTTGGAGAAAATAAAGTTCAGGAAATGCTTGAAAAACACGAGAAATTAAAAAATCTTGATATTAAATGGCATTTAATTGGACATTTACAAAGAAATAAAGTTAAATATATTGCAGATTTTGTTGAACTAATTCATAGTGTTGACAGTCTAAAACTTTTGTCCGAAATTAATAAACAAGCAAAAAAACATAATAAAATTATAAAATGTCTCTTACAGTTTCATATTGCTGAAGAAGACACAAAGTTTGGTTTAAATTTTGATGAAGCTATAGATATTTTAGAATCCAATGAATTTAAAAATTTTGAAAATATTAAAATTTGCGGTGTAATGGGAATGGCAAGCTTTACCGATGATTTAGAAAAAATTAGAATAGAGTTTAAAAAATTAAAAAAAATATTTTTAGAAATTAAACTTAAATATTTTAAAAATTTTAACTATTTTTGTGAAATAAGTATGGGAATGAGTGGAGATTGGAAAATAGCAGTTGAAGAAGGTGCAACAATTTTAAGAATAGGAAGTATTATTTTTGGAAATAGAACATATAATAAAACATAGAAAAATTGTCTAAGATTAAATATATATTGTTAATATTCATATCTGCAGTTCTTAGTAAAGAATTAAAATCTCAAGAACTACCTGTGCATGAGCAATATATGTTTGATTTTATGTTAGTTAATCCTTCTTTTACGGGAATTACTCAATCTACAATATTTAAAACAATTCATAGGCAACAATGGATAGGCATTGATAATGCTCCAAAAACATCTTTCTTTTTATTTAAACACCGTCTTAAAGGCAGAGAAGGTGGAATTGGTGGATATGTATTTTCAGATTTGAACGGACCAAACCAAAAATTTGGAGCTCAATTTAATTTTTCTTACCAAGTATTTTTATATAATAAAAGAAATCACAAATTTATAATGTCGTTTGGAATGGCTTTTAAAGGCTTAGTACACGTTTTAGATGAAACAAAATTTACTAAAAATATTTACGACCCAATAGTTAATTATGCTAAAGAAACAAGTTTTAATCCTAATGCAAACGCTGGAGTTTTATTTTCATATAACCACAATTTTTTAGGTGCTTCTTTCGAAAACCTAATTCCCTGGACAGACAGAATGTACAATATTAGTTTAGAACCAATAAGCCATGTTATTACAAATATTCATGCAGGTTCAATTTTACAAGTACATAAAAAAGTGCAATTACGTCCTTCATGCTTGTTCAAATCTAATTTTCATGGTCTCAGCCAATTAGATATTAATATGAAAGTGTATTATGGTGGTCTGTCGTCAAGAAAATCTAAATTTGTAAGAAATGATAATGACATTTGGTTTGGACTTTCTTATAGAAATACTTTGGATAAAGGAAATGCATCGCCCCTATCTTTAGCTCCTAGTTTTGGCATCACAATTGATGTGTTTTCTATCTTTTATCAATACGATTTAGGCTTAACATCATTACAAACTTATCATACCGGAACTCATCAAATTGGTTTAGGAATTAAATTATTCCAAGATAAATATATTAGCTGGGGCAAATTTAATAATGCTATATTTTATGACGAATTTTAAAAAATGAAATTAAAAATTTATATATTATTCCTATTAGTTTTTAGCTTACACAATATTAAAGCTCAAGTTGATAGTATTGACTGTTTAAATAGCTTCACTCCCATTTGGGCTAAAAATATAGGCAGTACTTCTTCTGACCAAGTTTTGGATATTGTTAGCGATAATCAAGGAAATATTGTAATTGTGGGATTTTTTCACGAAAGTTTAAGTATTCAATCACAAACTGTAGTTTCAAATGGAGGAAGTGATTTTTTTGTAGCTAAATTTGATAATTATGCTAATCTACTTTGGCTAAAATCAGGAGGCGGAGAAGAAAATGATTTAGCAAATTCAGTTAGCATCGACAGTGAAGGAAGAATAAACATTATTGGTAATTTTAGAGCTACGGCAAATTTTAATGGAAATCTAATTACTTCTGGTGGAGAAAGCGATGTTTTTATAATTCAATACTCAGCGGAAGGAGATTATTTGTGGGGAAAATTTTTATCAGGCTTTTATGATAATTCTGGAAATGCAATTTGTGTAGATAATCAAGATAATATTTTAATTTCTGGAGCTTATGACGGACATATAGCTATTGGGAATTCGACTTTATTGGCTAAAGGAGGAATAGATTTCTTTTTAGCAAAATATGATAAAAATGGAAACTTTTTATGGCGGGTAAATCATGGTTCTATTCAAAATGATTTTGCCACTAGTATTGCTTGCGACAAAAATAATAATGTTTTTATTGCAGGAGAATTTTCAGGTACAATAAATTTTGGAAGTTTTAACTTGCCTGCAAATGGAAGTTTAAACACTTTTGTTGCAAAATATGATAAATCCGGAGCTTTCAAATGGGCTAAAGCTTTTGGAGAAGCTACTAATACTGCAAACCAAGCAAATATTGATGTTGATATTTTTGAAAATTCTTATATTTCATATAAGTCTGAACAAGCCAACAATATGGTAAAAATTCATAAATTAAATTCAGAAGGCGTAGAAATTTTTAATACAAGCTTTGGCGGACTTGCTAATGTATTTCCTAATGATATTAAAGTTGATATAGCTCAAAATATATTTATAGCAGGAAAATTTAGTGGGCTTGCAGATTTTGGCGATGGAAATATTAATGCTAATGCCGATTTTGATTGTTTTATTTCTAAACTTGATAATGATGGAATTTTTAAAATTAAAGAAATAAAAGGAGTAGCAAATTCCAATTCGCTTAATTCTATTTATATTAATAAACTAAACCAACTAAGTGCTGCAGGATATTTTTCGAATACAATAAGTTTTAATCCCGAAACTCTTAATTCAAATGGAGAAGAAGATGGATTTATAGTTAATTATCCTTTAGATTTTGGATTTTCTAATATAAATATTTCCAGTAATAACTGCGACCCTAACGATATGTGTATTGAAGTCCAAATTATTAATGGAGTGCCACCATTCACATATTATTACAATAACGAAATTTTAGAGCAAAATGTTTGTGGCTTGAGTATAGGAAATTATGATATTCATGTTGTTGATAAAAATTATTGTTACATAAAAACAAATGTTGAATTAAATCCTTTGGAAGGACCAGAAATCTCATTACCCGAAAATATTTCTGTATGTCCTTTTGAAAGCAAAACTTTAAATGCAGGCAACGGAAATTTTGAATATTTATGGAGCACAAATGAAACCACTCAAACAATTGAAGTAAGCGAAGCAGGAGAATATTCTGTAACTGTTACAGATTTAGCAAGTGGTTGTAGTTCTAGTGCGAGTACAAACCTTACACAAATTCCTAATCCGGATTTATTGCCCGAAACAGATTCTTTATGTTTTGGCGATGAATTAACAATTACAAGTTTTGATACTTACACTTCATATTTCTGGTCTAACGCTAGCACAAATCAATATTTTACATCAGGAAATAGTGGTCATCATTGGCTTAGAGTTTTTGATTCTCATACTCAATGCTATTTTTACGACACAATAAGTTTTATTTATTATCCAAAAATTGAACTTAATTTAGAAAATGAAATAATAATTTGCGATGGAGATTCGGTTTTAATTTCAGCACCTGCCGGTTTTGTCTCATACCAATGGAGTGATGGAAGAGTTTCTGAAAATATTTGGTTAAACCAAGCAGGAATTTATACTCTAACAGTAAGCGATGAAAATTCTTGTACTGCAAGTGAAGATATAAATGTAAGTTTAGGTGAATCGCCAATAATAAATTTAGGAGATGATTTTTCTATTTGCACAAACCAAGCCGTTATTTTAAACCCTAATGCTCAAGATGAAGATTTAATTTATTTATGGAATGATAATTCTAGTGAAAATACATTAACAATAACAAGCAGTGGAACATACTGGGTTAGAGTTAGTGCTTCCACGGGTTGCGACGCTATAGATAGCATAAAAGTTGAAATTTTTCCACAGCCTATTTTAAATTTAGGCGATGACATAGAATTTTGTTATGGCGAATCTTATTTTATAGAAGTTGATAGTATTTACACAAATTACCAATGGAGTAATGGTTTAAACACAAATAGCATTTTAGTAAATTCTACACAAACTTTATTTTTAACTGTTACCGATACAAATAATTGTACAGCAAAAGATTCGATAAACATTATTGAACATGATTTAGTACAGCCATTTATTGGTTACGATACAGTATTTTGCGAAGGCAATAAATATACATTAAGAACAGATAAAGAATATGATAAGTATTTATGGCAAAATGGTTCAACTTCTCCTACTTTTTCTGTAACCCAAGCAGGACAATATGCTTTAACAGTTTATGACAATATAGGTTGTTTTGGAAATACAGAAATTAATATTGAGTTTGCTGAAAATCCTGTTTGGGACACTTATAGCTCAGAAGGAGGAATTATTGAAGTATTTGCAAGTGGAGGTGTTCAACCATATGTATATTCTCATGACGGCGATACTTGGCAAAATTCAAATTCTTTCACAAATTTGCCTTCAGGTTTATATATTATTTCAATAATGGACCAAAATTATTGTATGATTAGCCAAGAAGTTTATTTAGATGAATCATTAAATATTCCAAACTTTTTTACACCAAATGGTGATGGCTATAATGACACTTGGTTAATTTATGGCTTATATCATTATCCCGATGCGATAGTTGAAATCTTTGACAGATTTGGCAAAAAACTATATATGTCAAGTGATGCGAATTTTAGCTGGGATGGAGTTTATAACGGACAAAGTTTACCAAGCGATACATATTGGTATGTTATTACATTGGATGCAAATAAAAAAAATGTACTAAAAGGAAGTGTTACTATAAAAAGATAATTTTTTATTCATAAAAACTTTGGTGAAAATAAAAAATTAAAATTAAAGTTTAATGATAAATACTTATTAGAAAATAAAAACAATCAAAACTCAATGCTAAGTAAAGAAAAGTGGGGGTTTTGGCGGGATTTTTGCCACTTGTTGCAAAAATCATGACAAAACAGGCGGAAAATTAAATTTTAATTTTAAAAAAAACGTAAAAATATAAATCTCAGCTGATTTTATTAAATTAAAAACTCCGACTTTTAAAACTCGAACCAATTTGTGGGCGAAAAACGAAACTTTTTTTAAGCAATTACGTATAATCTGAGATGGGGGTGTTGGTTTTACAAGAAAGTGGGGGTTTTGGCGGGATTTTTGCCACTTGTTGCAAAAATCATAACAAAACAGATTTACAAATATTTTAATAATCCTCTTTCGACTTTTAACTTTATAAACTTTCGACTTATTATAAGGACAGTTTCGGATTATTATATACAATAATGAAAAATATATTTATCGCGAACGAAAAATAAAATAAAATTTTTATTAAAGGGGGGGGGTTGCTGACGCGAGCCCGAAAAGGGGGAAGATTTACAAAAAAACAAAATTCCAAGCTATGCTTGGTTTTTATAATGAAAAATATATTTATCCGAACGAA
>Ga0265295_1004873_pt1 | contig 17677 bp, 8 predicted proteins | sample Munlansysbiofilm_FD_192503 | JGI IMG/M metagenome (GOLD analysis project Ga0265295, IMG submission 192503) | Leachate microbial communities from a municipal landfill in Southern Ontario, Canada - Methane capture system biofilm | ecosystem: Engineered > Solid waste > Landfill > Unclassified ...
GTCTTGCCCCTCACGCAGATATCCCGCTGGCAAGACAAAGCCATTGCCCAGCCCCAATTCGCTATCAAAGACCACGATGTCGATGTCCCGGGCTACCTTCAGATGCTGAAAGGCGTCGTCCAGGATCATGACATTCAGATGGGGGAAATACCTCTCAGCCAATTGCATCACTTTCCCTCTCAGCTTGCCGCTAAAGACTGGCACATCATCCAATTGCGCAGCAGCCATCACCGCCTCATCTCCAGCTACATCAGCCCTAGCCATCAGCTTGCGCCCATCATAAATCAGAGTGGCAGAGTTTTCCAGCTTAGATTTGTAGCCCCGGGATGAGTAGGCTACCATCAGATTATGCTGCTGCAAGCTCTTGGCCAAAGCTATGGCGATGGGGCTCTTACCGCTGCCGCCCAGGCTGAGATTGCCGATGCTGATTACTTTAAAGGGTGGTCGATAGGGATTTTTGAAGAGATGTCTGCGGCGCCAGCGCATGTATCCGGCATACAGCAAAGAGGCCGGATACATGCTGTAACTGAGCCAGGAACGTTTTAATAAATGCTTTTGGACAAAACTATCGGGTTTCACGGACGCTAAGTTTTTGATCCATAATAGCCACCAATTTCTCCACATCAAAGGGTTTGAAGATCACATCTTTGAGCCCATCCACCTTGGCCCGCACCAGCACATGATTCGGATCGTAACCAAAGCCGGTCATCATGATCACGGGGATAGTCTTATCATAATCCTTCACTCGCCAAAACAGCTCATAGCCATCCATATCCGGCATGGCAATATCGGTGAGCACCAGGCTGACCTGGCCTTTCATGATCACTTGCAAAGCCTTCAGGCCATCTGAAAAGGTGTGAATCACCCATTCGGGGCGCAATTCCTGAATTTCTATTTTTAGATTGTGAACCAGTTCTTCTTCGTCATCCACAATGCAGATAAGTTTGGTCATATTATTTCTTTTCCTGTAATGATTTTGTATATATTAAGGTATTTCTCGCGGGTCTTGTGGACGATTTCATCAGGCAGAGTGGGGGCAGGAGGCTGTTTGTTCCAGCCGCTTTGGCTCAGGAAATCCCGGATATACTGTTTGTCGTAGCTCTGGGGGCTTTCCCCGATCTGATAGCTTTCAAGATCCCAAAAGCGGGAGGAATCTGGCGTGAGGCATTCATCGATCAAAATGATCTGACTGCCGATGGAGCCAAATTCAAACTTCGTATCCGCCACGATGATGCCGGATTTCTTCAGCAGATCATGGGCGTAATTATACAGAGCTATGGATTTGTCCTTCAGTTCGCGGGCGATCCATTCGTCCATGTGGGACAGCATTTCGCGATAGGAGATATTCAGATCATGACCCTCGGTGGCCTTTGTGGAAGGGGTAAATAGCGGCTTGGGGAAGATCTGGCTTTGCTGCATATCCTCGGCGATCATCATTCCACCCACGGTGGCGGTGCGTTGATATTCTTTCCAGGCACTGCCGCTGATGTAGCCCCGCACGATGCACTCAAAAGGAATGACGCGGGTTTTCTTCACCAGCATGGAGCGTCCCTGTAGATAGTCCTTATAGGGATGCAATTCCACCGGGTAATCCTTTACTATATCTGTGATAAAGTGATTGGGCGCAAGATCCTGGGTCTCTTTGAAGAAATGCGCCGAGATGCCATTCAGCACCTTACCCTTATCCGGAATCAGATTCGGGAAGACCACATCAAAGGCAGAGATGCGATCACTGGTTACGAGCAAAAGTTCGTCTCCCAGATCATAGATATCACGCACCTTACCCTGCTGTGAGGATTTTACGATTGAGATATTATTCAGCTCATTATGCATTAGCTCGCTCCTTAAGATAGTCATATATTATTTTCATTTCATCGGTAATACTTAGGGGGATGGCCAGTTTTTCGTTGGCCCGGTATTCGGATCTGTCGATGGGGAAATCGTATGTTTTACCATTCACCGTGGCCTGGGCCAATTGGCCTTGTTCGATCCTGATTTCGTCACTCTCCCAGCTCAAATCCTTGATCACATACAGGAAATTCAAGTACTCGCGATAGTCGGACAAAAGCTTGATTTCATCGTCCAAAAGGTCTGCTTTGGCAAATTCCAGAGCCTCGAAGTAGGCGTCTCTCTGCTTTTGCACCATCTCCAGAATGCCATTATTTGGGTGCATAAAGCTCTCTTTGAGCAGTGCATCCAGCTTGTCAAGATCCTGCTCCAGAGGAGTTTCCGCAGAGGTGGAAAGAGCCAGACACCAGCCCCGGCAGATGCCCTTGTCAAATTTGTCACAAGGAAATGTCCCCGTTTCACAAAAGGGTAATTTCACAATGCGGGACAGGGAATCCAAAAGATCTACCAGGAAAAAGCGGCTGCGGAAGGGGCCGATATACTGCCAATCGTCATTGCTAAACTGTTGAGTGCCCACGAAGGGGAAGCGGTGACTATCCAGAGCCAGATAAACGTAATCCGCCCAAGGATAGATGCGATGCTGATAAAGGGGATGGTGGTTTATGGCAAAGCTTTTCAGCTTCGCCAGGGCAGAGATCGCCTCCGGCATCGGGCAGTATTTCAGCTTCTGCGCCTGCTCAAAAAGCTCGGCCCAAAGCCTGTCTTCGCGTGAGCTTAACCAATAGCCATAAAGCTCTTTACCCGCCCGCTTACTGATGCCAGCATACAGGTATTCCGTGCCGCTTTTCAGCGCATAAAATACCCAACCCTGGGGCAAGCTTTTCAGCTCTCTGGCAATGTCTTTACTAATATCTCGGCAGATCATACGTCCATCCTTTTATATCTGCCAATTATGTCAAACAATATTCTATCCTGTGAGCCCGTAAAGCCTACTGAGGGTTCACTTGCGATGCGCTGGTTGCTTTAAAGCTCTCACAGATCACGCAGATCACACAGATTAAATGGATGTTCTTTTAAGAGAATACAATCAATAGCCTTAGCTTTATCAAAAGCTAAACTCACAAATACCCTTATCCAAAAAGGAAATCTTTAAAATCTGTGAGATCTGTGAGAACCCCAAAATCTGCGAAATCTGCGTAATCTGCGTGCCCCCCAAATCCCCAAAATCCGTGAGATCCGTGTGATCTGTGAGAGTCTCCTTTTCCCCTCCCAAACAATTCTCTTGACCAAATCCCGCCTCCCCCGCAGCTTTGCTCTATGAAACAAAATAAGGTAGTATCAATGATAAATATCGAACATCTCCTGCCCCTGGTAGCCAAGCCTTCCCGCTATATCGATCACGAGATCAATGCCGCCCGTAAGAGCTTCGCAGACCACGAAGTGCGCCTGCTTTTTGCCTTCCCCGATGTCTATGAATTGGGCATCTCCCATCTGGGGCTAAAGATCCTGTATTCCATCATAAACCGGCTGCCTTACGCCATGGCAGACCGCGTCTATCTGCCCTGGCTGGATTTGCTTGACCTGCTAAAACAAGAGAATCTCCCCCTCTTTGGTCTGGAAAGCCGTGTCGCCGCCCGGGATTTTGACATTTTAGGCCTCACCCTGCAGAGCGAACTCACCTTCACCAATGTCCTGGAGCTCATAGAGCGCAGCCACATTCCCGTCTTTTCCTGCGAGCGCACCGCCGAAGACCCCATCGTGATGGTAGGCGGCCCTTGCGCCACCAATCCTCTGCCTCTGGCGCCTTTCATCGATGTTTTCTTTTTGGGCGAGGCCGAGGAAGGCATTGTCCAGATTGCCGAAATCCTGCGAGATATTCCGGATCGCGCTGGCCGGCTCGCCGCTCTGGCCAGCCTGGAAAGCGTTTGGGTGCCAGTCCAGACTAGCCCGGATTCTCCCTGGGAAATACAGATTCCCACCCAGAGCATCCGCAGCCGCAAATACTCAGGATTCCACACTTCAGAGAATCTGCACAGCCCCCAACTGCTGAGCTGGCAACTCGCTACCCACAATCGCTATGTCGCCGAGATCATGCGCGGTTGCTCCCGTGGCTGCCGTTTTTGCCATGCCGGATACTTCTACCGTCCTGTGCGCGAGCGTGATCCCAAAGACATCCTGCAGGGGCTTCTGGCAGAAGTCAAAGCCAGTGGCTGGGACGAAGCGGGCCTGGTCTCGCTTTCCTCCAGCGATTATACCTGCATCCGCGAGCTGCTCTTCAGCCTGCTGGGCCAGATGAATACCGATAAAACCCATATCTCGCTGCCCTCGCTCAGGGTAGATAGTCTGGACGACTCCCTGGTGAGCCTCATGCAAAGTCTGGGACGCGAAGGACTTACCATCGCCCCAGAAGCCGGCTCCCAACGCCTGAGGAATGTGATCAACAAAAACCTCTCCGAAGCGGAAATCCTGCGCGGGGTAGAGCTCGCTCTGGGCCTCGGTTGGCAAAAGATCAAGCTTTATTTCATGATCGGCCTCCCCAGCGAGACCGATGAGGATATCCAGGCCATCATTGATCTGGTGCAACGCATCAACCTCTTGACTAACAAGCGCATGCAGATCAGCATCACCCTCTCCCCCTTCACGCCAAAGCCTTTCACGCCCTTCCAATGGGCTCCCATGCTCTCCCCGGAGCTGCTGCTACAGCGCGCTCAAGCCATCAAGAGTGCCCTCTTCAAAGCCAGGAATATCCGCGCAAAGTATCATACCATAGAGAATTCCCTGCTGGAAGCCTGCATCACCAGAGGCGACACTGGCATGGCCAAAGTGATCTATAAGGCCTGGCAAAATGGCGCTCTCTTTGATGCCTGGCGTGAAAACTGGAATTTCAGCCGCTGGGAAACCGCTTTTGCCGATGCCGGAATAGAAAGCTCTCGCTATCTTTCTGAGTTTGACTTGGCTGAAGCTCTGCCCTGGGATTTTATCGATATCGGAGTCTGCAAAACCTTCCTAATCCAAGAATATCAGAAGTCCCTGGCGGAAGAAACCACCGCAGATTGCCGCGAAATCTGCACTCTCTGCGGTGCCTGTGACGATCGGGCTCAGACGGTGAATGCACCGGTAGCAGAGCTGCCTATGGCAAAGGCCGCAGCCAGCCCCCAGACCAGGCAATACAATCCTCAAATCCAGTTTCGCTATCGCATCACTTACCAAAAGACTGGCCTCCTGCGCTTTATCTCACATCTGGATTGGATGCGCATGCTCTTTCGCCGCGTCGCTGTGCTTCAGCTCCCCACCGTATTCACCATGGGCTTTTCCCCCCATCCCAAAGTGAGCCTTTCCCCTCCTCTGCCTGTGGGCATGGAGAGCCTCTGCGAGTATTTTGACATCTCCTTTTATGAAGAGCTAACACCCCAGGATATCCTGCAAGAATTCCTCCACAGCCAGATCCCTGATTTCAAGCTAACAGCTTGCGAAAGAATAGACAAACACGCTCCCCTGCCCAGCCAGGAAAAGCTACTGCTTTTTCTGCCTGATGAGTTGCTTTCCCATGCTGCTCAGCGCCTTGAGGAATTCGCTCTGGTAGAAGAATTCAGCTTTCTCAAGCAAACCGAAAAACGCAGCAAACGCTACGATTTGAAACAGATCGTGATCTCGCTACAGCTTCAGGATCAGCAGCTTAGCATCGATAAGAAGCTGGAAAGCCCCTCCCTGTATGACCTGCTCTCCGCTATCCTGGATCTGGACAAAGCCACTCTCTACCATTGCCGCGCGGTGCGTCAGGACTTTGTCTTTTAAATGAGCTCGTAAGCATATCGTTTAGCTATGTTCAGGCATAATTTTGCATAGCCCATACCCTCCCTGAAAACGGCTTACATTTATACGGTAGATTCGTATCCTGAATGGCAGATTCATATCCTTATTGGTAGATTCGTATCCTGAATGGCAGATTCGTATCCTTAATGGTAGATTTATATCCTTATTGACAGATTCATATCCTGAATGGCAAATTCCTTGTCATCTCACTCCCTCCTTGAAAGACTCCAGGTGGCGGTTTTAACCGCCACGCCCCACGCTGCCACCCAGACAAGACTCATTCCTGGCCTTTGAAGGCCAGGCACACGCAGCGAGATAAACCCATCCACCTCGATCTCAAATACTCCTACCAAACCCAACCCCATCCGCCTCTAACATCCTCTGCCCAAAACCCATCTACCTCCAAACTCAAACATCCCCCGCCAAAACCCACCTACATCCCTGAAAACGCTCACATTTACACCCTTAGCTCACTCTCTCCTTGAAAGACTCCAGGTGGCGGTTTTAACCGCCACGTCCAGGTCAGGCATCTGGACAAGACTCCTTCCTGGCCTTTCAAGGCCAGGCACACGCAGCGAAATGAGCCCATCCACCTCGATCTCAAATACTCCTACCAAACCCAACCCCATCCGCCTCTAACATCCCCTGCCCAAAACCCACCTACATCCTTGAAAACGCTCATATTTACACCCTTAGCTCACTCCCTCCTTGAAAGACTCCAGGTGGCGGTTTTAACCGCCACGCCTGAATTGCCATCCGAGACAAGACTCCTTCCTGGCCTTTGAAGGCCAGGCACCCGCAGCGAGATAAACCCATCCACCTCCCGCTAAATATCACCTGCCAATATCAAAACCGCCTATAACTCAAACATCCCCATCCAAAACCCATCCCCATCCAATTCAAACATTTTCCTTTACAAATAACCCTCGCCCCGCATCTTTGATAAAAATAGTATGGAGTATAGACATGACTACCATTTCATCTTCTTTTCTCCTGTATCATGTTGTCTTTTCTACAAAGAATCGTCAGCAATTGATTCACCCGGATCATCGCTCGCGCCTTTACGCATACATGGCCGCGATCATCAAACAAAAAGGCGGAAGCCCCATTCTGATCAATGGCACCCGGGATCACGTCCACATCCTCGCCTTTTTGCCCCGTCACATGTCTATTTCAGAATCCCTGAAGGCCGTGAAAGGTGCAAGTTCACATTGGTATAATCAAGAATTTGCCGCCAATCTCCCTCGCTTGTATTGGCAAAGTGGTTTCTGTATCGTCAGTGTGAGTCCTTCTCTGTTGAATAAGGTGAAAAGCTATGTTTACAACCAGGAAGAACATCATAGGGAAAACACCCTGGATCAGGAGCTGGAGACCTTTAATATAGAGCTGTTAAAGCATCATGACCCTACTAAATATAATCCCGAAACCACGCCCGAACCTTGATAGCTGTGGGAATAATCTAATGAAGGTATTTTGAGAGAGGATTTGCAAAATGGCGGATGGGATGGTTTCTTCTCGCTGCGTGTGCCTGGCCTTCAAAGGCCAGGAAAGAGTCTTGTCCAGATGCCAGACCTGGGCGTGGCGGTTAAAACCGCCACCTGGAGTCTTTTAAGGAAGGGTTTCAGCCTTTTAAGGAAGGTATGAACGATGTGGACCATGCTCTGTGCTGCGATTAGAATCCCCACCTGGAGTCTTGTAAGGAAGGGTTCAGGGTTGAGGGAGGATATGCAAAATGGCGGATGGGATGGTTTCATCTCGCTGCGGGTGCCTGGCCTTGAAAGGCCAGGAAGGAGTCTTGTCCAAATGCCTGACCTGGGCGTGGCGGTTAAAACCGCCACCTGGAGTCTTTTAAGGAGAATTTGAACTATGAGCACCATCATAAGTTTTGCGGTAAAAATCGCCGCCGTATATGTTTCAAGACAGATAAAAGCTATGAGTGTCCTACTCAGCACAATAGTAACAAAGAGACTACCCGGTATTCCTTTATGCCCATGAAAACAGCCATCTTATCCGCTCTGCAGCAAGCCCTGACCGCCTTCACCGGCTATCCTGCTTTGCGCCAGGCCTTGAGCAATGAACAGACCCCCACCCATGTTCTGGCCATCGGCAAAGCCGCCTATCGCATGGCAGAAGTTGCCGCGATGACCATTCCTCCCGATAGACTGCGCTCCTGCATCGTCCTCAGCAAATACGGATTTTACCCAGAGGATCATCAAGATCGCACCTTCTCCCCTATCTTATTAGAAGCTGGCCATCCCCTGCCCGATGCCAATTCCCTCAAACACAGCCGGTTTATTCTGGATTGGCTGGAGCAGATTCCACCCCAGGATCAGCTCATCGTGCTACTCTCCGGAGGAACATCCGCCTTATTTGAAGCCCCGCGAGACCAGATCTCCCTGCAGGAATTGATCGCCAAAAACGACCTGCTGCTGCGCTCCGGACTGGATATCGCTCAGATCAATCAAGCCCGCCAAAAGCTCTCCCAGGTGAAAGCCGGACAGGCCACACAGCACTATAAAGGCCAAAAGCTGCGCGTATATCTGCTCAGTGATGTGCCGGCAAATGACCCCGCCCTCATCGGCAGCGGCCCCTTTTTCCTCCCCGGGATCGATAATCACAGCATTATAGCAGACAACTCCGCCTTCCTGAAATCACTCGCTACCCCGCTGCACAAAGCCCTGCCAGATCTCCCTCTCAGGCTCGCCAAACGCTTTGTGGACGAAGAACTCACCAGCTTTGCCAAAGCCCTGGCCCGCTTTGCCCCAAAAGCCCCTCCCGGAATCTATCTCTGGGGCGGAGAGCTCACCCTGAAGGTGAAAGGCACAGGCCGCGGCGGCCGGCTCACCCACCTGGCCTTAAGCTTCCTGAATGAGCTCAAAGACCAAGCCGGCCTCAGCTTCGTCGCCTTCGCCACCGACGGCAATGACCACCTCCCAGAACTCGCCGGAGCCTACGTGGATCGCCAGTCCTACCTCGATCTACACAAAGAAAACGCCGACATCCCCGCCCTGCTAAAAGCCTTCGATTCCTACCCTCCCCTTAAACTGATAGATGCCATCATCCCCGCCCACTACACCGGCTGCAACGTAAATGACGTCTTCATCCTGATCAAAACCGCCCACCATGGGACCTGCCTCAGCCCGTAACGCTGGATTCATCCGGCCGTAGCACTGTCTTCAGACGGTGCGTGCACTCACTTTCACCGCTTCCACAAACAGCCTCTCACACCCTCCCCCTTCTGTGTTCTCGGTGCCCTCGGTGGTAAAAAAGAAGCCCTGTGACCACTCCCTCGCTAACCCCTATGAATCCAAGGCTTATCTGTCTCCTGATAATACATTAATACGAATGGATACATCTATTTGCATTGTAGTAACATCAGGTTAATTAAATACATCTTGACAAACTATTGATCTTAATAAATATGGCATCAATTGGGACTCAGGTCCCCCTCTATTTGTTAAATAGACTGTGATTATGTTTCTGTTTTGGATAGTGGAGCTGCCTATCATCTGTCTATTTGGTAGCTCAATCCACAATCTATCAAGAGCTAAGCCATGTATAATGGTTCAAGTTCAAGATTTTCAATTCCGGAGCAAGAGGGTTTTACCATGAAAAGCTGCAAGGCTAAGGAGAATCCATGCTTTTCCCAGAGCGTATGCTACATACCGCTAACACGATTCCTGAAGGATGTTCCGGGCATATCTGCCAAGTGCCCGCAAACACATATAGGAAAGCTGCGCTCATTTTTCCCATCAAAAAATACGAACAAAATATATCAAGCTCATCCCGAAGCACAAACCGGCAATCTAAGTCCCGCACTTCGCGTGATAATCTTCGCACATTATCACCGAATCTGCGAGAAATATGTATCCGGAAAAGCTTTGCCCCAGGCTTCACTCTTCAAAACCGAGAGGATTGCGGGCTATCCGGCCGGCAAATCCATCCCTATATAGATCAGTTCTGCCCTGAGCTGGCTCTCAAAGCAACCATCAAGATCAGATCTGGTAGATCGCCCCAATGCGTTACATTGCGCTATGGAGGGCTATCTGCCGCTTCATAAATACCCATAATCCTTCAAAAGAAATACATCTAAATAAAGGAGTATTCTGATATGAAGAAACTTATACTACTCATCAGTGTCCTGGTGCTCGCTCTGGGTTTGTTTGCCGCGGAAGTGGTGATCGCCACAGGAGCTGACTGTCCAGCGTGGAGCCTTACCACCAAGGAAGATCCCACCATCACCAGCTTCCCCTGGGCTGAGAACTTTGATGCTGTTACAGCTCCGAACTTACCAGCAGGATGGCTCTCTATTGATAACAATGAAGATGGCGATATGTGGATTAGTTATGTTGAAAATCCAAAATCGAGCCCAAATGCAGTAACGCTCTATACAGACCACAATACTAATAACGATGATTACCTGGTTACTCCGCCTTTGGCCTTAACCGGAAATCAAAGACTGAAATTCTGGACTCGCTCTCAATCAATCAACGCAAACGATATAGACGAAATATCCGTGCTGCTTTCTACCACCACTCCCACAGCAGCAGCATTCACAAACGTCTTACTGCCTTCCACCAGCGTGAACTTCACCGCCTACAGAGAATACATAGTGGATTTGAGTGCATATAGCGGAACTTGCTATATTTCCTTCACCCGCAAAGATGAACCTGCGGATGGCTGGAGGTTGTATATTGACGATGTTAGTATAGAAGAAATCCCTGCTACCCCCATCTTCGCTTATACTCCCGAATCCATGGAATTTGGCAGTACCGCAGCAAACGTCCAAACTGAATACCAAAACGTAACGGTAAGCAATACTGGCTCGCTAATACTCAATCTTACAAACGCCGATCTCAGCTTAAGCGGAACCGACCCCACTCAGTTTGAGTTCTCCGCCACCGATTTCCCGGCTGCCTTAGCTGCATATGAATCGGTAAGCATCCCAGTGCGTTTTGCCCCAACATCTGATGGCGCAAAAACTGCCACGTTTAGCATCAGCTATGCCGGTACAGATTACGATGTAAGCTTAGCCGGTTATGCCTATCTTGAGAATTCCCTGGTGGAAAGCTTTGAAGCTGGAGTAATTCCCGCAAATTGGACCGTGATCAATGCCGATGGCGGCACCAATTCCTGGGTTGCCTCAGACACAAATCCCCACACCGGCAACTATTCTGCCCGTATAGGATTCGAAACCCCCGCATTGAATAACGATGACTGGTTGATCACACCTCCCCTGCAAGTGACTTCCGCCACCACTGATGAGATCAGTTTCTGGATGAGAAGTCACTCTTCCTCTTATGATGATCCCTGGCAGGTCTTGATCTCCACTACCAATACCAACCCCGCTTCTTTCACCATGATCGATAGCGGACCCGGTGCACTGGGCGCTTACATAGAAAAGAGCTACAATCTGGATAGCTATGGCGATGCCGTAGTTTACCTGGCTGTACGCTATCTGGGTACCTACGATTGGTCTTTGTATGTGGACGACTTTGTAGGTCCTCCTATATACTTTGCACCCTTCCCGCCCTCTGCTGTAACTATGGATTACCCCGCCGTAAACGCAACTATGCAGCCCAGAGCTGGATTTAACTTTGCCTGGACTGCTGGCGAAACTGATGGTATTCCCACCACTTATAGCTTCTATCTCGCTACCAGCGAAGCATCTATCCAAAGCGAATTCTCTGTAGATGAGCTTACCGCTGCAGCCTGCAACCCAGTCGGCAAACCCTACGGAGCAGGAACATTCAGCTTCGATACCTGGGGTCAACGCTGGTACTGGCAAGTAGAAGCCCATAATGCCTATGGCAGTACCTTGTCAGAAATCCGCTGGTTTGAAATCCAGCCCGATCCCACGATCACTACCTTCCCCTGGTCTGAAGGCTTCGAAAGCTATGCTGATTTCAGCACAAAGCTCACACCCTGGACTACTATGGACCTTGATGGTAGTACGACCTACGGATTTAATGGAACTACCTTCCCTGGAATGGGAACTCCAATGTCCTATATCGTCTTCAATCCTGAAACAACTACTCCTGCGGTGGATTCAGGTGATGCGCTCCCGCATAGTGGCGACAAATTTGCAGCTTGCTTTGCAAGTGAAAATGCTGTCAATAACGACTGGTTGATCACTCCTCCTTTCGTAGCACAAGCTGGATTGCACTTCAGCTTCTGGGCCAAGACCTACCAGGATTACGGTTTAGAGGAATTCAATGTTGCTGTTTCCATTAGCGGAATGGCTCCTGAAGACTTCTTCGTGATCAGTGGGACTTCCCCCATTGCGGCACCGCAGGATTGGACAGAGTATAGCTATGATCTATCAGTTTTGGATGGTCATACCATGTATATGGCTATTCAGTGTGTATCCGATGACGCCTTCATCTTCATGGTGGATGATGTGCTTTTGGGAATGCCAATTGCAGAGCTCGATGCTCCAGTGGTCAGCATTGCCGCAGATGGCACCCTCTCCTGGGCTCCAATAAGCGGTGCTGCTGCATACCTCATTAGCAAGTCCACTGATCCTGAAGGAACATTCACCTATGTTGCCGCTTTGCTTGGAACGGAAAGCTCCTGGCTTGATCCTGCATTTGGTGCAGATAAGATGTTCTATCAGGTACAGGCATCTACAGGTGCTCCCACCAAAAACGTCGCTATTCGGAAAAACAGCACAGAGGTCCCCTCTGATCCCAGAGCAGATAAAGCTCTTAAAAAACCTGCTGATTTCAAGAAATAAATAAACCATCCTTATCCAAATAGGATAAGGGATGGTTGGCTATGGCGGAACTTCGGTTCCGCCATTTTTGTTTGCCGGGCTTAGAGCTCACTGGCAGAAGCTGCTGCCGGATTGGACAGGTCTCGTGTCCAGTGAAACCTACGAGTTACGAGTTACGAGTTAGAAGTTAGAAGTTACAAGTTACAAGTTACAAGTTAGAAGTTACGAGTTACAAGTTAGAAGTTAGAAGTTGCCAGTGCTGGATTGGATACGTCTCGTGTCCAGTAAGACCGGAGGTCTTAGAGAAAGTGCTTCCAAAGCTCAAAAAGTAACTCCAAAGCTCCAAAGCAGTTCCCAACTCAGTTTGCCGAAAACCGCCACAAAAAGAGAGCACTGCAGCTCTGCAGGAGCACTTGCTGGATTGGATACGTCTCGTGTCCAGTAAGACCGGAGGTCTTAGAGGGGTTTTAAGGTTTTAGCGTTTTAACGATACCGTAGCAAAAGAGAACAAGCCCCGGACTCTGCAGACGAGACGACTGCAATCCGGTACTGCCCACTTCAGACTCTGCAGGCGAGACGACTGCAGTCCAGCAATTCCCCCGTCCTCGGTGTCTCGGTGGTAAAGCATTGAAAATAGTTCTTGACAGTTTATTAGCCTTTTTCATTATGTATTTATAGTTGGAATTAGATCAGTTTTTAGCCTTGTATTCCTGCTTATCAGGAACTTAGCTGCACATAGTGACTTAGGTTCATGTCTTCAAAGCACCAGGATTTTAATTAACGACAGTTTCAAGGAGAGTCCATGCTTGATGTCGAGCACATTTTATACGCTGCTACAGCGTTACCTGAAGGATGTTTCGGGCATATTTGCCACCAGCCCGAAAACTCATACAGCCCAGTTGTGCTCACTTTCGCCTTTAAAAACAATCAAAACATATCAACCTCATCCCGAAGCACAAACCGGCCACATCTTCCCCGCACTCTGAGTAATAATCGTCGCACATTATCACCGAAACAGTGGGAAATATGCCTCCGGAAAGGCTTCGACCCACCCTTCACCCTTCAAAATCAAAACTGGTTCAGCCCTTTTTCTTTACCTTTGTTTTGCAATAAAATGGAGCTAAGCCGATAGAAATAACATAGCTTACCTAAACTAACCATTAAATTTTAAGGAGCTTTTCATATGAAAAAGTTACTGATGATAGCGACCTTGCTGGTCATGATGCTGGCAATGTTCAATATAGCTTTTGCTGATACCGTCCAGGTTGGCACGGGGACTGCTACTAGCAGTTATATGCCATTATACGGACTTTACGGGTACAACTACACTCAGCAGATCTATACGCAAGCCCAAATCAATAAAGCTGGAAACATCACAAAAATCCGTTTCTATTATGTTTCCGGTACGATTACAAATAGTAAAGACTGGGTCATCTATATGGGTCACAGCACCAAGACGACCTTTGCTACTACAACTGATTGGGAACCACTCGCAAACCTTACCGAGGTTTTTAACGGTGACGTGAGCAGCATGGTTCCCCTGGCCAATAACTGGATGGAAATTACGCTCACAACTCCCTTCAACTACAACAATACAGATAACCTTATAGTCGCTGTCGATGAAAATACTCCCAGCTATGCATCCATGAGCTGGGGTGCATTTACCAGCGGAACTAATACAGGTATGTATTACTACAGTGATGGCACGAATCCAAATCCCGCCTCACCTCCCACTGCAAGCAGCAGAGTAGCATTAATTAACAGAATACAATTCGCCTTCCCAAATACTACCGCTCCTCTGGCGCCGACTTTGATGGCCCCTGCCAATGGTGGCTGGTCATTTACCGATGGCGTGTTATCCTGGAGCTCCACACTGGGTGGAGCTGATGCCGCAGATTACGATGTATATTTTGGCAGCTCTGCCACACCTCCCCTGGTGAGCAGCGCTCAAACCAGCACATCCTATACGCCCACCCTGGCTGCTGGAACAACCTACTATTGGAAGGTTGTGGCAAATAACGAAATCGGCACATCCCCCGCTTCAGCCACTTGGAGCTTCAAAACCCCCTCCGCTACTCAGTTGGCCGAGAGTTTTGAAGACACCACCTTCCCACCCGCTGGCTGGGCAAATGGCACTACTGGTAACTGGTTCCGTGGTACATCTTATAAGGTGCATGGACTTGCAGGTGCCTATAAATCAGGCTCAACTACCACTCAATATACCCTGTCCACCCCAAGAGTAACTATCACAAACGGTAGTACTCTGGATTTCTGGGCGGCTGGTAGTAGCATTACTGCAGCCAATCTTGAAGTGGTTTATTCTCCTGATCGCGTTACCTGGACCCAAATTGGTAGCACCATCACTTATGCTAGCACCTATACATTCGACCATCATGTGATAGACTTAAGCTCTCTTGCAGGAAACAACTATTACCTTGGTTTCCGCACGGGTACAGCAGGAAGCGGTTCGAGTTATATCGACATGGTCTTCGGCCCAGAAATCACCCCCGAAGCTCCTGGCCCTGTCACTCTCACAGCTCCCGCTGATTTAGCCACAGGCGTAAGCAACTATCCTACTTTCACATGGACCGCACCTACCTCCGGTGGCATACCCACAGCTTACAAGGTATATTGCGGAGCGGCTAATCCCCCTACTACACTCTTGGGAACAGCCACAACCCTTAGTTATACCCCCACTGCAGCCTTGCCTTATAATACAACCCTTTACTGGATGGTAGTTGCCACCAATGGAACTGGAGATGCCACAGGTAGCCCTGTGCGCAGCTTCACCACCATGGCCGATCCTACCATCTCAAGCTTCCCCTTCGTGGAAGGTTTTGAGACCGGGAATACTAATGCATCAACCGCAATCAATCAATGGATGCAAGTTACCGGTCCTGAATACACTGCCAAATACTGGACAGCAAACAACAACCAGACAACCTACAATAGAACACCCAGAAATGGCACTTGGAATGCCTTCTTGGGATACAGCGGACAATCCTGTCTGATCAGACCAATTCAACTGACTGCCGGCACGAATTACTTCATCGAGCTGTATGCCCGTCAAAACACTACTGACCCTACTGATGCCAATATTCAGGTTAAATACGGCACCCAAGCCACTTTAGCCGTTTTGACTGAAACCATCATTCCTCAAACGAATGTATCCGATGGCGAATATCAAAGGTTCTACGGAGTTTTCACGCCCACAAGCACCGGTGTTTATTATATCGGTATTCAAGGCTGGATGAGCAATGCTACTGCTTCATGGTACGTCAGCTTGGATGATATCACCATCGATGTAGCGCCTGCTGTGATTGCTCCCTCCGCTCTCACCAACACCAATATTGATGGTGATTCTGCGGATTTGGGCTGGACTGAAAACAACACCCCAGCCGCAGCAGCATGGAAGATCAAATATGGCCCCGTGGGTTTTGATGTGGATACACAAGGCACTTTGATAAACACAGTCGCTTCCAATCCATATCCTCTCACAGGCCTCAGCTCCTCTACCAGTTATGACTGGTATGTGCTATCTGTTACCGGTGCAGGATCCAGCACTTGGGCTGGCCCTGCCACATTCCGAACTGCACAGATTCCCGCCACCCTGCCCCTCACCGAGGGTTGGGAAAGTGGCCAGGGAAGCTGGGCTTTCGAGAACGGAACCGAGACCAATGCCTGGTATGTCGGCACTGTTGATCCTTTCGCCGGCACAGCCTCGGCATACGTGTCCAATGATAACGGTGTGTCTAATGCCTACACCATTACCACCACCTCGGTTGCTCATATTTACCGCGACATTAGCTTCGGTGCAGACAACCTGAATTTCCCGCTTACTTTTGAGTGGAAGAATGCAGGAGAATCAAGCTTCGATAGATTGAGGGTTTACCTGGTCGATACCAGCGTCACCCCTGTCGCAGGCACGGAACTCACAACAGGTCAAGTGGGTTTAACAAATTACAGCGTGCAGCCCACCTGGACAACAGGAAGCATCACCCTGCCTGGAACTCTTTCAGGATCGGTGAAACGTCTGGTCTTCTCTTGGAGAAACGACGGCTCTTTGGGAACGCAACCTCCTATCAACCTCGACAACATCAGTCTGACGGCAGTACCAGTACCCAGTGGACCAGTATTGGCTCCGAATCTGGACTATCCGCTGCACCGTCAGGAAAACCTTGCCAAAACCGGCTTCCCCTTCCAGTTTAGCTGGAATATGGCTGGAACCGAGCCTGATGTTTACAACCTGTATATCGCCAACATGGCTGACTTAAATGAAGGCTACGACTCTGATGAATTCTTCGGAGCTGCCACTTTCTTCGAAGATGTCACCAGCCCTTACACCCCTGTGATGAGCTATGCCTATGGTGCCACCTATGTCTGGACGGTTGCCGGCTTTAACGCAGCCTATCCGGACGAAGTGTACTTATGGCCGCCTAATGAATTCACCATCGAGCCTGATCCCGCGATCGTAAGCTTCCCTCACACTCAAAACTTCGATGCTGTTACCGTTCCGGCCTTACCCACTGGCTGGAGCATGATTAATGTGAACGGTGATACCGTAAACTGGGCTTCCTACGCCACAAATCCCTATTCTGCTCCCAACTGCGCCAGCATTGGATACAATTATGATCTGGCTCTGAATGACTGGATGGTGAGCCCTGCATTAAGCCTTCAGGCCGGCACCACCTATGCCCTTGATTTTAAGTATCGGGGTGGTTCCACATCTTACGTGGAGAAATTGAAAGTAATGCTGGGTAGTGGTAACCAAGTTGCCAATCTTACCACCCAGGTATTCATCAATGAAAATATCAATTTCGCTGACTATACCAGTGCCAATGCCACCTTTACCGTTCCCAGCACCGGCAACTACTATCTGGGCTGGCATGCTTATAGTATTGCCAATCAGCTTCGGATCTATGTAGATGATATCACGATTAGAATCCCCGCACCCTTGCCTCCGCTGGCAGCTACGGTAAGCTTCCCTCAAAGTGGCAGCACCACACTCTTGAACCCCATGCTGAAGTGGACTCCCAGCACAGCTGGCGAACCTGCTACCAGCTTCAAAGTGTATCTGAACCAGGGTGGCGCCTTCACAGAAAGCCACGTTGTCTATACCGGCGCTGCTACCCAGTTCCAGACTACCGGCTTGGTCAATGGCCTCAGCTATAGCTGGAAAGTAGTTCCCAGTAACGCCAATGGTTCTACTGTCACCTGCCCCACCTGGACCTTCAACACCCCAGGCCTCACTCAACTGGCTGAAGGTTTTGAAGCCGCTACCTTCCCGCCCATGGGCTGGGC
>Ga0265295_1004874_pt1 | contig 17676 bp, 10 predicted proteins | sample Munlansysbiofilm_FD_192503 | JGI IMG/M metagenome (GOLD analysis project Ga0265295, IMG submission 192503) | Leachate microbial communities from a municipal landfill in Southern Ontario, Canada - Methane capture system biofilm | ecosystem: Engineered > Solid waste > Landfill > Unclassified ...
ATAGAGTTCACGTTTGAAAAACTTAGAATTAGAATCTATGTTTTCATGTTGATAGACTTGATTTCGTAAAGTCATCAGTTGAATTTGATCTTCTAAACATGACGGCATATATAAAAAATCATTTTGTTCCTCCATTAATTCATTCATATACTCTATGGCAACATTAAAATTTTTCTTTTCAAGCGCTTCATTAATCAATTGAATCAATTGTCCTTTTTTCTTGTCATTAAATGTTTTCATGCAGATATCCCCACTATTCGTCATTTTATTTTATTATAATGTATTTACATAAATATATTAAATCTAAAGTTGATAAAAACACTTATGTATAATATAATATACGCAAATACACAATTGACAAATTGATAAAAATCCCATTTATCTGTGTTTTTGATGAAAATTCTTCAAGAAAGATGTTTTTTACGTAGAATGAAATTGGATTAGTGTTTTTTATATTCAACTTCAAGTGCCATACGTTTTTTAATAATTTTTTCAAGAGGTCATCCAATGTTTATGAAAACCTTTAATGAGCAAACTATACTTTCAAAAACAAGATTGATGGAAGAAAAATATGATTTATTTGAATTACCTGTTCTCCATCGTTTGATTAAGTACTACATCAATGTCGTCGAGATATCAATAGACTCACATCATGATGCGTTTGCAAATGATTTTTTGTTGAAAGCCTATCGTACATTAACAACCATGAAAGAACAAATCATTTATATGCTAGAACCTGGTTTAAGTTTATCCTATAAGAACGAGCGGTTACTGAATCTTATCGCAGATCCTCTTTATGCACACATCTATTATTATGACGCATATTTAATTTCAAAATCACGTCAAAAAAAGGGGCTTTCTGAGACGATTGATAAAGCGTTGTATATCTTTGAACATCACAAAAAAACTTTATCCATTAATGATCGAAAGATACTTTTAAAAACCTTAGAACTAAAAAGGGGGACTATACCTTTTGATGCACTCGAGCAAATCCCTATACTCAAACAAATGAAACGTCTATTTAGGAACCCTAATCATATGTATAAATGTCATAAAGAAATCGGTGATGTCTATTATATGCATATGAAATTTAAAGATGCTATTAGACATTATCTTCAGATGGAGAAATACGCAAAAAAAATAAATGTTTCGTCCATGATGGCATTCGAACCTTACTTCAATTCTTTAGAAAGACTGGTTTACTGTCATGCACATTTGAGTCATCCAACACATGCAAGAAATATCATATATCGTATGAGTGAAGTTCTATCTCAAACAAAACTTAATATAGAGTATGATTTATTAGAAATGCTTTTACCTCATCAGCTACTCATATATATGTATGAGAGGTTTGAAGATATCGATTCCCGTAATCAAGCCTACCTATCAATGCTCAAGATAATTGAGGAATACCGAAGATATTATAACGGATTTGAAACTGTGATTTCATCAATCTATAAAGCATATGATACGTTTATTGAACATAATGGTACAAATAAAGGAGATCTAATATGACAGATTTTTATACGATTATATTAAGCTTGCTTGGTTTAGTGATGCTTTCAATTATTTTTCTTGTTTTGCAACGTCTATTAAAATTGAGTAAACTAAAAATCACATTAGTCATCATCATATTTATTATTGGATTCGTGATCTATTTTATTGGATACTATGAGAAAGATAAACAAGTAGAGGCGTTTGCTAAGGCACTCCTAGCTGCTACACAAATGTTGGTTTTAAATAATAACTTAGACAGCCTAACAAATCCAATCATAATTGATAATCCCTTAGTCTTACTTCTTCTATCTATATTATCTGTCTTCGTATTTGGTATATTAGCTCAAGCCTTGATTATCACTTTGTTTAAAGACTTAAAAACAAAAATCCGTTTTAGAACCTCTCGTTCAAAAAGTTATTTTTTATTTTATGGATACACAGATGATTTAGATCACATGATTTGTGACTTATCAAAGAAACAAGAAAATGTCGTTATAGAATCATCACAGTTTAAAGAGAAAAAAGATTTAAAAATGTATCATTTATTTATCAAAAACAAGATCATACAAGGAACAATGATTGATTTAACCCCTCAAGGACTAACCCTTAAAACTAAGTGGGACACCTTGATTTTTGTTCCTAGATTAGAAGTTATTGATCATGATTTTGATTTGTTACTTGCATCAGGAGAAATCAAACCAATTAACTTATTTGTTAAAATTGTATCATATGATCAAAACAGATGGATTGGTTCTAATTTTGATGTAAGGCTTTTATCAAAAGAATTCTTTATTATAGATACAGAAAATCATCGAGATGAAATTATCTCTAAAGGGTATCCCTTTTTATCATCACAAAACCCCTTACCCAAAGTATATGGACAAAAACATATGTATCTCTTCTATTTAACAAATCATGATCAAGTTAACATCAAAGCATTTAAAGAGACTTATCAAGATCAGGCTAATTTCACCTATTATGTTCGTTTACAAGATTCCATGATTCAAGATGCTTTGCTAACTTCATATGAACGTTCAAATATTCATGTTATTCAAGATGCACACATCATCTCCACGAGCATATTAAACCTTTATCCAATACATGATGCCATTGAACCAATGAAGAACTCTATTTCATTCAAAAATCCTTTTAAAAGTTTTATTGGTGGATTATCTCATATTGGCTATCATCTTTTGAAACACATGATTATGCATGGACAGTCTATAGACCAATTACCCAGCATATTATTTCATGACACAAAGCTATCAGAATCTTTAGGTCGTATTCACACTGAAATGCCAGAAATCTACAAAGCTGCAATCATAAATTCCATGGATACGGTGATTGGTTCTCCTTCCTATTATGATATGCTTATTGATGGACTACCTTATCATTATGTATGCTTTACCTATGATGATGATGCCATCAACTTATCGCTTGCTATTGGCTTTAAGAAACGTTTATCCTACCACGGGATAAAAAAATATCCAATCATATTATGCCTTCAGCGCCATATAGATGATACGCTTGTCAATACCTACGGAAAAACACTTGATGGAATCACTCTTTTTGGTTCAAACAAGAGTTTGCTCAATCTTTATGACATTCTTCAAGATCGCCTTAATCAACATGCTAAACTTTACGCATATGCGTATCAATTTCAAAAGAAGGCTGAAAATCCAGCCTATCAAATTTCTTCTTTTTATGAAAAAGATCCTTTTACTGCTTCATCAAATAAAGCTGTCTATTTGCATATACCTATGAAGCTGAAATTACTTGGACTCAGTATTGAGCAAGCCAAGTCCATGTTCGAATCAATTGAAGATTTTAAATCCTATATTGATCACTATCATCCGCATGCATTAGACCGTTTATCAGAATTGGAACACCTCAGATGGAACGCATTTCACTTTGTTCATGGCTGGTCAACTCTCTCTATTGATGAAGCACTAAAAAGAAAAAAAGAGATCGAATCTAATAAATTGTCTGGTACAGCTACAAAAGATATGATTCTAAAAAAACATATTTGTCTGGTACCTTACGGTGAACTAAAAGAACTAGAATCTCTATTTCAAGCACAGTATCGCTTATATGATACACAAAATGTTTTAAATATTATCCAAACGATAAAGATTCATGAATAGCAGACTAGAGATCGAGTAATTCGATCTCTTTTATATATGTTTCATTCTTTTGTTTATTCGCATAAGAAAGAATATGTGATGTCATTTTATGAATGATATCTTTTTCATAAGGTACACTCATCATTTTATAGGTGGAACGAACCAAATCCAAGAAGAGACGCACATTTTTATCATTCATTAATTGAGTGTTATTTAAGTCATTAATTAAGATATTAAAAAGTCCTATCATGTAAATCTGTTCTTCATATGTATATGATGATAAAAATGTTCGATTCAAGGCAAGATTTAGTTCTTCGATTGCTCTTTTATCATCCCCTAATTGAGTGTAAAAAACTGCATAAATCATATAATACATCATTTCTTTGACAAAAATTGGTTGCATTTCATGAATCATATTACTAACAATAGGGGTCATCTTTTGAAACAGCAATAGACATAGGAGATGACTTAAATCATTTTGATAATGTTCTAGGTATGATGGGTAATGTTTTAAGTATATTTTTCCAAGTTCTAATTGATCAAATCTCGCATGTATTTCTAGATCTATTTGGCATAAATTTTTATGAATAGAAATAACAAAACCATAGACTTTCATCACTTCAAAAAAATCTCTTTCTTTTAGCTTTATAATCATTTCAAAGCAACGAATGCTTTGTTGAAATTGATCTAATGCGCTTTGATAATCTTTTTGCTTATGTAAATATCTGGCATACATCGCATAAAGATGTGCAAGATATGCAATATATTTCGCTTGATTGATTTCTGCAAGTTTTCTTAAGACATGTATACCTGCAATTGCAAAATTAGATATAAACTCATTTTGATTCGTGCTTATGCTAATTTTAACAACATAAAAAAGAGACAATCCTGCATAATGTGCAAATCTCTCTACATCGTGATCGAAATAGCTAGCAAAGTAATTTGCTGCTTCTATCATGTGATATGAAGCGTCTTTCATGCTCGATTGATTCATATATGCGTGTCCCAAATCATAATGTGTCATCGCAACATCATATCGATATTTAGGTTGCCCTTTAGCAATTTTATCATATGCATCTAATGATTCCAGAAGATGGTAAATTGCTTTATCGTGCAGTTTTTGATCTTGATATAAAAAGGCTATATATCGTTCAATCATTCCGATTTCTGAAAGATAAGAAACATCATTTTCACTTTTTTTAGTAAAAAATTCTAGTGCTGTTTCATAATGATATAGCCCAAGACTAAAATCATTTGATTTTTCATATAGTTTTGCAAGTTTAAGCATGGTATATCCAATCATAGCACTTGATTGTTGATCTTTTACATGTTCTTCTCTAATAAGAAGTGATTTTTGAAAGTTAAAAATTGCTTCTTCTATATCATGATTTTCAAGATACTCCCCATAATTATATAGCATACTCGATTGATAAAATGCATAGTCATCTTCATCTAAACTAATCAGATACTCAATAAAATCTCTTAATACATCCACATCAAACGTTTCTGTTTTTTGGTATAGAATCATATATTCATAACGATAAGATACAAATTGATATGTATAAAAAGAGATAGCATTTTTGTCATTTATTTGAAAAAGTAAATGATTAAAAAAATCACATGCCGTTTGAAACGAATAAAGTGCCTCATTATCATTTTGTATTATCTTGTAATAGTTTCCCAAATATGCATAAGAAAAACCAAGACGATCTAAAACATAGTAGTCTTGTTCATGAACATACTGATCATAAATGTCAATTGCAGCTTTCAGTGTATCTTCAATGATGTGAAAAGCGCGACTATTGATATAACACCTAGCTTTCATAAAGAGTAAATCTGCTTCTGCAAGTGTATTTTTTTTAACTACATCGCACATTCTCGTAAGCTCATTTAATATTGACTCATGTTTATTAAAATCATCATAAAAGGTTTTATATACTTCATAACTGATTTTAAGAGGTATTCCTTTTTTTGCTTCAAAATTTTGGATTTTTGCTATGAAATCTCGATCACTTTTATGCCATGATTTTTGGTCTATGTGACTTTTAACAAAAGTAAGCATCAAACTGTGAAAGATATCACTGTTAAAATCCTCATGCTCCATATATGTCAAAATAACATCTTTTGTAGTTTTATTATTTTTTATATGCTCTGGATTTTTATGCATCTTTTTGACTGCATCTAATATCATGATAACCTCCCTACGTTCGGTCAATCCTTAGGTAAGCACGTTCATACATCTTATGTCTAGCATGGCCTTTTTTTATGACTACATAAACAAATCCGTCCAATGTATCATAGATAGGTGGATTTTCGATAATTAAGGGGTCAAACTGTATTAGTAGCATTTCATCTTTTTCTAAGCCGATATTTAAAGCATAAGGTTTACCAAACAATTTGAAATCATCGCTCTCGTCATCAGATAACTCAAATGAAATTGGATAGCCATCAAAATTGTGATGCATTTTAACATCTTTTTCTAGTATCAGATGGCAAATTTCATTTAAAACATCTATATATAAAAATAAATATCCCTCTTTTCCAAATAGGGTAGTTATTGGTAATTCTTCTAGCTTTATCATAAACACAAACGTACCAGATACATCGTGTTTTAAAGGTGAAGCCCCGAACAATTGAGATTCTACTCTTTTATCATTCTTTAATACAATCGAAATGGAATTTTGCATGTCTATGACCTCTTTAAAAAATCATACTTTTCTTTATTGTTTTTTGGCAGATTCGTCTTTTGTTCATGTTTGAAATAATCTGTAAGTAAGTAATGACCCTTTTCAAACCCTTGATAAAATAAGTCAAAATCAAAAAATTGAATCGGTTCAAATGTTTGTTGTGTTAACAAAATAGGCTCAAACCCCTTAAATTCAGGATATAGATCGATGTCAGGTAGATAACTCATGAAAGGATAATTTCTTGCTTGTAGAATTAAAGCTTGACCTCGCATTTTATCAAACATTTGAAGCTGACTAATTGAAATAAGCGGTTCTTCCTTATCAAATGCATTCCGTTTCCCACATAAAGCCTGGATTTCTTCTAATAGATTTCTCTCACGCGATGTTAGGAATATCCAATTTGTACAATTGCCTTTTATTGTTTGTGCTTCTTCTTTGTAAATATTGAATAATTGTTGCTCGCTTTGAACAACTAAAAAGAATCGCATATTTCTACTTCTAGCTGCGGTAATCATTGCTGGCATATCTGTGATTCTCGGCATATTTGCAAATTCATCTAGAACAAAATTAACACGCTTGCTTAATGTGTGATTTTTTTCTTGACTGGCTGCATCAATCATTAATTCATACGATTGTTTAATAAATGCCGATGCTAAAAAGTGAAGTGTTGTCTTTTCATCTGGGATAATCAAAAAAATAGCATGTTTTTCTTTACTGAGTGCCTTAATATCAAAATTAGTTTTTGATAAAAGACTCGTTAAACTTAAAGAATTCATAAAGGGTGATAGCATCGTATCCACTGTGCCTAGAATGCTCTTTCGAGTGTTATCTGCATTTAACAATGTGGAAAGCATTTTTATTGCTGCCAAGCCATGTCTTGGTAGCTTTTTAACAAACTTAGCAAGCGAAGATAACTCTAGTTCGTTGGTATCGTGTGCATAAGATGCCAATAGAACAACAGACTTCATGTTCACTTCGTTTATATCTTTTGCTAGTTCAAATAATAACAATATAATACCTACTATATAATTTGAAGCTGTAATTTCCCAGTAAGGATCTCTTTCGCTTCTAACTTGACCCTTTAGTGTATGTACAAAATCAGTTACCATTTCAGTTGCTTTATCAAATTTGTTGTCTTTATAATACATATAAGGAACAAATAGAGGATTCCACATTAAGTTGCTTTTTGCAGGTTCTCTGAAATTTAGAACACCTATTTTATATCTTTTAGAGAGAAGATAACCTGAATTTTTTTCTAAAAGCTCGCCTTTGGGATCCGAAATAATCATCGACTCTCCTGCATGGCCTAAAAGATTAATTGTTGGCATGCAAAAAAGTCGTGTCTTCTTAGAACCTGTTGAGCCAAGTATTAATGTATGATTGTCCAGATCATCGACATAAACATGTGTCTCTTCTCTAAAAATGGGTATCCCACTTGATAAAGCATCTTCTTTTGACAAATCAATCTTTTTTAATGATGTTTTCATTTCCTCAAGTGTTGCCCATCTAGACCCTGTAATCATTTTAGGTACATACATTGAATATCGATGTTCATAATTCATTAACTGAGTTTGCTTTTTTATATCATTCATCGTTTTGCTCCTTATATATGCGCATCTAACTTCTTAACCCAGGGACCTTCTTCGTGAAATAAAACTAAATCATTTGGTGTTAATGGCTGATCTATGACAATGTCTTTTCGGTAAACTTCATATACAACGTCTTTTGCAAGGTTTTTGATTGTATCGATACCATGGAATGCTCTTTTTTTCATAATCTTTTTGACTGTTTTCAATAAAAATTCTTTTGATTCTTCATCAATTGAAAGACCAAATTGATGAATCATTTCAACTAAACGATCTCTTAATTCCTGTGCTGGTGAAGTTTTAATGCTCACCGTTTGAATTCTAAGTTTACCAGAAATTATGCTTTCTAGTAATTTGTGATCAATAATTTTGGAGGATTCACTAACTAAAATTATCATCTGAATATCGTCGCGCTCTTTAAGATATTCTAGAAAGCGTTGAAATCTATTTTCTGCATAAGCACCTTTTAATACCCAATCTGTAATATGAATCATTAATACACCAGCATAAGGAAAACCGTACTGACTTAAACCATGTTCTAAAAGATTGTAAAGTCTTTCAAACGATTTGAAAGACTGCGGGTTTTCATCATATTCCAGCATGAACTCAATATACTTATGCGCATTTGAAAATGGCATAATGCCCAAATTATACAAATGTTCACTTAAAATATGAGCAATATATGATAATCCAACACCTGGATCTACAATAAAAAAATAGTTAGGAAGAAAGATTTTGGCTTGTTCAATACGATCTTGCATATTTTTTTTAATAATTGTCCATTCCTCGCATATCTGTTTAATACATTCATAACTTTTTGTATTCAACAACTTAAAATCCTCTGGCAACAACATATTAATCCTCCTTTAAAGTATTATTATGAACATGTTTTTCTAGCCATACATCCATGTACTTGACGTCATGTTCTTGTTCTTTAAGTTGATTGATAATTTCAATAAATCCATATTCATCTTTACTATCATTAAGCTTAATCGTGTTCAAATCAATTAGAAACATCTTACAGATTACCAGCTGTTGGATGAGGTCTATCGATGTTTGTTTTTCAAGTAATTCATGATAAATCGATTGACTTTCTAAAAGTAAGTGTGCGCTTTTATCATCTTCATTTTTTAAGTAGAAGTAAATACCAAGCATTCTTTTTAGATTTGCGACATGGATATATGTTTGATCATCTACTGGACTTTGCTTAATTCTATCAATATAAATACGATTAATGAAACTATATATTAACTCAATTAGATTAATATTTGATAAATGAAGTGTCATATCATAATATAGATAGAGACGTTTTACTAGATAATGGATACCTTCTAAATCTAATTGCATAAGCATCGTATAGTATGCATCGTCATTTAACTTTAAGATAACACTATACACTGTATCAATCATATCTTGAAAAGCATCTTCATCGGTTTGAAACGATAATATCATTTGAATATGATCAAATATAAATCCTGATCGATTAAGTAATCCAAGATTAAAGTAATCAAAGATTTGACTATAATATTCTTTATATTGTTCACTTGTTATATTTCCATAACTAAATGAATTAGTATGGACTGTCATGGTCTCGTGCATATAATAAATAAATTGGTCTTGCTGATCTATTTGATAGTATGCTAAAGAGATCACATATGTAAGTCTTGCGTGCATAGCCGGGTTTATAGTACATTCTTTCGCCTTATTAAGACCTTTTATACCATGTTGTAAGACTTCTGTATATTGATGGGTTTCGTATAAACAATTCGAATAATTAATAGATGCTTGAATGATTTCATCGGATACATCATCTGTTATTTGCATATACTGATATCGACTAAAAAGAATGTCATAAATAGATTTAAAATATGGCAATGCTTCTTGATAGCCATGTTGAGCTAATTGAAAGTGACCTCTGCTTGAAAGACTTCTTAAATACGATTTTTCATATTGTTGATGATTAGGATCTGTATGAATAAGTTTTTTTGCATGTTCCTCGAAAATTTTAGAGTACATATCCCATCCACTCGTGTCTTGAAGTTTTTGACACGTTTGTGATAAGTCTTGTAAAATGAGCGTGTCTTGATATAAAAGCATAACATTTTTTGGATTTTTAGCTTGTAGTTCTAAAGAAATCTGATATAAGTCCAAGTAGCATGAATGTCTTTCTTTTAATGGTAAAAAATCACACAAATATCGCTTTAAGCGAATGAGAATTACAATGATACCCATACTATTTGGGTTTAATGCTAAATATGCTTCAATATCCATTATAAGTTTTTCAGATAGAGATTTTTTTTCTTCTGTTGATAACTTGGTGTGATGCTCAATCATCATTGAGCGAGTTTGAAGATACCTTTCATACGTGAGCATATGTGAACTATCTTCAGTTAGTATTTCTTCATATAGTTCAATAACTTTGTTTCGGTAAATCATCTCGTTTTCGTAATCGTAAATTTTATGGCAAATATCCGCGAGATGATCTGCAATCTCAGCTAAATCTTTTTTCAAACTCAAACGACTATCTTTCTGCAGTTCGCTTTCGAATATTTCATAAGCATTAAAACCATAGGTGAGGGCTTCTTCTGTAGTTGTAACAAATAATGCATACCTACTCACTTCAAATGCTGCTGCAGCTATCATAAGTTCTTTATGCTCATTTGTTATTTGTTTTGAAAAGTTAAGAAACCAATGACTTAAATAATATGCCATGCTAGTGTATCCCATATTATTTAATGGTAATGTCACGTGTTGTAGCATCAGTTTTGCAACATTATAAGCATGACCTATGTTTAGCAAGTCTTCAAATACTTCATCTAAAAATAGATAATCCACATTATCCTTCAATTGTGCAATTTCAAAAATTAATGTCTCGAACACTTCATACAAAGGATGGTTTTCTTCTTGTGTACTTATTATTGTTAATAGTTTGACTAAACGTTCTTTCGACTTTAATTCGTATAAGTATTTTCCTAGAAACCGCAAGTTGTGCGGCACGTAATCAAGTTGCATATTGAGTACTTCTTCACCGAGTTGTGCAAGCTGATCAACTTGAACGTATCTTTCTTGTTCGTCACTTAATAACAATTTGTCGATTGCTTGTTTAAATGATTGATGAAATGGCAACATCAATCCTTTTTCATCTTGATTCAAATTGGTCAAAAACATCATCAACTCATAGTATAATGAAGACCACTTAACGTGAGGCATTACTTCCTTGTACGACAACTGATATAACGAAAAAATATCGCTTTCTAAGATGCCATATGGCGATAAACTAATCCATGATAATGTATCTCTCACAATATTTTTCGAATGATTGACCATTAGATCATTGATGAAAAATTCAAATAGTTCACTCATTGTACCCGGCAGATCTGTAATTAAATCTGATAACTCTTCAAATTTAGGAAAGCTTCTTAAAATTTCTGTAACCAACACAATATATAAAGGTGCTTGAATATCTGTTTTTGCTAATAGTAATCGCATCTGCTCTTGACTCAACATCTTTCTATAGGATAATAAGTATCTCTGAATCATTTCAATTGAGTCCTTATCATTTAAGATGTCTAGTTGATAAGTGCCATAACATAGTTTTTGTGCTTGCTCTAAATAGATTCCTTCAGTTGATGACAATAAAAATCTCACATTATTTAAACCATTGGGTATCCAATCAAAAATCTCTGGAGAATACGTTGTTTGTAGTTGGTTAAGCGCATCAATAATAATTAAAACTGGTTCAATATCATCTAATTGATAGCACAACATATGAAATTTTTCTTTAATTGTCTGATAGTCCCAATTCTCTTCAATAAAATCGATGAGGTGGTATTGATCGTTTAATTGATGGATCAGATAGTATAAACATGATTTGATGTTTGAACACTTTAAAGAGATACCGGAATATATGATTACAGTGTTCATCTCTGCAGATAAGTCTTTGCATATTTTACTTAAAAAACTGGATTTTCCTGATCCACTATTGCCATGAATCAATAGTACGGGTTGTTCTTTCACACTATCCTTAACTATTTTAATGACATCTTCTCTACCTGTGAAATGTCTCATTCGATTAATTTGATATGCTTCGTGGATTAAGTGCTCTGAAAATGACCAATGTTTTTCTTCTTCTTTATCTTCTACACAATTTTTATAGATATGTGCATAGAGCTTTTCATAAAGTTTGCTTCCGAAATCTTCAAGTTGATCAACATAAGGGACACTTATTTTAATCAACTTAGACATAGTATCTTCACAAAGTAAAGAAAATGAATAAACGTTAAGTACGAGGTTTTCATCCAATTTCGCTTTGATAAATTCGATATCATTATGCTCCAGACCGTAATGATCTAAATGTTCGACTTGTTCTCTATTAAATTTAATACCTGCAAAGCGGCTTTTATACGTGTATATATGCTCTTTGCCCTCTTCTTTAAAATATGATTGAAGCGATTCTTTTAGTACACCTAGTTTTTCTGTAGTTAAAAAATCTAGATCTTGTAAAACATTTGAAAGTGCTTGATGCTCGTGTAGATCAAATGGCTCTCTAATGAAAACATGTGTGTATGGTCTTGCATTCTCATCATTTAATATGCCATGAAGTATTTCTAAATGTGTCATTGAAACTTTACCTTTATAGTCCGAAATCCATGGGTATTTTTCACTAGATGTGTCTTTTATTGTATCTGGAATCCAACCGTACCGTTCACCTAATAAAGCAACAAAAAAAGGCCGAGCTTGATCAATCTGATCTAAACATATTTCTAAGACTTGATCGTTCTCAGCTTCTTCTTTTGTTACACCCCATCTTAAGTCAATTTCAATGATATGTAGTCCAAATTTTAAAAAATCATGTCTCAACTTTGGAAACACGTGATGAACCATATAATCGCGTTCAGCATGCATGTCTTTAAATGTCGAAGAAACAAATACCTTAATAATACGTTCTTTCATAGAATTATTTACACCTTTCAAATTACTCTAGATAGTTATATAATAAAAGAAACCAATGGAGGTTCATATGGGATTTGTTGTCGTAAGAAACGGTGTATCTGAAAAGCTTGATCAACAAGAATTCATGTTACGTTATGATTTCATCATGGGTTATCCCAAAGTTGAAAAAATAAACGATCATCATTTTCGTGTGCTTTTATCTGAAACGGATTATTTAGAAGAAGTTTTTCAAACTTATGAAGACGCGGATGCAGAAAGTTACTTCATAAGACGTCTTGCGTATAATATCCACGGAATATGGCGTTCAGGTGGATAAGCTTTATTTTAGATCTCTATCTTGAAATACTCATGTTTGAGGTTAAACATACAATTTCTTACCTCTTACCTGTGTTTTATGACCGTCAAATTTACATTGCAATCGACCATCAAGACTATCGAGTATTTTTAATATGATTATTTTTAGCTCCTCAATACCCTCATATTCATAGACTTTAACGATGGACTGATCGATATTCAGGATAAAATCTTTTGCTTCCTTTGAGCGCAACTCTATGTGCTCATTTTTTTTAACTAGTACATAAACCTTTGGGCTACTTTTAATTTTGTATTCGGTAATAGCTCTTTCATATTCTTCTTTTGTAAATTCACCAAAACGTTGATTGACTAGAAAAATAGATATATCACTTTGAGATAAAATATCATTAATGGCTTCTTGAGATCCCTGGGGACCTATCGCCGCTGATTGATGCTCACATAAGAATAAATCAATGATGGAAAATATGCCATCATCGATTAACGCATCATTAATGGCTTGAATGAGTGCACTTATTAATTGTCGCTCTTCTCTCATCTCAACAATCGAAGAGCCGAAAAATAACTTCATATCTTCCATGAAATCCCTCCTTGATTCATGTACTAATTACCAGATGATTCTGAGCAATCAATTCTTGACAGTTCATTTAAAACATCATTGTTCAACTGATCAAATTCTTCATTCCATCTCTCATTAGTTTTAAACGTTTCAAACATAGGAAGTAGGTTTATAGACGGCAAATGAATGATAATCTCATCCATGATTCGACTTAAATTCGATAAAACGTCTTCTTTAGCCTGTTTATTACCGTAAAGAATTGTTTCAAAATGACATTCTTCATACAGCTTGATTCTATGTTGAAGTGCAATGAGATACGTCTTTAGTGATTTACAATAATATTTAGCAACACGATATTTACTTGCTAACATCTCAACATCATTTGCTCTTTTGATTCTTAAATCGAGTGTATTTGGATCTTTTTCTATTTTCTGTTCAATCAATTCAATGGCTAAGCTATAGTATTTTTCAAACCACTTAACATCTTGCCTGTAAACGCCAGCGACATCAATATAAAACTTATATAAGTCATCTTGATACTTTATGGAACGTTTTTCAATTAAGTCTTTGTAAATATCAATAATCTGTACTGTATACTCCTCAATGAATGGTCGATCGTTCTTATCTAAATAATAAAGAACGGACTCTCTGAGTGTATCGGCATAATCATGAATGTATCTTTCAGGATTTTGATTGACCCATATGCTTGAATGTTCAATCATTTGGGTAGTGTACATATAAAGTTTTTCTTTTTGCGAAGACCGGTGATATAGTGAACATAGTGCTTCTAAAATCTTAACTAAATCGATACGATAAGCTTCATTTCTATTAACTAAATCAGTTATTGTTTTCAATCCCTGTAATAAAAATTCTTCTTGTTTTTGAATAGTTACCTCTTTATCTTCAAAAAGGCTAATTACACGAGAGTAAGCATTAGCAATACCGGATACATAGGCCATACTTTCCATTTGAGCAAGCTGTAATTTTATATCAACAATACGAAGATGTGCTTTTATTCGTTTCGCTAGAGAAATGTTTTCATCATATATATTATTTAAATCAGATAATCCCGTTGCTAAGTCAGCTGCGTATAAAAGAAAGTTTTTTTGAGCTAATGACTCTAAATTATTCAAATAATCACGTTTTCGTTCTTCAATAAACTGTTTACTATGGACATAGAAACCGTGTCGTACAACATTTTGTAAAATCTTGGTATGTAAATATAATTGAAGTTCATCATTATCGCTATAGATTTCTAATAATTCGTATGCTTCTGAATAGATATTAACAGTTTCAACACTTTGTAGAGAATAGTATCGACTCGCATATCTGAGCAAGTGATATACCAAGATTTCATTATACTGAAGTGGATTTGCTTTGGCTAAATTTCTTAAAATATCTGTGCCTTGATTATAAGTTAAAAAACTTTCCTTAGATTGGTCTTTCTCTAATTGAAGAAACGATAAAAGACTAATACTTGTTACAAACTTACACCCATAGCGTTCTGGATTCTTATCAAACCACTTCTTATTAATTTCATAACTATTCATAATCATTGGCTCTGCTTCAATAAGTTGATGATTATCCAAATAAATATTTGCCATAGCATTATATACTTCTGCCATTCTTGTTTCTTTCGTTTCTTCATCGGATTGTTTTTCGCTATTCCATATGGAAAGTGATTCTTGATACATCGTGAGCGCTTGATCAAAAAGTTCCATGGATTCATAGAGTGATCCTAGTAATTCTTTGTTGATTGCTAAATCTTCTTTCGAATTATTTACTTTTGAGTCAATCATTTGCTTATAGATATCTCCAGCCATCATATAATGTGTCTTAGCATGATGCCACTGATTGAGGGAAGTGTATACTAGTGCGATAGATTCATGTAGAGATGCCAATAGATATGTACTTTCAGTTGGATTTTGTTCTAAGTGTTTATGTTCTAATTCTATGGCCTTTAAAAATGTGTTTAATGCGTCACTAGTTTTATTTAGCATACGTTCACATAAACCAATTAATCGCAGTGATTCAATCACATCACCGTGTGATGAATTATCTTTCTCATTCATCCATTTTTGAATCGATAAGCTTACTCTATATGCTTGATCATATCTATTTTGGTTGATTAAAAACCATGCATATTTCTGATGTGCATATCGATTTAAGTTATATGTTTCCTCTAGTCTAATACATTGTAAATAAAGTGTATTCACTTCTTCAAATCGAGTAGGCGAATCTAATTGTAATTGGGTATGTATTGATGCTAGCATGGTATCTATTTCTGCTTCAAGTTTTTGAACTGCTGATGCCATTTGTTTGATAACACCTTCTTCTGTTTTTTTCGATTGCTCTAATACGGCTGTTGTATTCAGTATTTTGCTTGCTGTTTCAATATCGCCACGTTCTAAAAATACACTCGCACGTCTCATGAGTGGGGTCATTTGGTTTTTCCCTGCAGAATCATAGACACTTTGAAATACTTTAACAATTGTCTTTTCGATTTCTTGAATTTCTTTTTCAATGACATTCATTTGGTCGTTTGCTTTAAGCACATCAACGATATCTTGAGATGGATCAGAAAAAACGAGTTCTAGTTTTTTATACTCATCTTCTAGGGCTTTTAAGCGTTTGTGATTTGCATAAAATGGTGCTTTACGTAAATCAACATCATCGATATTAACATCATTAATCGCACATGTTCCCTGTTTCATATCTAATGATAGTTCAGGCATGTTCAAAGTAAGTTCAATCAAAAGTCTCCACTTAAGTTGATCTTCCATCTCATATAAACTGTAATAATGATTAAGTTCAGTTCTGATTTTCTCTTCAAATCTCTTGACATTACCACTTGGGTGATCATCTTTAAGCGATTTAAATAAGATAATAACTCTAGGTTTGGATGTCATCTTAAACCACTCATAGGCTACATCAAACTCATATTCAGTCCACAAGTCAATATCCGTATCAATAAGGAATAAAGCTAGTGTTGTATCTTTAATGGCATTTCCAATGGTTTCTTTGTTAGGGGCTTGGCCAAACGATGTTTCTTCATAGGGAATAAACTCAAGTTTAAAATAGATTGAAAACTTTTTTAACTTCATATTTAACATTTGTAAAAATGAGGCTAATAACTCTTTGTCTTTGCTCATAGTGTTGAGTGTTGAACTTACAAAAAGCTTACAAATTTTCATAAAAAAATCTCCTTATAGATCATAATGATTGATTCAACTTAATTAATAGAGACAAATGGACATCTTTTGTTTAATAGAATTGATAGATTTTTAAGATTGTTACTAATTTTATTTATTAATGATCGATATAATAACAAAAAATGTGAACTTTTTGTGAATTGTGTTCATTATTTCTCTAATGTGATTGTATACATTTATGCCTTGTTTCAAGTTATGTTTAAAGCAATTATACATTAAAATTATTCAATAATCACAACTTTTTCCCAATTTTTAATTAATTTTTTTGTCATTTTCTTGAATTTAATCTAATGATAATTAAATCAAGACAATGGTGAGGTCTTAAAAATTTTTATAGCACCAAAGAAAAAATTATAAGATAAAACGTTATCTTATCAGGCTTGTTCTACATGTTACAAAGATATTTTATAGGGATAATGGGTTTAAGCTAAACTAGCTTTCTATATTCTAAATTACTCATGGTTTTAATTTGTTAAATAGTAAAATAAAAATTTACCATATAATGCTATTTGAGTATTTTTTAAACTTATAAATTTTCTTAATGGTTATTAGTCGGAAACTACAACACTTTTATTTACACAAGATTAAGTTACCATCTTGAATTGAACATTTCATTCAGTTCAGCAGTCACAAGTTTAAAACCTTTATGAATTCGCATCTGAAATCTTTGATTGTAGTCACCCGCATAGGTGCCGATGAACCTGATGAGTGAATCCTCATTTGGAAACTGTTCCTTACGCTTGGTGT
>Ga0265295_1004875_pt1 | contig 17676 bp, 14 predicted proteins | sample Munlansysbiofilm_FD_192503 | JGI IMG/M metagenome (GOLD analysis project Ga0265295, IMG submission 192503) | Leachate microbial communities from a municipal landfill in Southern Ontario, Canada - Methane capture system biofilm | ecosystem: Engineered > Solid waste > Landfill > Unclassified ...
CATAATTTCACCCCATTTGATGGATTGCACATGGCTTTGATAGGCTGTGTACGAGACCATGCCTTGTTAAGGGTTATGAAGGGAAGACCGTTCGCATGGTCAAAAGTGTGATCACTTCACGCACATGTTTGTCCAGCACTTGCGCTGTGCGCATCCATAGTTCTTTGAGCGTGACATCTTGAATGTCTTGCGCGGTGCGCTTGGTCATTTCTAATTGATGGGTAAGATAACTCAAATATTCACGCAAAGAAAGTGTTTCCATCGGTGTCAGACGGCGAACGGTATGTTGTGCTGGCCAAAACATGGATTGGTACGGACCCATAGGCGATCCTCCTTTCTTTAAGTTCAGATTTAGCCTATGTTAAAGTACGGTAACAGTGATTTGTCCAGATGATGATTGGGTAAAGGCCTATGGATGACATCGTGAGAACGTCTTTGTCATTTGCGAAGTCTCAAACGGCGCGATATGATATAGCGGGACAAGCATTCCACTGGTTACCAGTATCGATGAAAGATTCATACCGTGGATCAATGGTCCACAGTTGTATAAGGAGGGACGATCATGGACGTCGATGTTAAAGTTCTCCAAGCGATGTTTGAGTGGAGACGGACAGAAGAAGGGGATGAGCTCATTGTAACCATTGTTTTTTCAGAAGAACAATCCAGTCTTTTAAAACCGATGTTTGATGGTGTTGTCCATGTTGATATGAACTTTTACCCACAAATGTTGGACGGTGTGCCGTACATCGTAGTACAATTGATCATGGGTAGTGGCACGGTTCATTTGTGGTTTGACCGTTCATATTGGGAAGCGCTGGGCGAGGAACCCGATGAGATCGTATTACAGTTTGGCGATGATCGCCTTCGTTATACGTTTTTTGGAAAGCGCTTAGGATCGATGATCGATGCATGGCTAGCGATGGCTGAACACGAGACCGAACAACGTGTACAAGATGGTGCGCTGGATCCAGTCTTTTTAAGGGCATTGCTTGAGACATTTTCCTAAGTTTTTAAAGGAAGGAGCGAATGAGGTGCAAGGGCAGGATATCTGGCCGGAAGATAGCGCATTAAGCGGCGATTTTTATCAATTTAACATGATGCAAGCGCATTATAAACGGGGGACGCATCAAAAAAAAGTCGCCTTTGATGTGTATTTTCGAAAGCTGCCGTGTGGCTCGGGATATGCGATTTTCACTGGGTTAGAAGCTGTTCTTGATTTTTTGGAACGCGTGCGTTTTACAGAGACATCGTTATCGTTTTTACGGTCACTTCAGCTGTATGAAGAAGATTTTTTATCGTATTTAGCCCAGCTTCGTTTTCAGGGTGATGTGTATGCCTTTCCGGAAGGCGAGGTTGTTTTTGCAGAAGAACCACTCTTAAGAATAGAGGCGACGATCAACGAGGCGCATTGGGTTGAAACCGCCATTCTTAGTATGATTAACCACCAGACATTAATCGCTACCAAAACGTCTCGTATCGTGCATGCTGCGCAAACAGATCCCGTGTTAGAATTTGGCCTCAGGCGTGCTCATGGCTTAGAAGCTGGGCTTTATGGAGCGCGTGCGGCGTATATTGCTGGTGCTCAGTCGACGTCCAATGTTCAAGCTGCGCGCCGTTTTGATATTCCTTTATCGGGCACGCATGGTCATGCTTTTGTGCAAAGTTTTGCTTCTGAAGTTGAGGCGTTTGAAGCGTTTGTGGATGCTTTTCCAGAATCAGCCATTTTACTCGTCGATACATATGATGTTTTAACATCTGGCTTACCGCATGCCATAGCAGTGTTTGCGCGTCTGATTCAACGCTTAGGACGAAAACCAAAGCGTTATGGCATTCGTCTTGATTCTGGTGATCTCGCGTATCTTTCCAAGGTCGCACGCTCTGAACTGGATGCGCATGGGATGCACGATGCGCTGATCGTTGCCTCCGGCGATTTAAATGAGGATCTGATCCGCGATTTAAAAATTCAAGGGGCTAAAATCGATGCGTGGGGTGTTGGAACAGAGCTCATTACTGCTCAAGGCTGCGGTGCACTTGGCGCTGTTTATAAAATGGTTGCCGAGTTAGAACAGGATGCGGGATGGGTACCACGACTTAAGGTTAGCGAGAACCCAGCGAAGATCACGACGCCGCATATTAAACAAGTGGTGCGTTTTTATGATCGACAAAAGGGGGAAGCACTGGCGGATGTGGTGATGCTTTTTGATGAATCAATACCGGAAGGACCGTATGAGATTTTCCATCCGATTTTTACATTAAAACGCAAAATCTTGAAAGATTATGTGACGCAACCGATGTTACAACCCGTGATGCGCGACGGGCAAAGGCTTATGGCCCCGCAATCCGTCCAAGATATTCGGCGACATTCAGAAAAATCGCTTTTAAAGTTTGCACCAGAAATCTTAAGGCTCACCAATCCGCATGAGTATGCCGTCGATTTGTCACAAAGACTATGGGATTTAAAGCAATCCATGGTGTTAAAATATAGAGAGCAGAGACTCTAAGTCTTAGTCGTCTGTCAATGAAGCGCGATCATGAAGTGCGATCATTGAGCGCGATCATGCGTCGTCTTCATGAGAATTGAAACGCATGTTTATAAACAGCTCGCGCTGAATTCGAAAAGCAGGTGATGGGGATGGATCGTCGATTGTTGATCATTGTACTCGTTTTGTTCACAACGTTTACAGGATTTGGTATGATCATTCCTGTGTTGCCAGATGCTATTTTAGCGGCTGGTGCAAAAGAATATCATTTGGGGCTCATGCTTTCTCTTTATTCACTCGTTTCTTTAATTGTTTCACCGTTATGGGGATCGCTGTCTGACCGCATCGGTCGAAAACCGGTGATTTTCTGGGGGATGCTCGGTTTTGCCATAAGCTTTTTGTTGCTTGCATTGTCTGGGAAAAGTTTGTTTTTAATGTATGCTTCCCGTTTTTTAGGCGGTCTTTTTTCTGGAGCGGCGATTGCGTCCAGCGTCGCTTATGTCGCCGATATTACGACCGAGGAGGAACGAACCAAAGGCATGGCCTTTGTGGGCATGGCGATCGGACTCGGTTTCGTGGCTGGTCCGGCCCTTGGCGGTGTTCTGGGATCGATCAGTCTTTTCTTTCCCTTTTGGGTGGCCACGGTGTTATCGCTTGTGATTGCGCTTCTTGTTTTTTGGGCGCTTACAGAATCGCTTCCGAAAGATCGACGGGGTCATCGTCAGGTCATCACTTGGGCGGATCGGATCCGATTGTTACAAGGACCCATGGCTTACCTTTTTACGCTTTCTTTTCTCGTGACATTTACCTTGGCCGCGATCGAAGCAACATTATTTTACTTTGAAGCAGAAAAAGTTGGTTTGACGCGCCTGGAGCTCGGTTGGTTGTTTATGATCATCGGTATTGTCGGGGCGCTTGTTCAAGGCGGCATTGTTCGGCGGGTTAAAAAAGGACAAGAATCGACGGTTATCATGATCGGCTTTTTGTTGAGTGCGCTCGGTTTTGTGCTCATAATGTTATCAAGTAGTTTTTGGACAGCTGCGCTTTATCTTTCTGTGTTTGGCGTGGGGAATGCCTTACAACGTCCTGCAGTGACCTCTCTCATTACACAAAAAACGCCGGCTGAACAAGGTGTGACCTCAGGAACCAATTCGGCGATGGATAGTCTTGGACGGATTATCGGACCGGTGACCGGAAGCTTTCTATACAGCGTGAATATGTACTTCCCGTATGTTGCAGGCGCTTTATTTTCAATGTTGGCTGTTATGATCGTCTTGTTGTTTCGACGTAGAGAGCGCGCCGATGTTCAACACTTCCGATCATCATAACAATTTATCATAACAATCGTTCATCCGTTGCTAGCGTTGTTGTGTTTTTTGATGCGTCGTTAAGTGTACGTTTCGACGTGAGCACGCCTCGAGGTGATCATCTTGAGCAAGCTAATGATTGTAGAAGGTCCTTCCGATGTTGCAAAGCTCAAACCGATTCTCTCCGAACCGATTGAATACATCAAAACATATGGTACATTATCGCGTCAGACGTTATCGAGTGGGTCCATGCTTTTGGGGGCGCTCGATTTGGAGCGGTTAGAAGATGAGGAAGATGTCTATATTTTCGTCGATGCCGATCGTGCTGGAGAGTCGCTTCGGCGTCTGCTGCGTCAGTTTTTACCGAGTGCACACCATCTGTACACGGAGCGGCGTTATCGCGAAGTAGCACAAACGCCTTCCGTGGTGTTGGCTCACATTTTGATGCAGGCGCATTTTGAAGTCAATCTTTCTTATGTCGCACAAACACTCGAAAGCGACGAGGATATCCGACTTTATAACAATCTTGTCCATCAACAGAGGAGGCGTACGTGATATGGCTGGCTGGATCATGGTAGGTGCACTCAGCATGTTTTTCAGTGTCGCGCTCGGTGCTTTTGGCGCGCATGGTTTAAAAGGAAAAATCGCAGAAGATTTGCTGGCTGTATACGAGACTGGCGTCCATTATCAAATGATCCACGGATTAGCCATCCTTTTGGTGGCGCTATTGATGGGAAAATGGTCATCATCCACGGCATCGCTTGGCTGGGCGAATGGTTCCTTTCTCATTGGCACACTGCTTTTTTCCGGAAGTTTGTATCTGTTAGCGTTAACAGGTGTGCGGGCGCTTGGGGCGGTTACCCCGTTTGGGGGCATCGCCTTCTTATTAGGTTGGTTGTTATTGGCTTGGGCGGCTTGGAACAACACACGTTAACAACAATGCCCTAAAATATGCTATGATAAAGTGTGCCTTTGACAGAGGCTCTGTGTTTTTATTGACACCGATGTTACAGGAGGCAAACAGATGAAACATGATGAGCGCTTAAAGGAATATGCAAAGCTTGCTGTTTTGGCCGGTGTAGCTTTGCAGAAAGATCAGGATCTTGTCGTGAGAGCCCCGCTTGAAGCACAGCCTTTGGCAGAAGAAATTGTTCGTCTGGCTTACGCCCAAGGGGCCCGCTATGTTCATATGGAGTGGAGTGATGAGGGGATTACACGGGCGCGTTTTGAACATGCCAGTGATCAAGCCCTGCAGTACTTTCCTAAATGGATTGCCAACGGTTATGAGGAGATGGCTCAAGCGGGGGCAGCTTTTTTAACCATTTATGCACCGAATCCCGACCTTTTAAGCGATCTTCCGCCCACACGGGTGGCTATGGGAACCAAAACGGTGAGCGAAGTGATGAAAGGGTATCGTGCCTATTTGATGTCCGATCGCGCACGTTGGTCGCTTATTTCTTATCCTACGTCATCATGGGCGAAAAAAGTGTTTCCAGAGCTTGATATTGAAGAAGCAAAGAAACGTTTGTGGGAAGTCATCTTGCGGACGGCGCGTGCAGCGACAGGCGATCCTCTGGAAAACTGGCGTAAGCATCGGCGCAACTTGGAACGCCGCGTCGACATCCTTAATGCCAAGCGGTATCGCGCGCTTTATTATCGTGCGCCAGGTACGGATCTTAAAGTAGGCCTACCTGAAGGGCATCTTTGGCATGGGGGTGGCTCAATCGACGCACGTGGCATTCCCTTTCTGCCGAATATCCCGACAGAAGAAGTCTATACCATGCCTCATCGTGAACGTGTGGAGGGGACGGTACGGGCGACAAAACCTCTTGTTTATAATGGCTCGCTCATTGATGGCTTTACGCTTACCTTTGAAAACGGTCGTGTCGTCTCAGCGCGCGCAGAGCGTGGCGAGGATGTTTTACACCAACTTTTAGACATGGATGAAGGCGCGCGTTACTTAGGAGAAGTGGCGCTTGTTCCGGTTGATTCACCGATTTATGCAGAACAAATTCTTTTCTATAATACGCTCTTCGATGAAAACGCAAGCTGTCACTTAGCGCTTGGGGAAGCTTATCCGACGACGCTGGAGGGTGGCGTTGATCTATCCAAAGAAGCGCTCAGAGCAAAAGGTGCGAACACTTCTCTTGTCCATGAAGATTTCATGATTGGGTCCCCCGAACTCTCAATTGACGGAGAACGTCCCGACGGTACGCTGGAACCTGTTTTTCGACAAGGGAAATGGGCTTTTGAAGTGTGATCGGTTCTTGTAAGAGGTGAAAACGGCTTTTCATGTCGTTTTTTAGGACAGAAAGAAAAACTGTGCTGTTTTATTCGATAGACATCGAACGAAGGCAGCACAGTTTTGTTTTTTTAGATCAGTTTTTTTGTTTTTTTGCGCTTGCCCGGGAAATGAGCTGGTTTAAGGCGTGATGTTCGGCGGGCGTTAAGGCGTGAGCGTCTACGTCGGCACTCACATCTTCCATGGGATGAGTGAAAGGACCTTCACCTGGAATGTCCCCTTCGGCTAAAAGCGCTTGATTTTCAGGGGTTTTCCAACCGATATCGTTTGTCGGATGGACCCATGCTTCACCTGCCATGATCAAGGGATCGACCGCATCCGACCAATGGTTAAGCGGTGAATGGTCTGAGTCGTAGTGGTGATCTCCAATGACCACACCGTGCGTATTCATATACGGTTCGTGTGGATGGCGTGGATCGTAGGCTGTGTGCCAGACGGGATCGCCATCATGTGTTGTCGCAACTGGCTGTGATGCTTCGGTTTGTTCTTTTTTCGCGGACGATGTGGGGTGTTTTAACGATTGTTCATGCGAAGATGACCCAGCTTGCGGTGTGCGTTTTTGATGTGTCTGTTGATGTGTGCGGTCTTTCATGATGTTCCCTCCTCGTGGATCGTAGACAGTTGGAACACATTTGCTTTGGCATGTACTTTCCGTACTGATCGATAGCTTTCCCAATTGTGCTTTATTCTCTCCATTGGTATAATGTGAATGTGTTTTACAAGGTTAAATAAATGAACATGAGGAGGGGAGAGACAACGTGCAACGCCTTATTCGCTTTTCGCTCAATAATAAACTGGCGATTTGGATTCTCACATTGATGGTTGTTGTCTTTGGTCTTCAAGCCGGGATGACCATGCCGTTAGAATTATTACCAAAAATTGATGCGCCGATTTTAACGGTTTCTGCCGTCTACCCCGGGGCATCTCCAGAGGAAGTGCAGAATGCAGTCACCATTCCTCTAGAAAAACGCATCCAAGGTTTGGAGGGTGTGAAGCGTTATCGCTCCAGCGCCTATGAAAATGTGACGACGATTATTGTAGAGTATGATTATCATATTGACATTGATCGTGCCAAGCAAGCACTCGATGAAGCTGTAAAAAATGTATCACTCCCCAAGGATGTCCAAGATCTTCGAACATCCAAAATTGACTTTACACAGTTACCTGTCATTGCTTTGAGTGTAAGCGGTGATGTTACACGCCCGGAATTAACACGCTGGGCAGATGATGTTTTAATTCCAGCCTTGAGTGGTGTTAAAGGCGTTTCTTCTCTGGAAGTATCTGGGAAAACTACGCGCCGTGTGGAGTTAAGTTTTCATGAACAGGCGCTTCAAGCGCATCATTTGACGGTCGATCAAGTTAAACAGATCATTCAAGGGATGAACCTGGCCCTTCCGATCGGTATTTATGATGTTGGAGGCAAGGAAGAGGTGATTCGTCTCTCTGGCAGTCTTCCCTCAGTGGAGGCTTTAAAAGACTTGCCCATCCCTTTTCAGCCGGGAGCCAATGATGCCACTTTGGGAGCTGGGGCGATGGCACCTGATATGAAAGGTGCGGGCGGCGCTCCTGGCATGATCGGCACAGGAGCACCTCAAACGTTGACGTTACCAACGGTTCCGTTGGGTGATCTTGCAACGGTGACGGTCGTCGATTTTACGGATCAGCTGTCTCGAACCAATGGACGGGAAGCGCTTGGACTACAGATTCTTAAAGATCAAAATGCCAACACGGTCGATGTCGTTTTGGGTGTTCAACAAGAACTGGATCGTTTATCCCAAGCCTACCCCACCATACACATCGATACGACGTTTGACCAAGCGAAGCCCATTCAACAATCGGTCGATACCATGCTCAATAAAGCGCTCATTGGTGCCTTTGTGGCAGCTGTGATCGTGCTTCTGTTTTTACGCGAAGTGCGCTCTACGCTTATCGCTGTGATCTCCATACCGACATCGCTTTTAATTGCCATTCTCGTGATTCGGGAGCTCGGTATTACCCTCAACATTATGACACTGGGTGCATTAACGGTAGCGATTGGGCGCGTGGTGGACGATACGATTGTCGTTGTGGAAAACATCTATCGCCGCTTACATTTAAGCGGTGAGCCTTTACGAGGTAAGGCGCTTATTGAAGCGGCAACCCATGAGATGTTTATACCGATTAGCGCCTCAACGATTGTGACTGTGGCTGTTTTTTTACCGATTGCGACGGTCAGTGGTCCGGTCGGACAGATTTTTAAACCTTTTGCCTGGACGGTTGTGATCGCCCTTTTAGCAAGTCTCCTTGTAGCCGTCACTGTTGCGCCCATGCTCGCCTATACATTTTTTAGAAAAAAAGCGGATCGTTCTGAAGAAACGATGATGCGATCACGGTTGACAGGGCATGCGAGTGGTCAAGCAGTTGCATCGATCTACGGCCGCCTGTTAGAGTGGGCGCTTCGGCATAAAGCCGTGACCTTTTTAAGCGCGCTCGTCCTGTTGATCGCTTCTCTTGCGTTGGTCCCTGTGGTGGGCGTCAGTTTTTTACCGAGCGATCAAGAAAAAACGATGATTTTAACATACAGTCCCGATCCAACGCTTCCGCCGGATCAAGCCAAACAAGCTGCCTTAGATGCGGAAAAGTGGCTGATGGCGCAATCGGGCGTAAAGCTTGTCCAGTTTTCACAAGGCGCAGGCAATCCTTTTCGCCCTGGGGGCGGTAGTAAAGATACGCTCTTTTTTGTCCGATACAGTGATGACTTTCCGGATTTTGTCCAAGAACAAGTGCGGGTCTTAAATACGCTTAGAGATACGGTCGGTCAAGGACGATGGACGCTCATGCAACAAGGTGCGGGGATGAGCGGTAGTCAATTTGAATTGCGTGTGATTGCATCTTCTGTTGAAGTTGCTGAACCCGTTGTGCACGCGTTGGAAAAGATCTTAGCGGCGCGCTCGGATCTGGCCAATGTCAAAAGCGATCTTGATCAGCCGTACCCTCAGATCAGTTTTTTGCCTGATCGTAAGAAACTCGCTGAGCACGGTCTGGTTGCGGCACAAATCGCTGGTGTGTTCACCCAAGGCAACAAAGATGAACGCCTTACGACACTTTCTACAGCGGACGGATCGATCGATGTCATCATTCCCAAAACGACGCGAACGTTTCAAAATAAGGATGAGCTTTTAGATGAGACCGTTCGGTCGGTTAGTGGGGCATTGATCCCTTTGAAAGATGTGGTGACAGTAGAAGAAGGTACCTCCCCGCAGGTGATTAAACGTGAAAACGGTGAGATATCGTTATCGGTAACTGCCGATGTCTTGGCAAAAGACGTCGGTAAAGTGTCGCGGGAAGTACAAAAAGATGTTGAGGCCATAAAGATACCATCTGAGGTCAAAGTCGTTTTTGGTGGCGTCACTGCAGATATTCAAGATACGTTCACGCAACTTTTATGGGCGATGGTTGCGGCCGTGTTCATTGTGTATCTCATCTTGGTGATCACCTTTCACGGTGGTGTTGCACCGTTTGCCATCTTATTTTCCATACCGTATGTGCTAATCGGCGCACTCGTTGCTTTGTGGTTGGCTGGGGAGACGATCAGTGTCTCATCGATGATCGGATTTCTCATGTTGATCGGGATTGTCGTAACGAACGCCGTGGTCTTAATCGATCGGGCGATACGTAAAGAAGCCGAAGGTCTCTCTACCCATGCGGCTTTGGTAGAGGCAGCCAAAACAAGGGTACGCCCCATTTTAATGACGGCACTGGCGACGATTGGTGCGCTTATACCGCTAGCGTTTGGTCTGGAAGGGAGTGCGCTCATCTCTAAAGGTCTGGCCATTACGGTGATCGGTGGACTGACCAGCTCAACGTTTCTTACCCTTTTCATTGTGCCGATTGTTTATGAATTTCTTATGCGTTTTCGCACCAAAAAAAGAGCATGAGATACTACATTAAAATAAAGTTCATGAAAAAAATCCCCTTTGGCATACGCCAGAAGGGGATTTTTATGTTACACTTAGATTGCCCCATGATAAAAATAAGCAAATCACGTATAAGATATGATTTGTTTGGAAACCTATGGGAAAGATGGCCTAAGTGAGAACGAGGAGGTGATGTTCGATGCGTCGCTGCATAACCGCTTACACCAATGATTATAGTCGACTTCATGATCTTTTAGAAGAGATTGCACGTGCACCGCTTTCTGAAGATGAGGAGCGGGAGTATGAAGGCATTACGCTATCTGATTCGGGAACGGTTGATGATGCGTTAATCGAACGGATGCGAAGAAAAGATACGGTTGCTGTGATGACCATTCGCGACCGTGGGATAACCATTTTTGAACATGGCGGGGTATTTGAAATTTTATTGCCCAATGCGCTATAGACGAGAATGTGCCGGATGCGTTCAATGGTCTTGCTCGATCTGGCGTCTCGTCTGTGTAAAAAAATATGTGAACCACACCTTTGGTATGGCGTGCCGGTCGCAACACCGGCACTTTTTGTGTGTTCTATTTTTTGAAGCGACGATGATACAAGGCTTCGATGATGGCTTCATCAACCGTAACATACAGTGTTTTTTCATCACGATACAAAACAAAGCCAGGAGGGGCCCCGCTTGGTTTGTAAACGTTTTTTACATCGGTCATATCGACCGGTACGTGACTAGAGTGCCGCGCTTTGCTGAAATAGACAGCGAGTGTGGCGGCTTCCGCCAACTCTTTTTCATCCGGTCTGTGACCGGGTTCTGGGCGCAACAGGACATGTGCACCAGGTTGATGTTTGACATGAAACCATAGGTCACCTTTTTTGCCGAGGCGCAAACTGACATAATCGTTTTGGATGTTGTTTTTACCGACGTAGATCAGCGATCCTCGATAAGAGTAAAATCGTTCGACTGAAGGCTGCTTTTTGTCTTTATCATGCTGTTGGCCGCGGCGCTTTTTTTTATGAGAAGGATCGTCCGCCCGTGATGCCTTTTTAAAAAAACCACGTTCGCTCAGCTCGATCTTTATTTCCTCCAAGGCTTGGGCATCTGCGTATGTCAAGTGGGTGAGAATAGACTCGAGGTATGCTTTTTCTTGTTCTGCCGTTTCACGTTGTTGAGCAGCCTTTTGTAAGGAAGTCTGAAGTTTTTGGGCGCGTTTAAAATACAAATTGGCATTTTGAATGGGTGAGATGTCGGGGTCAAGCGGAATGATGAGTTGCTGACCGTCTCCCATAGGGTCGTCTAAGGTGACGTTTTTTTCGCCGTGTGTTATGGCATGAGCGTAGGCGAGAAGGGCTGTACCGTATTGACGATACGTTTCAATGAGCGGTCGTTCAGCTTCCATACGGTCAAACATTGCAATTTTTTCTTCCAGTTTTTTGAGGCGTGTTTGAACGGGTTGGAGAAGATGGCGCCTGCGATGTTCATAAAGACGCTCTTCCATCACGTGTTCATATACATAGACAAGCATTTCATTGACAGTCGAAAACGCAAGTTTATCTCCATCTAAATGGGTCAGTTCAAGGGGAGCAAACGTCATGTGATCGCTGTTTCGGACCCATTGCGCCTCTTCTTCGCCGTTTAAAATGATTTGAAGCGTATGTTTTAAGATCGTAAGCGGTGGGTCCTCTTGGAGCAGCGTGCGGTAGGCGATCTCCTGGGCCAGCGGGGTGCTGATGCCAGCAAAGGTGTGTCTAAGCCAAGTAGCATAGGCGGAGAGCGCATGTTGTCGATGTGTTTTAAGGTTGTCTGATGGCGCGCTATGTTTCCGTGCCTCGATCAGTTCTGCAAGACCTGCTTTTTCCCCTAAACCTTCCCAGTCATCTTCTGTCATCACGTGCGCGAGTGGTTTTTGTTGCGGTGGGGGCGGGGTATAGGGCCGTCCCGGTGCGATCTCTCGGTAGCGCGTCATATCATGGGTGATGGTACGAAGCGATTCTAAGATCATACCGGATGCATCGATAAGGATGGCGTTCGTGTGCCGACCCATCCATTCTATGATCAGTGTTTCTGTCTGGACATCATGAAATTCATTTTTATGTTCAATGGATAGGTGGACGATACGTTCGCCAGGGATGCTCTGAACGTTCGTGATGCGCCCGCCTTGTAACCATTTACGAAAGCGAAGCAGTTTCACGGAAGGGGGATCGCTTTTTTTTTCATTCATAGAGCTACGTACTTTCATATACATACGTGGATGCGCAGGGTCGGCAGCGATGAGAAACGCATGTTCACCATGGTCGGGATGGTATATTTGAAAAAAAAGTGTATGCACATCGGTTTGCTGTATTTTCTGGATGCGTGACCTTAAGAGAAGTGGCTTTTGTTCTTGAACCCATCGCGTAATAAGGTAAGCGTCATAGGACATCGTTGGTCATCCTTTCTTATTTTTCTAGTCTATCATGTCGAATCGAAGGGCTCAAATACAATGGGGTATGTTTTGGGTCATGGTCATATGCCCGTCCTTTTTTGAATACGTTTTTAGAGACAAAGAGAAAGGGTGAGTCAAGGACGATGCAGAAGAAAGGCATGCCGAAGAATGTATGGTATCAATATGGGGAGGAGGAACTGCTCTTTAAGTTAAAGACGAATGCACAAAACGGTTTAAGCGAAAAAGAAGTCGAACAGAGACTGAAGACAATCGGTCCCAATGTGATCCGTTCAGAAGATGATAAACATGTGCTTAGGATTTTACTGGCACAATTTCAAGATTTTATGATTCTAATTCTCGCTTTAGCGACGCTCATCTCCGCGCTTCTCGGTGAATACATAGACGCAATCGCCATTGTCGCCATCGTTGTGATCAATGCGGTGCTCGGTTTTATACAAGAAATGCGCGCTGAGCGCTCGCTTGCTGCGCTAAAAGCATTATCGGCACCGCGCTCACGTGTTTTGAGGGATGGCACGCTTAAACTTGTCGATGCCCAGACGCTGGTGCCGGGGGATATTGTCTATCTGGAAGCAGGTGATCGGGCCGGGGCAGATATGCGCTTGATCCAGGCATCGGGACTTCTCGTCGATGAGTCGATGCTCACGGGCGAATCGCTCCCAGTTGAAAAGTCGGCGGAGACTTTCCATGAATCGTATCTTCCGCTTGCAGATCAGAAAAATATGGTGCATATGGGGACATTGATGATCAAAGGTCGCGGGATAGGCGTCGTCGTGGCCACCGGGGAAGCGACGGCCATGGGTCAGATTGCTAACCTTTTACAAACGACTGAAACGATTGAAACACCGCTTTCCAGACGACTGAAACATCTCGGTGAGGTGCTCATCGTGGTCAGTTTGATCTTGACCACACTTGTGATCATTCTAGGAACTTTGCGTGGTTATCCTTTTCAAGATATGTTTTTGACAGGTGTGACGCTGGCAGTCGCCGCCATTCCAGAAGGCCTTCCAACGATTGTGACGATTGTATTAGCACTTGGCGTTTCTCGTATGTTACGGCGTGGGGCGATTGTGCGTCGTCTTGCTTCAGTTGAGACGTTGGGTTCGACGACATTTATTTGTACGGATAAAACTGGGACATTGACAGAAAACCGGATGCGCGTCGTTGATATTCAGCATGGGGAAGGGCACTATGAAGTGAGCGGGAGTGGCTATGAACCCAAAGGTACATTTGAGCTGATCGCAGGGGATGAAAAAAAATCGGCAGATCTATTAGATTTTATATTGACATTAGGTATTTTAAGTAGTCATGCGCGCTTGATACCACCTAGGGAAACGGTGGATAGAAAACATGTGAAAAACATGTTTCGCTGGTTTCGACGTCGGAATAAAAACGACTCGACTGGTGACGCCGCTGCGCAACAAACATGGCAAATCGAAGGGGATCCGACGGAAGGCGCGCTGATCGTTGCTGCCCACAAAAGAGGTCTTGATGCCGAAACAATTCGCAATCGTTGGCCGCTTGTTCATGAGATCCCCTTTGACTCGCAGCGTAAGCGGATGGCGCTCGTCTATGATGTAGGACATGGCATGGGTATGATGGTGGTCAAAGGGGCTTTTGAAATGATTTTGGACCGTTCTACCTATGAAAAGCGCGGGGATGCCCTCGAAACGACCGTACGACTTAATAGCGGGAGACGAAACCTCTATAAAGCGCAGGCGGAGCGTATGGCAGAAAAAGGTTTGCGCGTGTTGGCATTGGCCTACCGCCATGCGCCGCTAGCGACCTTAAAAAAGACTGATGAAGAAGAAGACTTGACGTTCGTCGGATTGGTCGGGATGATGGATCCTCCGCGTGATGATGTGTATGATGCGATAGATGCTGTGCACGCGGCAGGGATCAAAGTTGCGATGATTACAGGTGATCATCCGAAAACAGCGGTAGCGATTGCCCAAAAACTTGGGATTTACGTTTCTGGCAATAAAATTTTAACGGGTGAAGATTTGCGCCATATGGATGATGAGGCCCTTGTCAATGCGGTCGAACAAGTCACTGTCTATGCCCGAGTCAGTCCCGAGGATAAACTTAGGATTGTCCGAGCGTTAAAGCAAAAAGGACATATTGTCGCCATGACTGGTGACGGGACGAATGATGCCCCAGCCCTTAAAGCCGCCGATATTGGTGTAGCCATGGGTCGTGGCGGGACAGAGGTTGCCAAGGAAGCAGCAGATATTATATTAACGAACGATCATTTTGGGACGCTGGAAGCAGCGATCGAAGAAGGACGGACGATCTATGAGAATATAAGAAAATTTGTCCGTTACCTTCTCGCATCTAATGTCGGTGAAATTATGGTTATGCTCATCGCCTTGATGTTAGGTTGGCCCGTCCCGTTAACACCGCTTATGATTCTTTGGATCAATCTCGTCACCGATGGCTTGCCAGCTCTGGCCCTGGGGGTTGACGGGATGGAACACGATCTTATGAAGCAGCCGCCGCGTCCACCGCAGGAGAACATTTTTGCCCGGCGATTAGGCTATAAGATTATCACCCGTGGTATATTGATTACCGCGGTTACATTGCTTAGTTTTTATGATCGGTTATCTGCTGGGACACCACTAGAAGAAGCTCAGACAGTCGCCTTTTTAACGTTGGTCATGACGCAACTGATTCACGTTTTTGATGCACGCACACAACATTCCATATTTAAACGCAATCCATTGGACAACATGCCACTCGTTTTCTCAGTATTATCGTCGATGCTTCTCGTCTTATGGGTGATCATGTGGCCGCCAGCACAAACTGTATTTGGTACAACCTCGCTTTCGCTTTACGATTGGTTGATATCGCTCGGTTATGCGGTACTTCCTTTTATCTTTTTGGCTTTCACGCGTTTTGTATTGGATCGAATGAAACAGATGGTTCGAAACAGAGCTTAAAAAACGATTGCATTAAAGTGGGCGACGCTCTCGTGTGACAGGGAGTGCGCCCACTTTAAATGTCTGTGCGCCGAAAAGTGCACAGCACAGCAACTGTGTAAAAGGCATTGTCTCTTGACACAGGTTATGCTATGCTGTATACACAGATAGGACGCTTTTGGCGTTGATGGTCTTCGTACGAACATCCTGCATACGTTATGCAGTTTAAAAATAACCGTTCCAAATGTCAGATGAATGGCCTTGGAAGCGCTTGTGCACCAGCTGTGCCATGCATTGATCAGTTAAGCGCATTGTATGATAGAGGCTTGCCACAGAGATAAAGATAAGGCGCGAGATCGTAAACGGTTGTGACGAAAACGCTCGACGTAGGGATGGATCGCAAGTGACTGATGGAGGCGACACATTGGTTAAGGAAGGTATTTTGTTTGTTTTGTCTGGACCTTCGGGGGTTGGAAAAGGAACGGTTGGCAGAAGACTTCGAGAACGTTACCCTAATTTGACGTATTCAGTTTCGGTGACAAGCAGACCGCCGCGTCCAGGCGAAGTAGAAGGCATTAATTATTTTTTTCGAACGCGCCAAGAATTCGAGACGATGATTAAAGAAGATGCTTTTTTAGAATGGGCAGAATATGTCTCAAACTATTACGGGACGCCTAAAAAATTTGTGTTTGACGAGCTCAAAAAAGGTCGTGATGTCTTGTTGGAGATAGAAGTTCAAGGTGCCCTTCAGGTACGTGAGCGCTATCCGCAAGGCATCTTCATCTTTCTTATCCCCCCAACCATGACCGCACTTTCTGAGCGCCTATCTTCACGAGGGACGGAAGATAAGGAGACGATGCGCAAAAGATTGTATCAGGCCTTTCATGAAATTGAGCAGATGCGCCATTATGATTATGTTGTTGTCAATGATGACATTGATGAGGCGGCGAAGCGACTTGAAAGTATCATCATTGCTGAACATCACAAAGCAAAACGCCTTGTCGATCATTATATGACCCGTTTAAAGGAGGAAGTAGATCATGAGATTTCCACCGATCGATGAGTTAGAACAAAAAGCAGGCAATAAATATTTGCTGGTCATGATTGCAGCCAAGCGGGCACGTGAGATTGCCTCCCTTAAAAACGTCCAGATAGAAAATCCGCGCTCACCGCGCGAAGTGGGAATTGCACTGGAAGAGTTTTATGCGGATAAGCTTGAGGTCACGGTCAATGGTGAATGATACCGTCGTAGAAGGGATCGATCATGGGTAAACACATCGTCCTCGGCGTGACAGGGGGCATTGCTGCTTACAAATCAGTGATGCTCGTTTCACTTCTTTATAAGGCTGGCTATGACGTAACGGTGGTGATGACAAAAGGCGCCACCGCTTTTGTTACACCACTTACGTTTCAGACGATCAGTCGAAACCGTGTGTACGTTGATACGTTTGATGAACCCAACCCTTCACGGATTGCGCATATTGAAGTCGCTGATCGGGCCGATCTCGTCGTCGTAGCCCCGGCGACAGCCAACATCATCGGTAAACTGGCATCTGGTATCGCAGATGATATGCTCTCGACCATTCTTCTGGCGACAACGGCGCCGGTGATGTTGGCACCCGCGATGAACGTGCACATGATTGAACATCCGGCTGTCAAAAAAAATATGAAAACCCTTGCTGCTTGGGGCTATTACTTTCTGGAGCCGGGAGCGGGGCTTTTGGCGTGCGGTTATACAGGGAGAGGGCGAATGATGGAACCGGAAGAAATCGTGCAGGCTGTGGAGGCGTATTTTAAAGGCGCGCTTTTTCTCACTTCGCCCAATCCTGATCCCGACCTTCATGTGCGCCTTGAGGAACAGTCTTATTCAACAAAGGAAAGCGCAGTGGGGACGATGGCGCCATCGTCCGATGTGCCTATTGAGCGTCACGTACTAAACGGTAAAACTGTTCTCGTTACTGCCGGTCCGACACGAGAACCGATTGATCCGGTACGCTTTATTACCAACCGTTCTTCTGGAAAAATGGGCTATGCACTGGCTCGAGCAGCGCAAGCGCTTGGGGCTCATCGCGTTATCCTTCTAAGCGGTCCGGTCGATCTGCCAGCTCCGGAAGGGGTGGAGGTGATCCGGGTTGAACGGGCCGAAGAGATGCTCAAACATGTTCAACGTGTTTTTGCCGAGGTAGACTGGTTAATTGCAGCAGCGGCCGTCAGCGATTTCCAAATGCGAACCGTCGCCCCGCATAAACTTAAAAAAACATCATTGGGTGAGACAATGACGCTAGAACTCGTTCGCACGCCAGATATTTTGGCGTGGGCT
>Ga0265295_1004876_pt1 | contig 17668 bp, 16 predicted proteins | sample Munlansysbiofilm_FD_192503 | JGI IMG/M metagenome (GOLD analysis project Ga0265295, IMG submission 192503) | Leachate microbial communities from a municipal landfill in Southern Ontario, Canada - Methane capture system biofilm | ecosystem: Engineered > Solid waste > Landfill > Unclassified ...
ATCATAACTTTCTTGACTAATTATACTCAAATCTAATAATGCTTTTACAAATCTTGAGATTTTAAAATTTATTACATCATCTTCAATCATTGCTTTAATAATAGCAAAATTAATTCTTTCTTTTTCGCTTTTGATAGAAACATCTATATATGTTTTTCTAGTTGAAAATGGATGAAGCGATGTTTGTTTAGCTACTTCACCAAAAGATTTTCCAATAAAGAATAGTTCTCCTTTTCCTGACTTGTATCTAAAATGGTTTAAGAAGTACACTACTTTTGCTTTTAAGTTTGAATGATGTATGTTTTTTATGTAGTAGTTATAAAAATCAATTGTTTCTATATTCACAAAACGCGCTACTTCATCATCAACAAAATCCTCATAGGTAAAGTTATCAAAGAAAATATCTTTAATCAAAATAATTATATTTTTATCCTTTGATTTTTCATTAATTTTTTGTGAGTTTTTATAAATTTTTGTTTGGGTACTTTTGAAGTCCTTATAAAAAACATCAATATTATTTTTTAATAAAATAGACTCTATCGATTTATCCATAAAATTATCCAAATACGTCTGTTCTTTTTCTACTGTTTTTTCATTCGGTTTTTTGGTATTAATTAGTATGGGGTTTTCTACCACATCTTCCACTTCAAGAACACGAAGTAATTCAATCTTATTTTGAAAACTTCCGCTACCACCAAATTGATCTGTTTTAACAAAATGAATTGGAGAAATTAGTCTTTTTAAGTTTTTAGTTTCAATGAAAATTTCATTCAACCTATTAACCCTTCCTATTAAATTATTAAGATTGTTTTTGTTTAAAGAATGTACATTAAATATAAATAATGAATCAATTGGAAAATTTACTCCTTCAAGAACCGTTGAGTTAGATACAAGATATTTCAATTCGTCAACAACCTTAAATTTCTGAATCAAATAATCTCTAATTCCATCTGGAACCTTCCCATGTAAAAAAACAATCCCTTTTTTCACTAAATCAACCATAAAATAATCTTCATAAACATATTTTTCTAGTATTGATGCTATTTCATTGAGTTTATCACTATTAATGGTTGGTAAACTTTTATTAAAATATAGTGCTAATTCTTGTACATGCATTGGTCGGTATACATATAGCAATGATTTGTTAACAGTTTTTTTAATTATGTATTCTTCCCAACCGTTATCATGTCTCTCTACAAATATATAATCATTAATAAATCTGTTATAAACCCTTTCTTCCCCGTTCGTCTCATAATAATGAATATTAGGCTCTTTAATGTTAAAATTTATGCGCTGTTCTTCTATTTTCATATTTTTTTCTAGCATTAGATTGTTAGAGTTTTCTATCAAAGGTGACAAAAATATAATTTTGTGAGAAGGATTAATTTTCTTATTTAACCTAATAAGTCTTGCTAGTAAAATATTCCGATCATCTTTTTCAAATAAATTATGCGCTTCATCTATATATAAAACATCAAAATATATATCATTATCTTGAAGCAATCTCAGTGCTCTTTCTTGAGTGAATATTCCGATAAACTTGTCTTCCCCATCATATTCAGTATCATGGATGAGTAATTGATATCCATTTTTTGCTGACATCTCCTTCATCCTTCTGTATGTTTCCCATATTAATGCTTTTTTAGGGACGATTATTCCTATTTTATTTTGATTTTCTTTTAGAATATCCCTTACAATCAATGTTGATTTTCCATATGATGTTGGCGCAATAAATGATTTATACTTTCTGTTCGACTCTATTAATGTTTTTTTACTTTCATATTGTTCTTTTGTTTCCATTATTTTATCAACTTCAAACTTTTCTAATCCAGAAGTAACAATGATATCTAATATTCCAGCTGAGTCCAAGTTTTTCTCTACAATCAATTTCGTTATTGGGTAAAATCCTACATTAGTACTGAATTCATATAGAGGCCGATAATCTTCCGTAATAAAAGAATATTTTAGAATTAAATAATAGGAAAATTCAAAATAGTAGTCTTGATCTTTTTTAATATACCAATCATAAAAAATCAAACTTAATGATAAAACATATTCTGCTTCATTACTATCTAATTGTTGATTTAAAGTTAATTTAACCAATATTTTTTTAAAATATTCCTCTTTATAAATGCGAGTGAATAGATATTTAACATTAACTTTTTTCATATTTATCAACCCTCTAAATATAAGAAGAAATCAGAGATAACTTTATTGTCAATACAAACCAATATTATATCTGCAAAATCTTTGCCATCAACAATATCAAATAAATCTTTTTCGATTTCATCAACCAATTGTGCATGATCTACAAAAAGTGTCGATGTAGGGATAATGTTATAATCAGAAATATCAGTATAAATACCCTTTGAATAATCTAAAGACAACTTTCTAACGTCTTCTAAAAGTGTCTTGTTAAAATCATCTCTAACAGCTTTAATATGATTCACTGCGTTTTTAAAGGGATCGTTCTTAGTTTTCCCTGAAACTTTATCGCTTAGATCATTAATAGCATCATTTATGCGGTTTTTGTGTAAAACTCCCTTAGTTCTTGTAGATTTACTCTCAACCAACCAATATTTGCTATCTTTAGAATATAATCCATCAAATCCTTTTTTTAGAGAGTTTTCCTCTAGATTACTATATAAAAATTCTTGTTTATAATTTAATTCTCTGAAAAACACATGAGAAAACAATTCGGCAATTGACCCGATTTGTTGTTTCTCCGTTTTGCTCTTTAAAAACGATAAAATATTACTCTTTGTTGCTTCTAATGAGTATGGTGTATCTCCAGAAGAAATGCTAACTAGATTTTTATCTAATAATTCATTAAACACTGCAAAATCATCGATTAAAACTCTGTAAAAAACACTTTCTTGTTTTAAAGATTGGGCATTGGTAAATACTATTTTCCTACTATCATATTTAATCAATTATTACACCTCACTCATAAAATTACTAGTTCTTTTATAGACCAAGGAATCTTTCAAAAAATGCTATTAGTTTTTGAAATACTGTATGTTTTTTGTCTTCTCTACTTATACCATCTTTATTACCAAACATTGAAATAGCAGGTAATATTCTAGTAATATCAGTACCAACAGATTTCGTCTCCCCAGTATTAAAAGCTTGATTAACATATTTTTTTGTTTCCTCAGCCTTTAAGTTTTCTTCTTGAATAATCTTGTCAAGTTCTTGTTCCTTAGCTTTTTCAATATATAATTTCCATTCATCCACTAATTCTTTATTCACATTAATTATGTCAATGAATTTTAAGATTAAATCTTTCTTATTTCTTAGTGATGGTGATGAATCAATCGCTTTCGTTACTTTAATAACAATCTCTTTATCTTGTTTATTATCATTATTTTAGCATATTTGATATAAATATCATATATATTTATGATAAAGATTATTTTATTATATTTTTTATCAAATAGTTCTTACCCGTGTCACAACTTTTTTGAATAGCAGTTCAAACCCGTGTCACAACTTAATTTCAATTTATATTTTTAAAAATAAAAGTCCATCTTGTAGGTCGTTACAGACTTTCAGATGGACTATTTTTATTAAAAAATGCCCATATAGGCATTTTTTGTTTAATAAGTACTGTTTAAAGTATCTATTATAAAATTTTTATGGAGGCCCCGACCGGATTTGAACCGACGATCAGGCAGTTGCAGTGCCGTGCCTTACCACTTGGCTACAGGGCCCATTTTAAACGCGCTATTATATTATAACTAGTAATAGCGCGTTTGTCAATTATGTTTTGTTATCTAAATTCTAGTCTCATCAGACTTCGATAATATCTCGATGTTTGATTCGTTAATAATGCATTTGATATTACAAAATCATCGTATACATCTTTTTGTAGTGTCAATTCATCAAAAACAATGTCTCTTAAGACATAACCATCATTTGATAAGTTGTCTCCATATAAGAATACATCGTTTGTTTTATCAAATACGTAGTCGTTAGTCGCTACTTTATAGGACTTGCCACTTTCAAAATAATCGAGTTCTGAGCTGTATCTTAAATCACTACGGTTTAGTAAGTTGTTTATTGTTGAACCATCCAAATAAACCGTCTTTACCACATTATCAAATGGAAGGACTTGATACAATTTTGCTAAATTGATCACTTCGTTATCGTAAAAATCTACCCTAGTTCCACCTGTGTTATGAAATGCAATACTTGCGTTAGTCTTAGCTCTCATGACACTTGCAACCCATTCGGTCAGCGCGGTTCTAGATAAGTAGGTTCGATTCGTGATGATTGGTGTTTTAAATAACGTATCGGTTTCTGATTTATAAAAGTCAACGAGTGTTTTAACCGCTTCGTCTTCTACATTAAATAATGGGCTCGAAGACGATTTGTAGTTAATCGCTTCCATGCTATATTTCGAGTCTAGGGCGATACGAACATAACCAACACGTTCACCGTTTGCTTTAGCCTGTAGGGTTGGAACACCATTTGAAATGGTTGCTACTTCTTGATGTGAGTGTGCATTGAAAACAGCATCGACCTTATAATCACCCGTTAAGTTTGACAAACCTGACATCAAATAACCACCCGGATCGTGGGATAATACAATAATGATATCGACATCTTTTGTTGTTCTTAACTCTTTAGTATAATTCTTTATAATCTCAGTTGGTTCTAAAAATTCATACCCATCGATACGACTTTGGGCAATACTAGATTCTAGTCCGAAGCCCATCGTCCCAATGATACCTATTTTTTTATCTAATTTTTCAATAATTGTATACGGCTCAATATGAGACACAATGTTTTTATTATCTTCGTATACAACATTGGCACCAAGCAAAGGAAAATTAGCCTCACCATTTGATGTCTCACCATCAAAATAGTCAGTTACGACATCAATACCCCAGTCAAATTCATGATTGCCTACGACCATGGCATCAAAACCCATGACATTCATAATCTCAATGGTTGATCTTCCCATATAGTAGTTCGAAAGCGCACTGCCTTGTAACATATCACCACCAGCTAAAAACACTGTGTTATCTTTGTGTTCACTTCGTTTGTTATTCACAAAATTTGCAATTTTAGATAATCCGATTTGATATTCGCTTTCTTCAATAGCACCATGCAAATCATTTAAGTAATAAATATCTAAAAACTCAAGTTTATCCGAAGTCACAGGTTCTTCTGTTGGCTCTTCAATAACTGGTTCATCTTCTTTTTCATTTAAACAAGCACTTAATGTAACTACAGAAAACATAAGTAAAAATAACATCCATAATTTTTTGTTCATAATTGTACCTTACCTTTCTAGCCCTTATATTATATCATATAATAAATCGCTTTGCTTAATGCGTTTACTAACTACTTGATTCTTGAAATCCTTTGCGATATAATAGTATTGGCAGTTGATATATTAGAGTGCCAAAGGAGGTATAATCATGATGCCACAAATGGAAAACTATGATAAAGATCCAAACATACTCGACAAGTTTGGACGTAACATTGTCGAAGAGGTAAAAAAAGGAAAAATCGACCCAGTCATCGGAAGAGAAGATGAAATCCGACGTATCATCAAAATACTATCCAGAAAAACAAAGAATAACCCTCTCTTGATTGGTGAACCTGGCGTTGGTAAAACCGCAATAGTCGAAGGATTAGCACGACGAATTGTTGATAAAGATGTCCCGATCGGTTTAGAAAATAAAATCATCTACGAACTCGACATGGCTTCTTTAGTTGCAGGTGCAAAATTTAGAGGTGAATTTGAAGAACGACTCAAAGCTGTTTTAAATAAAATTAAAGACTCTGATGGAAAAATCATCTTATTCATTGATGAAATACACACCATTGTTGGTGCTGGTCGCGTCGATGGTGCAATGGACGCATCAAATATGTTAAAGCCGATGCTCGCAAGAGGCGAACTACATTGTATTGGTGCAACCACACTTAACGAGTCACGAAAGTACATTGAGAAAGACCCTGCGTTAGACAGACGCTTCCAAAAAATTCAAATCGATGAACCAACAGTTATCGATACCATTAGTATCCTAAGAGGTCTTAAAGACCGTTTTGAAGCTCATCACGGCGTACACATCAGCGACAACGCGATTGTTCAATCTGCTTTACTGTCGAACCGATACATTACCGACCGTTTTCTACCCGATAAAGCCATTGATTTAATCGATGAAGCTTGTGCTTCCATTCGCATGGAAATTGATTCCATGCCCGTGGAGCTCGACGACGTCACAAGAAAAATAATGCAGCTAGAGATCGAAAAGAGTGCCTTAAAAAAAGAAACCGATGCACTTTCTAAACAAAGACTTCAAAAGATTGATGAAGAACTCATCACACTAAAAACATCAGAAAAACAAATTAAATCCCAGTGGGAAAAAGAGAAAAATCAATTACTAATCATCAAAGAGAAAAAAGCAAACTTAGAAAATCTTAGGGTGGAACTTCAAAACGCATTTAATGCGTCTAACTATCAAAAAGCAGCCGAGCTTCAGTACTCAAAAATCCCAGCGTTGGAAAAAGAAATTCTAACACTGACTGAGGTAAAAGACGAACCTCATCTACTTTCTGAAGTAGTCACTGAAGAACACATCGCAGAAATCGTTTCTAAGTGGACTCATATACCAATTTCAAAATTAATCCAAGCAGATAAAGATAAGTTACTTCACTTGAAAGATGAAATGAAGAAAAGAGTCATCGGCCAAGACCAAGCAATCAATCTAATTGGTGATGCCATCATTAGACAAAGAGCTGGTATCAAAGACGAACGTAGACCCATTGGTTCATTTCTATTCTTAGGTCCTACTGGTGTGGGTAAAACCGAAGTCGCTAGATCACTCGCAGCTAATCTTTTTGACGATGAATCACACATCATTCGAATTGATATGAGCGAATACATGGAACGACATTCCACCTCGCGTCTCATCGGTTCTCCTCCGGGGTATGTCGGTTACGATGAGGGTGGCCAACTCACAGAAGCTGTTCGAAGAAAACCTTACTCGATTGTTCTATTTGATGAAATTGAAAAAGCACATCCTGAAGTTTTCAATCTACTTCTTCAAATCCTTGACGATGGCCGATTGACTGACAACCAAGGTAGAACCATTGATTTTAAAAACACAATCATTATTATGACTTCTAACTTAGGTTCGAATCTCTTAATTGAAAATAACCCAAAGAAAGAAGAAAACGTACTTAAACTCGTTAAAGAAACCTTTAAGCCAGAGTTCATAAACCGAATCGATGAAATCATCTTGTTTAACCCACTTGGTTTTAATGTTCAAGTAGAAATTGTTGAAAAACTTATCAATGAACTAAATCATCGATTAGAGGAAAAAAACATACATTTAAGCGTAACAGACGACGTAAAAAAATACATTTTACAACAAAGCTACTCAATCGAGTATGGTGCAAGACCAATCAAACGTTTTATCCAACGTTTCTTAGAAACCTTTATTGCAACCAAAGTGGTTGAAGGCAGTTTAGTACCAAATAAAACTTACTCAATTGAACTCGATGACAATCACCTAATGCTTCACGAAAAGAAATAAGGCGCCCAAAAGGCGCCTTATTTGCTTTTATAACCCGTAAAATATGATGCCCAAGATTGATGATAGAAGGACCATATGTATCGGAGACATTTTCTTATAAAACAGACTGACTAAGAACACCACCGAAAAAATAATCAATGCGATGTAGTCAAATGTAATCTCTGTCATAAAATCCCCTAATACACCATGTAAAACCACAGAAAGCCCTGCACTCAAAATTAACCCCACGATCAAAGGTTTTAACGTATAAAGTACTGCTCTAGCGGGTTTTGTCTTTAAAAACCTATCCGAAAAGTAAGCAATCAATAAGATAATTAAAAACGATGGGAGTACAACACCTAATGTTGCAAACAAACTACCGACAATGCCATGCGTATGATACCCCGCAAAGGTTGCCATGTTCACCGCAAATGGTCCTGGGGTTGATTCAGCAATTCCAATGAATTGTGTGATTTGATCAAGCGTTAAATAATCATTTTGTAACATCTCTTGTCTAATCATTGGGATCATTGCATACCCACCACCAAACGTGAATAAGCCGATTTTAAAGAAAACAAAAAAGAGTTTAAGTAATTCAATCATTCGAAATGTCACCACCTTTAATTGCTTGATAAGATACGGCAAACAGTGCCGTCAACAAGATTAGGTATACGACCGAAAATGAAGTAAAGAAGGATACGACAAACGCCAAAACAAAGAAGAAAAGGTTATACCAGTTCTTTTTTACCTTCTTTCCCATTTTAATAAATGCCTTGATAATTAAAACACCCACACCGGCACCAATGCCTTTTAATGCATTTTGAATGATCACATTCGAAGAAAATTGTTCTAAGAAAATTGATATTAAGATAATAACAGTCAACGAAGGAATTACCACACCAAGTGTCGCAAATAAACTACCTAAAAAACCACCATGTTTATAGCCAATAAACGTCGCACCATTAATTGCAAATGGACCCGGGGTTGCCTCACTAATCGAAATAAGCTCATGCATTTCCTCTTCGTCAATCCACTTTTTGTGTTCAACGATCAAGTCTTGCATGACCGCAATCATTGCGTACCCACCACCAAAGGTAAATAAGCCGATTTTAAAAAACGTATAAAAGATATCGATGTATTTTTTCATTGTATCAACAACAAAACGAAAACCGTTTTGTCAACCCCCTAACTCCATCTATTATAAGGAAAAATAGCCATCTTGTCAAAAAAAAATGACAAGCACATGGCTTGCCTCAATATTTTTGTTTTCGGATTTTTCCATCCGTTTTATGTATCACAATGTTTGTCTTGTTTTTATCCGAAAGTGACTTCGCATATGCGATTGCTTCTTTTTGAGTATCAAAATATTTAATTGTTTTTTCAGAATTACTGCGTCTAACTCGCCACATCTTATAAAACTCACTGTTTTCGTCCTTATTTAGCGAAATATGGTAATTAAAACTACCTTCATCCTTACCTAAATCATCACGTTTAACAACTTCTTTTTCATCTTTCATACTCATCACCTCTTAATGTTATTATAATACATTATTTATTTTTTACAAGGATGTATGTTACTATATTTATGGGTGATCTTATGAAAGTATTGTTTCACATTGATGAAATGGAAAAATGGAATCTCTTAAATGCGAATTTAAGAAACATTTTAGAAAAAGATTCAAATCTAAGTGTTAGTGTTGTTTCAAACGCTGATTCAGTCGCTTACTTTATGAGCGAAGAATGCACGCTGGATGAACGTATCAAGTATCACGTATGTTTGAACTCACTTAAACAAAGAGGTTATGATCGAAAAGAGATTAATAATCAAGTGGTTATTGTTGACAGTGGTGTCTATGAAATTGCACTACTGCAATCCTTAGGGTATAGCTACATTAAACCCTAAAAATGAAAAAGCATGTTCGAAAGTCGAACATGCTTTTTTTATTCGTTACTTGCCTCATTAGTCATAAACGCAATCAAATCTGTTTCGTCTAAAGGCATCGAGTAGTAATAGCCTTGTGCGTATTGACAGCCATATCGTTTGACGATTCTTTCTTGGATTTCAGTTTCTACGCCTTCCATGATCACAGACAAATCAAGTTCTTTAGCAATGTTAACCATAAATTCCACGACCGGTATTTCAGTATCCGTCGTCACAGAATGAATAAAGGTTCGGTCAATCTTTAATATATCAATGGGTAATTTGTGCAAATAAGCTAAGCTCGAATAGCCAGTACCAAAATCATCAATCGATATAATAAAGCCCATTTGTTTAAGACTTTTTAGTATTCGAATCGACTCTCTAATATCTTCAATCAGTGCGGTTTCTGTAAGCTCTAATTCAATTCGTGTTGGATCAGCCTTTGTTTCTTTAACCAATTTTGAAACCGCCTGTAAAAATTTTGGTGACATCAGCGCTTTTGCAGAAACGTTGATGGATATCTTAATCGGATAGCCTAGCGCATCCAACTTATTTTGCATACTCACGGCTTCTTTAAATACCCATTCCGATATTTCTCTAATGTTACCACTTCGTTCAGCTAATGGGATAAAATCAAGCGGTGGAATATAGCCTTTTTGTTTAGAAAACCAACGAATTAATGCCTCAACACCCACTACTTTCTTACTTTCTAATGAAACGATTGGTTGAAAATGAAGCTTAAATTCCTTTTGTTCTAGTGCCTGATGAAGCAAATTAAGAATTTCAATTTTACGATTTGAATTGATCCGCATTTGATCATTGAAATAGACGATGTTGTCTTTACCTTTTAATTTCGCTTCAGACATGGCAATGTCCGCACAAACAAACAAATCTTTAAACGTATTACCATCAAATGGGTAGATTGCCACCCCACCACTAATAGTGATGAAAAAATCATCGTTATTGAGTGTAAAAGTTCTTCTTACAGTCGCAAGGTTTTTGGTGATAATGTCTTTAATTTGGACAGGGGATGAAAAAAACATTGCAATCATAAATTCATCGGCGTTGTGTCTAGCGACAATGGCTTTTTCTGTTTGAAATTTTTTAAGCAATTGAGCAATTTCATTAATTAACTCATCACCTACGTCATGACCATGAAATTCATTGATATTTCTAAAATCATCTAGATCAAAATAGAACAAACCGAAGATTTGATCCGGATTTTCCTTAATGCGTTGTTGTATTTTCTCTTCTAAATAGATTTTGTTCGGCAATTTTGTTAACTGATCAAAGTAAGCCAGTTCATAGAGTTTATCTTCAAGGGCGTTTTTATCCACATTCGAACGTTTTAAAAGTACGGCTGTATCTTCTAAGTTATGAATGGTATTGACGTATAAGTCCATCCGTCTTTTGATTATAATATAGAAAAAAGCACCAGAAACAAGGACATATAAAATGCCTTTAACGACTTCAACGCTCATCTGTTGACTTTGAGTGAAACCAAACAACTTAACGAGCCTGTCTGAAAAAATAATCCACAAAAATCCAATAAAATAGTAGATTAATATGATCTCAATTGAAGATCTAAGTGCACTATTGTACGCTTTCTTTAATTCATTATTCATTTGATTCACCCCAATCATCTTATATTTTTGATTCGTAATCCGCTGAGTATATTTGTAGTAATTTTAGTTTTGAAATGTGTGTTTTTCTTCGGTCAAAAAACAACCCTTCAACTGCCTTCCATATAAAAACCCAGGAAGCAATCATGAAAACTTCTTCAAGCATGTATATGTTAAAGTATGTATCCAATAAGATGTTAACAATCATCGATGTTAAACCAAAAATCACCATCAAGAAACTCTTTAATAAAATGTCTTTAATCATAATATTTAAATCGATGATTCGTCTTGCTAGACTTCGCTCAACCATGAGTTCAATTTGTTTTAGTAACTCCTCAGATATTGATTGATTCGGTAGCGTCACATTAATCTTTACTGGCTTGTATAACGGCACATATTTCGTTGCTTCTTCTAAATAGTTCATAATTTCTTGTGAAATACGTTTACGAAAAAGCATAGTATATTTTTGATAGATATCTGATTCTTTTTCAATTTCAAGATCGATGTTTGCGTAGGACTCGTCTTCATCGTATTCGATATAAGCGATTTGCTGTTGAACTTCTTTGTCTGCTTCTTTAAACTTGTTTAATTGACCGGTTTGCTTGACTTTTTCTAGTTCTTTATTCATAATTGACCCCTTTACTTGATATTCAAATTATACGTTATTTCGATGTAATCGGCAAATTACTTACTTAATATTATTTCTTATACGTTTCATTTTTCTTCTGAAAAAATGGTTTTGATCCAAAGTGTTTTATAAAAACATCGACTAAACTAGGATCAAACTGAGTGCCTCGATTCTCTTTTATTTCAATCATGGCTGCCTCATGCGTCTTTTGTTCATTGTAGGGTCGTTTGTTGACCATCGCATCGTAAGCATCAGCTATACTTAAGATTCGTGCTCTTAATGGTATTTGCTCGCCTTTTAACCCTCGTGGGTATCCATGCCCATCGTATCTTTCATGGTGAGACAATATGTCAGATGCCACTTCAAAATATTCAGGAACAGTCGATAAAATACGATAACCAATCTCTGGATGTTTTTTTACTTTTTCCCATTCTTGTGTCGAAAGCTGATCCGTTTTATTTAGAACTTCTTCGTCTATGGCAATTTTACCGATGTCATGAAGAAAGCTAATCACTTCTAATAAGCCAAGCTGTTCGCTATCTAAACCAATTGCTAGTCCTAATGCTTTTGAAACGACCGACACTCTCTTACAATGCGCTTCTTCACGCGGATTCTTCTCATAGAGTGTTTTTTGTAGGGTCTTAATCAACAGATTACGATTCGAAGAAATGCTCGCAATCTTGTGAGCATACATATTTTCTTCGGCTTTTCTTGCTACTTGTTTGACTTCATCTAAATGATAAGCGGTTGAATAGCCAAAGCTAACCGAGATTGAAACCCCTTTGACCGCTGTTTGACTTAAGTCGCTGTTAAGCTCATTAATGAGTTGATTCGTAAATTGATCACTAGAATTAGGTAGCAATATGACAAACTCATCGCCACCGATACGATAAACTTCGCCATAGGTGTTAAAGTGCTTAGTCATCGCTTGAGAAGCTTTTACTAATAATTCATCGCCTGCGTCATGTGAAAAAGCGTCATTCATTAACTTAAGACCGTTGATATCCGCCATGACAATCGACAATGGGAAGTCTTTGTTGATCTCCAATTGTGCTAATTTTTCTTGATACAAGCGTCGATTACCTAAGCCAGTCAAGTGGTCGTAATATGACAGATAAAGTATTGAATTTTCATAGTTTTTTCGTTCGGTCACTTCATAGGAAATTACCGTAACGCCGATCACTTGATTTTGTTTAAGTATTGGCGTATAACGCTCCTCATAAAACTTATTTTGAGACGTCTCAATTTCTATCGTCTTTACGAGTGTCTGTCCTTGTAAAGCGTGAAATAACATGCCAGAAATCCGTTCCCTCATTTTAGAATTCAGTATTTTATCTAAGTAATCATCACCAACGTTAATCGCGATACCATAGTAATTGTTCATTGATTCTTGATGAAAACGATTATAGGCCAAGTACTTTAGGTTTAAATCCAAAGCAAAAATCTCCATCGAGTTTGGTGAATCGATGATTGATTTCAACAGGAGTTCTTGTTCCTGTAGTGTCTTTGTTATTTCGATTCGATCTTTTTGGTTCTTAATAACCAGCAACAACAACATACTAACCACTGGAAAAACAACGATAAATGGAACAAATGTTTCACGCATTAAAATGAAGTTGTTTGGGTATGGGATCATAACAAACCCCGACCATACAAGCAAATGAACCAACAGACCAAACAAATAAAACTCAATAACGATACTCTTTAGTTGAAGTACTTTTCTAATGTAATGCCAAGATAGACCAATTCCAACCGATATTAGGATGGTAAAAACACCCGAGTACACCCCAGACCCACCAATAATCATACGGTAGATGATTGGTAAAATCATAGAAACAAGTGCGGGTATCAAACCAAAGAAATACGCTGAGACGCTTAAGATGACACTTCTAACGTCAAATATTAACCCCTCACGAATTGACCAAGGATTTATCATAATCATCAAGGTAAACAATCCAATGATAATACCAGAGAGAATTGAGGGAACTATTTTTTTCGACTTTGGTGAAACATTGGATGCCGCATATAAAAAGCCTAATCCAAAAAGCAAAATTATGTTATTTAATATTTCGATATAGTTATTACTAATCCCCTCAAGAAATTCAATCACAGGAAAACCCCCATACGTTTATAAAATTTTCGTCATTCTATATGATTATTATACCTTGTTTTCAATTAATTTACGTAATAAATGAAGCCAATATAAAAAAAGAAAGATAAACGGGGGGTGTTTATCTTTCTTTACTTGAATTTTTAGGAATTGAGTTTTTGGCACTCATTTATCTTAAATTGCTTTGGGGAATTTAAGTTATTTCGTGCCATTGACTCAAATGACATTAAGAATGTCTCAGGCATCGATCAAAATAGACAAGTGGTTAGTGGGGACTATGTACTTTGAATATTATCACGATATAACGGCATAAGCCTTGCCTTCAAACACATTTTATATCGACACAACCAAATAAGCAAGGACACATATGTCCTAATCGACACTGAGTAAAAAAAAATAATCGAATGTTCGACTATTTATTGTTTTGAGGACTAATTCCTAACTTTAATAGGTAGTCATCTAATTGTTTTTGATTTTTAATAACACAAACTTTATCCGGATGTCTCTTGATGAGATGATTAAACTTTTGTTGACGATACTTATTACGTCCACTATAAAGAAGCCATTTCATCCAACCTTGATTCTTTGTCTTACGCTCTTGATACGCATTTTTTAAACATGTAAAGCGATTAAACTTTAATACAATAATTAGGCTGGCTTGTTCAGCTCTTTCTAAAAATTGACAAGAACTGTAATTACCATTAATAACCCAATTTTCATTTTTACGTAAAAAGCGATTCAATTGTTGTGAACTCAGTTTCTTTGGTTGTTTTACTCTATTTTCATCGTAAATAATGTCTTCCATATTGAGTTGAGTTAATTGGTATTTCTCACTAAATAAACTTGCTAATTTTGCTTTACCCGTTGAGGCATAACCTATAATCATAATCTTCATGTGTTTAATTTGTACTCCGTTAATCAGTTTTGTCACACAAAAAGTATTATACACCTTTTTCAAAAAAAGTCCAGTTTTGTTTTAAATTCTTTGATTATTAGAAAATTGAGTGAGACATTTTTCAATTCTACCCTAATAGAACGTCATAGTTATTTTCATATAAGAAACAATTTCATGCATAAACGGTAATTAAATCACATCAGGTTTACTAACACCTTGTCTAGGTTTTCACTCAAGAATCGAGTAGAGGCTAATAATTAAAATATTTCGCCCCTCTCACACCACCGTACGTACGGTTCTCGTATACGGCGGTTCAATCTATATTACAGTATGAACTTTTAAAAAGAGAACTTGTGCGCTCACAAGTCCTCTTTTTTCTATTTGTATGTTACTTATCTGCCGTTGTATTATCGATGAATGTGATACAAATTGATATCCTCTTCTACACCATGTTAAGCCTTTTGCTCGCTCAATATCAATTCCCAGTTTGACTAGGATTGATATTTGCTTGTTGGGAACTTTCCACTATTTCCAGATGATTACACGGATTGCATTTCTTATTTAATATCAATTTCTCCAGCTCTCATCTCACGATGGATACCTTGTGCTTCGTTAGTGCTTGGTTAGTGAGTAGCCCCACAGTGGACTTTCACCACCTAGTTATATGCCATACACGGCACACACGAAAAAAAAAAATACGACTAATTGTCGTATTTAAAATTCACTTGGAGCGGGTGATGGGAATCGAACCCACGTCAACAGCTTGGAAGGCTGTGGTTCTACCATTAAACTACACCCGCAATTCTAAGTGGTCGGGAAGACAGGATTTGAACCTGCGACCTCCTGGTCCCAAACCAGGCGCTCTACCAAGCTAAGCTACTTCCCGATGGCGTACCCAGGAGGACTTGAACCCCCAACCTTTTGATCCGTAGTCAAACGCTCTATCCAATTGAGCTATGAGTACATTTGTTATGGTGACCCGTACGGGATTCGAACCCGTGAATGCATGCGTGAAAGGCATGTGAGTTAACCGTTTCTCCAACGGGCCAATTTTTAACAAGCGCATTTATAATTATACCATCAAAAATGCGATTGTCAATACGTTTTTCACTTTTTTTTCAATTAAAACAAAATACTGTTTTTGATTTGTTTAGCAGTGTCTTTTGACTTAACAAAAGCAATGATTTCTAGCGCAAATTCAATCGTTGCACCTGCGCCACGACCAGTAATTATTTTCCCGTCAGTGACGGCTTTTAGTTCCTCTTTGTATATCCCCTTATAAGTTTCTTCTTGAAGACCTTTATAGATGGTATATTGCTTGTTTTCTAATATGCCCATTTCACCTAAAAAACGAGGTCCTGCACAAATTGCTGCAATCATTTTATCCTCAGTTTCAAAGATTTTAGCCAAGCTCTTTATTCTTGTATCCGATTCGATAATCATGGCTACGTATTTTCCACCAGGTATTACTAGGAAACCATAGTCATCTAAATCAACTTCGTCCATGTGATAATCCACTTTTACGTCTAACCCGAAAGCCGTTGTAATTTCTTTGGTTTCATTGTATGTCACTGTGTCAATCTCAATTTGGGCACGCTTTAATAAAGCCCTAGTTCCTAACGCTTCTAAATCTTCACAAAAATCAGATAAAATAAGTAAGCCTTTCATACGTTTAACCCTCCATGAAATAGTGTTTGATTAATTCATATAAGCGAATACTACAATTCTTTTCAAATGTTTTGTAATCCTCATGTTGTGAATCCTCACCAATGACATCGGATACCACTTTAATTGCCACAATTGGAACAGCAAAACGATAACTAACTTGATACAAGGCAGCGCCTTCCATATCGAAAACCCCTGTTAAATCCGTGTTTAAGGTAAAAGAATCACCAGTGTAAAGTCTTGCTTCTTTTGCATTTAAAAGTCTCTTAAACTTCATAATTGATGCCTGATTTGATTCGTAGTATACTGGCATTCTCGGTACTCGTCCTTTTTCATAACCAAATACGGTTAAATCAAAATCATGGTAACTCGCTTCATTGATAACGACAACTTCGTTTGATGTAAAAGGTTTTGTTGCTCCTACGATGCCAATATTGATTACCTCTTCAATGTTATAACAAGATAACACAGCGCTAAGTGACATTGCAGCGTTAGTTTTTCCTATTCCTGTTTGTAGAACCATTACTTCTTCATCATATATTTTACCACTATAAAGTTCTATTTGTCCATTAAATCTTATCTTAGATAATCCAAACCCTTCGATGATTTGACTAATCTCTTCTATCATTGCTCCGACAATTAATTTCATTTATCTTCACCCAAAATCATTTTGATTTTTGACACGATAATATCAACCGCTACGCTATGTTTATAATCATTAGGGATAATCACATCTGCAAATCGCTTGGTTGGTTTAACGTGTTTATGATGCATCGGTTTTACGGTATTTAAATACTGATCAATGACGCTTTCAACCGTTCTTCCACGTTCTGCGATGTCTCTTTGAAGACGTCTAATGAATCTTGTGTCATCATCTAATTCAACATAGAGTTTGATATCACTAAGTTCTCTTATTCTAGAATCTGTTAATATTAAAATTCCTTCTAATATAATCACTTTCTTAGGTTCAATTCTTCTTGTTTCTGCACTTCTGTTGTTAGTAACAAAATTATAGGTTGGACAGTCAATTGCGTGACCTTTCAGTAACCCATCGATATGTGAAACAAGCAAGTCGTTGTCAAGCGAACTCGGATGATCGTAATTAATTTTGATTCGATCGTCCATCGAAAGATTCGTTTGATCTAAATAATAATCATCGTGTTTAATTATCTCAACGTCTTTTAAATCTAATTTATCTAAGATTTCTTTTACAACGGTTGTTTTCCCTGAAGCACTACCACCTGCAACAGCAATTATTACTGGTTTTCTCATTTTTTTACCCCTCAACTAATGAT
>Ga0265295_1004877_pt1 | contig 17666 bp, 13 predicted proteins | sample Munlansysbiofilm_FD_192503 | JGI IMG/M metagenome (GOLD analysis project Ga0265295, IMG submission 192503) | Leachate microbial communities from a municipal landfill in Southern Ontario, Canada - Methane capture system biofilm | ecosystem: Engineered > Solid waste > Landfill > Unclassified ...
TCCACTTACTTCTTTACCTAGGACATACCAGTGGCTGTCGAGTACTCGTTTGACAGGTGAGAGGAGGTCTAAGCCTGCATTGGCCGCGGCTGCAGAGAACAGCACTACGGGATCGTGTTTTGTCATTACTTGATTCCTTGAATTGCGATAAAAACGAGTATTGAAAACTAAAGCTCAGCCTAATAAAAGACATTCTGCATCCGCACAAAATTTGCAATGTAAATCAACAATATATAGCCGGCAATTATTGGCCATGCCCTTATTACCGAAACGCCGGATTGCCACTGTCGGTGAAGGAAAGACACACGCTCAACAGTGAATGGTAACAGAAAAGCATACATAGGCAACGTAAAGCGTAGCTCTATAGCCGATGCCAGCGTAACCCCTGACCAAGTCAAAAAACAGATCAATGGAAAATATCTCGGGCCAACCTTCAAGCCCGAACGCCCAGTACAGAACGCATGGACTAGGCCACCCCAGGCTCCTAAAAGAAATATTGCAATAGAGGTCATTCCGGTAAACCACCGATACCATGGTTTATGCTCATAGATATACGGAAACAGGTAGTCAAAATCAAAAGCTCCAACCAGTTTTACAACCACGGTGCCTGCCACTCTAACTGGATTCTGAAGATACCAGTCGAATCCCTGCCCAGACACATAGAATGGATTTAGGTAAAACATTTGTGGATTTCCGCCACCAAGATAGGTGGCATATTTAATGTTCTCGATGCCCCACTGGAGTTGAGCGGCACCGAGGTCAAACACGGGGAAGGGCGTCACTCTTCCATAATTCACCATATTAATATAAATTTGGGGGATGACTGGCAACACCATGCACGCAACAATAATTGAAATGGCTATTGTCCGATTTTTCCAGCTTTTGTTCAGAAACAGTAGCCAAGCATACACGATCACCATAGTGACAACGACCCAAATACCGGCTGGGCGAACAACAAATATGACCGAGGAAAGGAGTCCAGGCAGCCCAAACACAGTCAGATACTGGTTCCAAGAACCTGCCTTTTCGCCAACATTACTGGCGCGGATCACAGAATAAATCCATAAAATAACCAGCGTATTATAGACCGAATCTGTAAGCGTCAGCGAAAAAAACGGATATGCAAATATATTAAAAAACAGCGCCACTTTGACAATCCAGAGAATGGGCAATTCAGACTGGATAATCGATGCGTATTTATTCACGGAGTATATAAATACCAGCAACTGCCCGAAAAACACTAGAATAGTCAGCGGCAATGATAGGAACATCGACGCTCTATATAGATACCCCACCACTAACGGATAGAGATAAGTCCGAACAGAAGCATCGCTGTTGTTGGCGATAATACCTTTTTCAGCATACAACTTCCCGAGGGCCGCATATTGATCTGCATCACAACAGGCTGGATACTGTACCTGATAGAAAAGAAAAAAAGCTCCCAATAAAAAAGCAATCGCCGTATATGCTGTTAACTCTTTTGAATCCTCAAGAATATTCATAAACGTGTCGCTTCTTCCAAATTAATATGCAGACACTGCACGGAGGGTAGTTCAGCACCAGAAACAAGAATTGTCTGGCCATTGGAAGCGTTTGCACCTGCACGCATTCCTGCATAAAGTGGAGAGCTTAGATCAATAATAATATGCCATTTTGCGTGAATGCCAATGACATAACTTAAATATTTGCCATTGTGCATATACCATGGAGAAAACGAATTTGCACCAGATATACAAACATTTTGGACTGAGTTGATGTGGTCTTTTTGGGAGTACAATAACTTGATCGTATTGTCATTTATTGCTGAAACGCTGTCATACCACGCTGCAACACTTTTGCGTCCAGGATAATCAATCACCATCAATGCACCGACAAGTAAGACTAGGGCAAAGAGCGCCCCACCCGCACGCCATTTTGGCGAAATTCTGGTAAACATTCGCAACAACTCTATCATCGCCATGAGGCAACTCGCGATAAGCATCGGCAGCCAGAGAAGCTCATAATATGCATTAACGTGGTTCGGCAAAAGCGAGTAAGGAGCTATGATGCTCAAAGTCGCCACAACAAAATAGGCTGCGCTAGGAACGCTTCTGCGACATACATACAGAACCACTACTGCCGACGCGGAGAAAACAAAGCACCCAGCAACTACCAGCCCGTGTGAAGTCATGGCAGGGTGCCGGGCTCCTATAAGGTAAAGCCACACCGTCTGCGCGATACTTACAGGTGACATATCAACATAGTAAGTGGAGGTCGTGTCAACCACTCCTAGGAAGTTGGAGGATGCCATGAATTTTGCGCTAGCGATCAAAACCATACAAAAAATTAGGCCTGCTATGCCCCATCCTAAAACTCTCTTCCGGCCTGTTCGCAATAGCACAACTACGTAAACGAAAGATACTGCATAGAGCAATATAAAATCTTCCTTTGCCAGAACAGAGAGTATTAAAAAGAAGAATGACAACTGCACACCATAACTTTTTTGGGAATTGTCTACTTCTCGTAAAAGAAAATACACTGCTAAAAGACCAAAGCAACCAGAGAGTAGGTGTGTGATCATTCCCGTATACCGTGCGTATTCAACGATGATTGGGGTTGAGAAAGATCCAACAGCAAATAGGATAAGTGTGGACCAATAGTAGACAGGTCTGTAAAATTCGCAAATCAGTTTCCAGACTAAGAAAACAAATATCAGTACTAATAAACGCACAGACCAGATAAGCCAATCAGGCCCTATTTGTGCTAGGAAGTGAATAAGAAGAGTTGAAAGAGGCCTGATCCATGACCAAGTCCAAGGACTGCCACCCGCAGCGTAGTTTGTATAGTCGTCGTGATGAACAGGAACAGCGCTCGGTAAAACATCTGTTACGGAGAAATATGCTGAGATATAGAAGACTAGCCCGAAAACCATAAGAGCAATAAAGTTTTCTCCCTTCCTCAACATACATTGTTCCTCAAACTTACAAACCGACGTATGCACCTTTGGGGCTATGTTGCTATTCACCTTGAGGGCCCCTATCGTAAGTATGCTGTACCCACTTGCCCCACTTGGCTTCGTAAATAGTTTTGTTTTTTTTGAAAAGTTTTTGTCGTTCTTGACTCTTCAGCTTATCGAATGAAGCAGACAAATGATGGTGAATAAACACATCTTCAGCGCAAACAACACGCAGACCGATAGCTTCTATACGCCGGCAATAGTCATCATCCTCAAAAAACCCTCGACCAAAATCTTCATCCAACAAACCGACCTGCTCAAAAACATTGCGAGACAACATTACACAAAAGAAGGCTGCCGTTTGTAACGGAATGGCCTGAGCCATGTGACTAAGGGTGTAATGCATGGCTTCAGTCAACATTTCCGTGGGTGAGCTGTAATCGATTTCGATCTTGGCTTCGTTGCCAATGTTGTTGGTAACTGGGCCGATAATGCCTATCCTCTCATCAGCTTGGAGATGGCGGAGCATAGTCAGCAGCCAGCCTGGTGTGACAATTGTATCATTGTTCAGCATGACCAGATAATCGCCAGTAGCGGCTTCAAGACCTACATTATTCCCTGCGGCAAAGCCCAAATTATCCTCATTGAGCAGCAACTTGACTTGGGAATGTTGTTCGGCAAACGCGGTGAGGTATTCAGGGCTACCATCGCTGGAGGCATTATCAACAATGACAAGTTCAAGATTGGGATAATCGCTCCAACGAATAATGCTGTTCAGGCAGTCCTTGGTCAGATCAAGATTATTGTAGGTCAGTACCACCACACTGATTTTAGGAAATGGCGTTTCGTGAATAGCATGTGTCATTACTTCCACGCGGTGATCCCAAGTCTGCTCTCTAGCGAACTCTCTGCGCAAATCAAACAGAGATGCCGCTTCTTGGTGGGTAAGGGAATCAGACACCATGCTGACAAACTCATCGTGCGACTTAGCGAGATAGACGAGGTCGCCAAACTGTTCAATTTCGGGCAAGTCAACACTGACGACCGGTTTTCCGGCTGCCAAGTACTCGTAAACCTTGACCGGATTGGTAGCCAGAGTTAGCGGAATGACCTGGAACGGCAGCAGACAGACATCGAAGGCATACAAGTAATAGGGTAACTGCGAATAAGGCACCTCACCGACAAACACGACATTGGGTATTTTCTTCAGTTGCTTCTGTGCATTAACCGTATCGTTGCCAATCAGCAACACCAATGCGTTGGGGTTTGCCACGGCAATGGATCGAATCAGATCCAGATCGAACCATTCGGCGATGGCACCATAGTAACCGATAATCTTACGTCCTAACTGGTCAGTATAACGCTCAGTCGGTGTCTCACAAAAATGTTCATACTCCCCAGCATTGCGCACAACAGCCACATTTTGGTTGTAATCTTGGGCGAAATTTTCCAACCAACTGGATGTTGTCACCACCAGATCAGAATTGCGAAGCATGCGCTTTTCGATTTCAATGAGCTTCGCAGGAACATTACCAAACCCCTCATGGTTATCCATGCAGTCATAGACTTTGATGGTATTCGGCAAATTATCGGCCACCGGATACCAGTAGGCATGCTGAACTAGCGAGATACTGGATACTGCAGCAAAGTCCAGAATCAGCTGGGCAATGCCATTCTGGATCATGGCAATCACTTCGCCAGTAGGGGGGGCAAAATAAATGGCCGGAGCTCCGCTGACGTGCAACTTGACCTGATACAACTCAAGACGCGAATCGAGTCGCTCGAGGTCATAACCGGGCTGTGCGGAATCAATAAAATGATTGCTGAAGAAGAAAACTCGCTTGCCCGTTTTGGCAAAACCGCGCGCTAAGTGCTGGGGCCGCTGTATCCGAAAATGCCAATCAATGACCGAAAAAACAAATAAATCTCGCCCTTTCAGGTCACCGCCGTTTGCCAGATTCAGTAAGTTAGTCGATGCCATCTTATTGTCGGCCAGTCCATCTTGGACAGGTAGGCTAATTTTATGGTCAATCTCAATGGCAGGCGCAATGATCTTATTCTTAGTGCCTGTTGATGGCTGGACAAGGCATCGAACTTTGGCCTTAAGTTTTTGCTTGTTTGCCGTATCAAGCGGTAGCGAATGATAAATAAATTTGGCCGCAGTCCTAAGGTACTTCCTCATTCCATAACGAATCGGGAAGCTATCAATTTGATGCGCCCAATTCGACAACTTCATTGTTTCTTGCCGTTCCCACTCTACTTCGGAAAGAGAATTTTCAAGTTCCGAGCCATACTCCGCAACACGCTGCGTAAGGTCAGTGACTTGCGCTTCTCGCTCCGCAACACGCTGCGTTAGGTCTGTGATTTGCGTTTCTTGCTCGGCAACAATCTTATTAAGATTTAGAATCTCTCTCTCACGGGCAATGCGGTCGCTTGAGCGGGAATGAATCATTGTTGCAAGAGCATCTGCTGCCAACGCTATAGATTGATCACCATAATCCGATTTAGCTACTTGAGTGGCGGGAACTGAAGTGATTTTGCAGCAATCGTCTTCATTTTGGACAGTTGTTTTTTTCACTCCTAGAAAACCGACAAGATAAGAACGCGTAGAAATATCAACAATTCCGGAAACGTGAACTTGACTGATTAGCGAAGACAACTCGCAAGGTAAGCCTATTCCATTCACAAAGTCATTGGTCCAACTAGACCCAAAAAACGCTTTTTCAAGCAAATCGATACCGGCATGAGAAAAAACTTTAGAATAATCTGTCGTTGGCTTTTCATACCCAAATGGCCAATCGTCCTTTGACTGTTTATATATGCGCCAAATCCAGTACCAATAACACTCTCTATTAGGAACGAGGATAAGCACATATTTACTACTACGTTTTGCTAAAGCCCCAACAAAACGTACCTGCTCTTTAAATGTATAATGCTCTAAGACACCGGAATTGAATGTAACGTCATATCCCAGCAAGTCATCGTCCTTATAAACATCACCCATATAAAAATCTGCCGATGCTCCTGCACGATCAAATACTTTTTTTGAGGTCGCGATTGCCTCTCTAGAAAAATCAAGAAGCGATGTTTGAAAACCAGTTCTTGCTAAAGCCAAACTATGTAGCCCAGAACCACAGCCTGCTTCCAGAGTACGTGGGCAAGCACTAGAAAACGAAAGTTTTTTAATATAGTCCGCGACTTCTCTATAAATACTTTCATTTTCAGCACCTTCAGGTGGCAATGAAAATGACTCGTAAAACGAATTCCATTTTTCTACCTCATTTACACTCATTATATAACCCTATTAAGCTTAACATTCGTCGGCGACAAGGCCAAAGAATGGATGGTGCGATGCGACATCACCTTAAATTGAAGTGCATTTTCAATAAACTCGAAATAACTAGGCTGGTCCCCCTCTCGTTCTTCAGATTGGAGAGTCAAAAAATAATCGCCCGGGGCTACAATATTTTTGAGATTGAACTCCAGCTTAATTACGTCACCATTACAGCACTCTGGAAAAGGCACTCCGTTTTCAATTGTTGTCTCACCAACAACATCCAATCCCTTTGGTGTCCTAAAAGAAAATCCAAATCCGTAAACCCCACCAGAAAGATCTTTTTCAATCTTCACACTAACTTTAATGGTTATTACCTCACCATAAGCCAAAAGGCCATCCTTCACCACGGCCGGTCCAGATAATTCAACATCAATAAATCGCATTCCACCACCGCCCCACCGAATGAAATCAGGTTCGTGCTCAAGTAATTTTTGAGAAAAGCGGACGCTTTCAACAGCAATCGATTGGTTATCATCATCGCCAACGTCCTCATTGGCAGAAGAAATCTCATCCAAATCTTTGTTCAGTGTTTTTTGCGACCTTTGGGTTCCCCCGAGAGTAAATTCAAGGTACGCGGCAGTGACATTTGCAGCATCAGAGACACATTGTACTTGACCATTTTCTAACCAAAGCGCTCGGGAGCAAAGCTGCCTTATGCTCGATACGTCATGTGACACGAATATGATTGTGGTCCCCTCTTGAACAAGCTGATCCATCCGCCGCATACACTTTGCCGTAAACGCAACGTCACCAACAGCCAAAGCTTCATCGACAATAAGAATTTCTGGATCGACGGCAGTTTGCACTGCAAATGCCAACCGAACATACATACCACTAGAATAGGTCTTAACTGGATAATGGACAAACTCGCCTATATCAGCAAAGGCTAGGATTGCATCAAGCTTCTCTTCCATAACATCACGAGCTATGCCCAGCAGTGCACCGTTAAAATAGACGTTTTCTACACCAGTCAACTCAGGATTGAAACCTGCACCCAGCTCGAGCAACGACATAACTTTCCCGTTAACTTGAACCTGTCCAAAAGTCGGGGTCAAAACGCCGGACAGAATCTTCAAAAGAGTCGATTTACCCGCACCATTTTTGCCAACAATCCCAACAGTTTCACCCTTTCTGATCTCAAAACTGACATCTTTCAGTGCGTAAAAATCGCGATGGTATTTCTTCCGAAAAGGGTGTAGTGATTCCTTCAATCGATCCACTGGGTCATCATAAAGGTGGTAAACCTTACTCAGGTTTTCCACTTTGATTGCAATACCATTCATTATAAGACATCCGCAAAATGAGGCCGCAATCGAGAAAACACCACCGCACCAAGAATAAAGATTACTGAGGTAATAGACCAATAATAGACCGTATGCACAGGATGTTCCCAAAACCAAATTTTGTGCACGAAGCTATCTCGGTAACCTTCAGTTATGTAGAAGAAAGGATTCAGTTTAAGATAAACCCGATATTTCTCCGGCACCATTTCAACTGACCAGAAGATAGGTGTCAGCCAGAACCCAAACTGTATAAACGTAGACACAGCCTGTCCAACATCCTTAAGAAAGACCATCAAGGACGAGGTTAACCAGGTAAGACCGAGCAACAAAACAATTGCAGAAAAGCCATAATAGATGACCTGCAAGGCATGCAGACCAGGATAAATATGATAAGCAGCAAACACTAGGAAGATAACCAGCACAAAGAAGAGATGAACAACCAAGGCTGACAAGAGTTTGACAACTGGCAGCATGCTGACCCGGAAGACGATCTTCTTGACCAAGTAGCTATTCTCAACGACCGCTCCGGTACCACCAGTGAAGGTCTCAGCGATAAAAAACCACGGAATGATCCCAGTTATCAACCAAAGAATAAAGGGGAAGTCTCCGACAGGTGCAGCCTTAAATCCGACCTGAAAGACAAACCAGAAGATCAATATCGTGACGACTGGATTGATGAAAGCCCAGAGCAACCCCAGATAAGAGCCTAGATAGCGCGATTTAAAATCCCGCACTGTGAGCTGTAGAAGCAAACTACGATTACGGTAAAGATCGATTAAAAAATTAATGAAGTTTCTGAACATATTATTTACTATGAACCCTACAGATTTTCAAAGACTGGAGCTGATGCAAACGGTGGGGCTGCTGCATCTTTTGGCGATAGAAGTGGTAGCCCCTGCAAGGGCCATTCAATCTCGATCTCCGAATCATCCCAGCGAACACAGCGTTCGTGCTGGGGCGCATAATACTCAGACGCCTTATACAAAAAGTCAGCCGATTCACTTAATACCAAAAAACCGTGGGCAAATCCCTCTGGCACCCAGAATTGGCGCTTATTCTCTGCTGAGAGGTGGCATCCAGCCCACATACCGAAGGTGGAAGAAGATTTTCTCAGATCTACGGCAACATCAAACACCTCCCCAACAACACAGCGGACTAGCTTGCCTTGCGGTTGTTGTATTTGATAGTGCATACCCCTTAAAACGCCTTTGGTCGACCGCGAGTGGTTATCTTGTACAAAGTTGACTTCTCTCCCTACGGCCTGGCTGAAAACTTCCTGATTCCAACTTTCCATAAAAAACCCACGTTCATCACCAAACACTTTCGGCTCGAGGATCAGCACTTCGGGGATTTTTGTTTTAATAACATTCATTTGCAAACTATTTCACTCTACATAACTCTTTAAAGGCGATCCGCGAGAATCGCTTCCAGATACTCCCGATAGCTCGACTTAGGGGTGTCTGCTATAGCCTGTTCAAATTTTTGCCGATCGATAAACCCTTTACGGTAGGCAATCTCTTCCAGGCAACCAATCTTCAACCCTTGGCGAGCTTCGAGGGTGCCGATAAAATGGCTGGCCTCCAATAAGCTCATATGGGTGCCGGTATCAAGCCAAGCGATACCCCGCTCCAAGCGTTCTACCATCAACTCACCCCGGCGCAGGTATTCAAGGTTTACATCGGTGATTTCCAATTCGCCGCGGGCCGATGGCTTCATTTGTTTGGTTATTTCGACGACTTTCTTGTCATACAGATAGAGCCCGGGAACGGCAAAGTTAGACCTTGGATTGATTGGTTTTTCCTCAATACCAATTGCCTTACCTTGTTCATCAAACTCCACCACGCCATAGCGCTCTGGGTCGGTCACTTGATAACCAAAGACTTTGGCACCAGTGGTGAATTCTCTGATAATCCGGGTAAGTTCCATTTTGCCATAGAAAATATTGTCACCTAGAATCAGGCAGACCGAATCGTTTCCGATAAATTTTTCTCCGACAAGAAATGCCTGCGCTATCCCTTTTGGTTCTGGCTGAACAACATAGCTGAAGTGCACTCCAAAACGGCTCCCATCACCCAGGAGTGCCTCAAATCTAGGAATATCTTGTGGCGTAGAAACGATCAGAATGTCGTCAATTCCAGCACGCATCAGGGTGGATATCGGGTAATAGATCATCGGTTTATCGTAAACTGGCTGTAATTGCTTACTGGCTACCAGTGTTAGTGGATAGAGGCGGTTACCAGCCCCTCCAGCAAGAACAATTCCTTTTTTTATTCCAGACATATCTATTCCCCTACATATGAACACGGGCTTCGCGAAGAAATCCGACTTTAAAATCCAATAAAAAAATGCGGTGCCAACATATCGACAGTTCGTGCCCTATTTTTAAGCAAAATTTTCAAATTTGATCTGGATTCAAGCAGCGTTCTTCGAGATATTTTTTCAAACTCTCTTGCCAAGGAGGGATAGTGTCTCCAACAATTGCCATAATTTTGTCTTTGGACAGTACTGAATAAGCAGGTCGTTTAGCAGGTAGTGGATATTCATCTGTTGCAATCGGACTAACCTGTTTTACCTTAAGCGAGACTTTTTTCGCACGTAATTGTGTGACAATTTCGCTGGCAAATTCATACCAAGAGCACATTCCAGTATTGCTGTAATGGTAAATACCGTATGGAGCGGTAGGCGGCGCCAAATGATGCGTAATGGGTGAAATCAATTTCCATATTGCATCGGCTAAATCCCCCGTATACGTTGGAGTCCCTGTTTGATCGGAAACAATGCCCAACTCTTCGCGCTCAGCCGCAAGACGGATAATCGTTTCGACAAAGTTGGGACCATTCGGGCCATAGAGCCAGCTGGTGCGGATGATGAAATATTCCTCTAGCTCGCTGTTTGCAATGGCGATTTCACCTTGAAGTTTAGACGCACCATAAACCGATAACGGTTCAGTTGCCGCATCTTCATGGTAAGGGGCTGTAGCTTCACCCGAAAAGACAAAGTCGGTTGAGATATGTACAAGTACCGCACCGATTTTTTTAGCCGAGCTGGCTAGATGTGCAGGCCCCTCTCCATTAACTGCGAAAGCGCGATCGCGCTGTATTTCACAGTTATCTACCTGAGTAAAGGCCGCACAATTGATAATTACCTCAGGTTGCAAAGCACCCAATACAACATCAACTTGTGCAGCATCCGTAATGTCTAGCTCAGGCAAGTCAAACAGGTAAAGGTCTATAGCTTCTGGTGCACGTTGGAGCAACTTACTGGCTAGCATCCCATTTGCGCCAATGATTGCGACTCTAGCTTGTCGTGTCATACAATGAAACCCTCTAAGAAGTTATGCCCAAACGTTCGCGCTGATAGCTGCCATCCTGCACCCGTTTGCACCATTCTGAATTATCCAAATACCACTGTACGGTTTTACGAATGCCGGTCTCGAAGGTTTCCTGTGGCACCCAGCCCAATTCACGCTGGATTTTACTGGCATCAATAGCATAGCGCAGATCGTGGCCTGGTCGATCGGCCACATAGGTGATAAGAGACGAGTATGATGGTATGTGCGGGTGCGGAGCCATTTCATCTAGCAGGTCGCAAAGAGCACGCACAACCTCAATGTTCTGCTTTTCATTGTGCCCGCCTATATTGTAGGTCTCCCCTATTTTACCTTCAGTAACCACCTTATAAAGAGCGCGGGCATGATCTTCAACATAAAGCCAATCACGCACTTGATTGCCTTTGCCATACACTGGTAGCGGCTTACCCTCCAAAGCATTCAAAATCATCAGGGGGATTAGCTTTTCTGGAAAGTGGCATAGCCCATAATTATTTGAGCAATTAGTCACAATTGTTGGAAGGCCATAGGTGCGTTGCCAGGCACGAACCAAATGATCAGAGCTCGCCTTACTTGCTGAATAGGGTGAGCTGGGTGCGTAAGAGGTCTGTTCGGTAAACAGGTCTTCCGGGCCCTCAAGATCCCCATAAACCTCGTCAGTAGAGATATGATGAAAACGAAACCTGTCTTTACGTTCCGGATCAAGATTCCCCCAATAACTCCGCACCACTTCCAGCAGGGTATAGGTCCCAACAATATTGGTTTCGATAAAAGCCGCAGGGCCATCAATGGAACGATCTACGTGACTTTCGGCAGCTAAATGCATCACGGCATCGGGCTGAGTTTCTTTAAACACCCGTTCAAGTTCTGCACGGTGACAAATATCGACCTGCTCAAAAGTGTAACGCTCATTCGTACTGACTTCTACTAGAGAATCAAGGTTGCCTGCATAGGTAAGCTTATCGACATTTACCACCTCATCAGAAGTGTTATCAATAATATGGCGAATAACCGCCGAGCCAATAAAACCCGCGCCACCAGTTACTAATATCTTCATAGCACCCCGCTTAAAATCATTACTAAATTTGTTTTTAGAGAAATCTTATACATCACATAGGCCACTTCCGGCAAGTTCGGAAAAAATATTGGGCAAGTTGAATGGCAATAGGTGTTTATTAATTACGGAACAACAAATGTTAGCTACTTTTTTTAATACGAAATGTATCACATTTGCTCTCACAAATAAATAGCAGGGCAGAAACAATCAAGACCCAAGGAGAACCAAGTATTCGTTCGAGCTAGTCAGCGCTTAACGCTAATAAACTTCGAGAGACATACCGAAAGTGCACTTGAGTGTAACAAAAACCTATGAGATGACCAGAGCGGGAAGAATATCCCCTACAAAGAGCGGACTTCAAGAGCAAGGAGGTAAAACTTACGATATAGCGCCCGCGGGACAATAAAATGCTGATCAATAAAAAAGCACTTAGTCCAAATTGGACTAAGTGCATTAATTTTAAATGGCGCGCCGCGGAAGATTCGAACTCCCGACCTTCTGATCCGTAGTCAGACGCTCTATCCAGCTGAGCTAGCGGCGCAAGGTGTGTGGTTATCGCTTATTTGGCGACGATTGTCAATACTATTTTTGTAAGAAAGTACGACGGCAGAAGCGTAATAAATGGCGGAGAGGGAGGGATTCGAACCCTCGGTACCTTGCGGTACACCCGCTTAGCAGGCGAGCGCCTTCGGCCTCTCGGCCACCTCTCCGCATTACTTCTGTATATTTTATTTTACTGCACATTTAAACTGGCGGAGGAGGTAGGATCCTCCTACTCCCTCGCCAACATCACGTTGGCTCCTGCGTAGGCTCCCCTACGCTCACTGACGCGGACATCGTGTCCGCTTATCTGACGGTTGTTTCAAACTATCGGTCAGCGTTTCGTTCCGCTTCGAATCCGAACATATCTTACTGCTTATTTAAACTGGCGGAGGAGGTAGGATTCGAACCCACGGTACTTGCGTACAACGGTTTTCAAGACCGCCGCCTTCAACCACTCGGCCACTCCTCCGCACTATATTCAGTTTTATTTTGCTATTTCTATCTGGCTGTAATGCGCTCTAAGCCACCCATGTACGGCCGCAGCGCTTCTGGAATTATCACGCTGCCGTCTTCTTGCTGATAGTTCTCCAGCACAGCTAACATGGTTCTTCCTACGGCCAAGCCGGAGCCATTTAGGGTATTAACAAACTCTGGCTTGCTCCCCTCTTCCGGTCGGTAACGGATACTGGCACGGCGTGCCTGAAAATCCCCAAAGTCGGAACAGGAGGAGATCTCCCGGTAGGTTTCTTGCGCCGGGAGCCAGACCTCTATATCGTAAGTACGGCGTGCAGAAAAACCGATATCAGCAGTACACAAATCCACCACTCGATATGGTAGTTCAAGCAATTGCAGCACTTTTTCCGCGTTAGCCAGCAGCGCATTCAGTTCCTGTGCTGCTGTTTCCGGGGTGACAAACTTAACCAGCTCAACCTTATTGAACTGGTGCTGACGTATCAGCCCACGAGTGTCACGCCCATGCGACCCAGCCTCTTTGCGAAAACACGGCGTGTACGCAGTGTAGCAAATTGGCAGTTCCGCCGCGCCGAGTATTTCATCCCGATGGATATTGGTTACGGGCACCTCAGCGGTGGGGATCAGAAAATAGTCGGGGTCATCCAAGTGAAACAGGTCGTGCTCAAACTTGGGTAACTGCCCCGTCCCCGTCATGGTGCATCTGTTTACCACAAAGGGTGGGAGCATTTCAACATATTTATGTTGCTCGGTGTGTAGATCGAGCATGAAATTTACCAGGGCACGTTCAAGGCGGGCGCCAGCCCCTTTGTACAAGACAAAGCGTGCGCCAGCGAGCTTGGTGGCGCGCTCAAAATCAAGAATATCCAGCGCTTCGCCGATGTCCCAGTGGGGTTTGGGGGCAAATGCGAACGGACGAAGCTGCCCCCAAGTGCGCACCTCAACGTTGTCCTCTTCACTGTGCCCGATGGGGCACTCGGGAGCGGGCAGATTGGGCAGCGCCATGAGCAGATTATCGAGCTCGGTGTTGAGTTGGCGCAGGTTTTCATCTAAATCTTTAATGCGCGCGGAGACCTGCTTCATGCTGGCGATTTCAGTCTGTACCTGGCTTTTATCTTTGGTGGCGCCGATGATGGCTGAAACTCGATTTTTTTCCGCTTTAAGGGTTTCGCTCTGACTCAGCGCTTCGCGCCTGGAGGCATCGAGGCGGCGAAAATCGGACAAATCGAGATTTTCACCTCGGGTGGCTAAGCGCTGTTCGGCGGTATCGAGATTGGCGCGCAGATATCTGATATCGAGCATGGCTGTACTTTATCCTTTTTGTGCACTTATCTATTTTGTACTTGGGCGTGGCCCACGTATTTTTAGAGTCACGCTGCGGCGCATACATCTAGCACTTCCAGGTAATTGGGTCAACCGCTTTTCAATAAAATCGCACTACCTCACACGCGCTGTGCCTGGAACATTTACGTACTACGGTGGCGGTTGCCATTAACCCACCAATCGCTTTTGCCATCGAACCACCACCTGCTTGAATCGGCATCCCAGATGGTGGTGGCTAGCTCAAGCGCAAGGTCGGTACACAGGCGTTTACGCGCAATTGAATACCATTCATCTGCGTAGCGGTTCCCCAGATCTTTGTGTTCCTTTAAAGAAAGAATCAACTCCAGCTGATCTGCATCATGGGTCAGTTGTGCTTCGATGCTGGCGTTTTCTTTAAGTTCGGCCAGGGTTTCGGTGTACTCCGCGCCAAATGGGAGTGTCGCGGCCAGATCGCGCACGGCTTTATCTTCATCGGCGTGCACATATTTTTTATTTACGTAGTTGAGATCGCCGGTACGCGCTTCGGGCAGGTCATGGAATAAACACATCATGACGACCCGGGCGGTGTCAGCCTCGGGGGTAAGGTGCGCCAGAGTGTAACCTACCATCGCGGTGCGATAGGAGTGCTCTGCGACAGATTCAGCTCCGGAGCCGAGAAACTGGAATCCGCTGCGGGGAGTCTTCTTTAGCATGCCGATCTCAAAAAAGAAATTGGCAATGGCTCCCATGGATCTCGTCGATGACATTGAATCCTCCGTTTTGATCAAGGTCTAGTACAGGTCACGGCTCTAGATACTATCTGCGACGCTCTCCAACAGCTCCTGCCCAAGCACCTGACGCTGCCAATCGCGCATCCCTTCAACACCTGTGAGATCGGCGCAGGTTTGCGGCATCCGGTGCGCTATCTGGCTGAGGATATTGTTATTGATTAAAATACCTGGGTCGAGTTCGAGCTCCTTGGCTTTGCCGCTGCGCCACTGCTTGAGCTGTTTAAAACGCTCTTCGGCGTCGGGGTCAACCTCGCGGCGCTGACGTTGCGGCGCCACAGGCAATTCCTCATGCGGACGCGCACATGCAGCTGCCACACATTCCAGGATGGCAGGTGCAAAACGCTGGCGCAGTTTGGCCGGGATTGCATCGAACTTATTGAGTTCGCCTTCTGTTTGCGGCATGGCAGCGGCGAGCGCCAACAGCGCGTGGTTTGGGAGAATCTTGTACACCGGATAATCACGTTTACACGCCTGAACACCCCGCCATTGCAGGAGCTGCTCCAGGGTTTCGAGTTGACGTGGTTGCAACACCGCCGCACCCTTGACATGCAGGCAGGCAGGCCCCGTCGGGGGAGAAAAACGCACCTGTTCGAGCTGACGAAATTCTTCTTCCGCCCACCACAGGCGGTCTTTGTCCTGGAGTTGCTCGCGCAGTATTTCCATCAACTCTCTGAGGTGGCGCGTATCCTCAGCGGCGTAGTGAAGCATGGCGGCAGAAAGCGGACGTGCGGACCAGTCAGCACGCTGATATTTCTTGTCCAGTTCAAGGCCGAAATACTTGTGCAGGATATCTCCCAGTCCCACCTTTGGCTCTCCCAGAAGCTGCGCCGCAGTCATGGTGTCGAACAGACCATTAATCTGAATATCGAAATCGCGCGCGAGGCAGCGAATATCGTAATCGGCGGCGTGAAAAATCTTGCAGATGTGCGGATCAGCCAGCGGTGCCTTCAACACGCTGATGTCAGCACCTGCGAGGGGATCGACCAGAGCGGTTTCTCCCTCCCAGCTAAACTGGAGCAGGCATACCTTCTCTTGATAGGAGTGCATGGAGTCGCCTTCGAGGTCGACGGCTATGATCTTATGCTGACTGAGGGCATGGCCAAGATCGGCCACTGCAGGGGTAGTGGTTAAAAGAGGTGCTTGAGACATGGTGTAGAAACTTTCTGCCTAGATAAAGTGTTTTTTTATTGAATTTATTTATTTTATCCCCAGAACCTTGAGCACCGCCGTCATTTGTTCTTGGGTGCCGATGGATATCCGTACCCCGTGGCGCAGATTGGGTGCGCTGAAATAGCGTACCAGAATCTTGTGCTGTTGCAGCAAAGAGTAGATACGCTCGCCATCGCCATCCGGGGCGGAAGCAAACACGAAGTTAGCCTGCGAGGGGATCACATGGTAGCCGCTACCTTCAAGCGCTGCGGTGAAGGTAGCGCGGGTGGCACAGATCAGCTCGGTGTGGTGGCGCAACCAGGCCTGATCTTGCAGGGCAGCCTCTGCGGCTATCAGGGCGAGACGGTCGAGGTGGTAATGATCGCGGATTTTATCCAGCGCGGCTATCACCTGCGGGTGTGCAACCGCCAGCCCCAGGCGCATTCCGGCGAGGGCGTAGCTTTTGGAGAAGGTGCGGGTAACCACCAGATTGGGATATTCGCGCACCATGTCCATGGCGTTGGTGGCAGCAAAGTCAGCGTAGGCTTCATCCACTATCAGCATCCCGCTACAGCGCGTGGCTAGATCGGCGATGGTGGCGCGGCTGAAAGAAAACCCCAAGGGTGCGTTAGGGCTGGTGAGAAAAAAAATTTTGCCATTGTAGTACGTAGGAAAATCAGCCAGATCGAGGTTGGAATCCAGACGAAAAGAACGCGGAGTCGCCCCTTGAATCTCCACCAGGGTGGAATAATAGGTGTATGAGGGCTCGACAAAAGCCACTTCATCGCCGGGGTCGGCAAAGGCGCGAATCAAGTTGTTGAGCAGCTCATCGGAACCATTGGCCATAATTACCCACTCAGGCGGATAGCCATAGAGTTCGGCGGCAAGAGCACGCGCACGCACGCTGCCAGCATCGGGATAAAAACGTAGATTGGCACCTGCGTTCTCCAATTCCGCGCTTATCGCTTTGGCCACTTGCGGCGAGGGCGGGTATGGATTTTCGTTGGTATTGAGCTTGATCCATTCATGCGCGTTTGGGGGTTGCATCCCCGGGACATATCCAGCCATAGCGGCGATATTGGAGCGCAACGGCAATTTGGGTTCAGACATCAAGTGTGTTTCCTTTGTGCGTCTTTATAGGTATGAAGTCGTAAGGTTAGCGTTAGAATTATAGCGTGCAGGTAAATGGTGCAATCCATCCGTTTTGCTCAAGGTCAGAATCTAAGGCAAGATTGTGGGTAAAGTCAAAGTTTATGTAAAAATAAGGGGGGGGGTGCTTGCCAATGGCAGGTTGAGACTACGTGAGAATGGTGAGAAAACCTTCACCTCTGGCGGTTTGCACTGTAGATACTCTGTGTTGCCGCAAGCCCATTTCGTGAAATAACCTCACATTTATTGAACTCCCATGTTGTAAAAACGTGTGTTGTCAAAGCAGGTTTTGTTTTTCAACATGGCATGTATTGCATGAAG
>Ga0265295_1004878_pt1 | contig 17666 bp, 21 predicted proteins | sample Munlansysbiofilm_FD_192503 | JGI IMG/M metagenome (GOLD analysis project Ga0265295, IMG submission 192503) | Leachate microbial communities from a municipal landfill in Southern Ontario, Canada - Methane capture system biofilm | ecosystem: Engineered > Solid waste > Landfill > Unclassified ...
ACATAAAGAGCAAAAACTTATCAAGATATTGGACTTTGCACAGATTGAGAAAAATATAACAGTAGTATCTATTACAAACACTCCAAAAGATAGGGAAGAGATTGCAACTAAAAGAGAAATTATTCTTCCAAATGTTATTAAAATTTTTCTCACTTTATCATCTCTTCATAATCAAAAACATATCATTTAATCAAATCTCCATAAGCCCAAATCAATGTTCCTAAAATTACATAAATATGAGCAATAATATCTATGTAGGATTGAATTTTTGTTTTATGTATAGTTAAAGGTAATCTTGTAACTATTGCGGCTTGAATAGTTGTGCTAATATATTTATTATGTGTTGTTATTGATTTATATTCTATTATAACTGCAAGAAGTACCATAACTCCACCTGACCTTGAAAACCAAAGAGCCTCATCATTGTGCAGAGGATATACAAAAGCAAGAATTACCCAAAAAGCAGATACTATTAAGAGAAAAATATCTATATAATGATTTTTATATTTATTAAATAAGAACATTATATTAAACTCTTTATATTATGAAATTTTATAAAATTTTCTTTCAAATACTCTACATCCATATCCCACCATTTTAATTGTAACAACTTCTCTATTTCTTCTTTTTCAAATCTATATTTTATAATTTTAGCAGGTACTCCTCCAACTATTGCATAAGGTGGTATATTTTTTGTTACTACAGAACCAGCTGCTACTATAACTCCATCACCAATAGTTACACCATCTACTACAATCACATTAGCACCAAGCCATACATCATTACATATTTCAATATCTGCAAACTCATCGAAGTAATTTTTATCTGAAAATGTTAATTGTGCTTGTTTTAAAGTTGAAAAAAATACAGGATGTGTTGATACAAAATCTTTTGTTGGATGTTTTCCCAGTCCTATTTTACAATCAGGTCCTATACTGCAAAACTTTCCAATTGTTGTTCTCGAAATACTTGTATTTCCTGCTATATATGTAAAATCTCCAAGTGTTACTTCACTTAGGCTAACTTCGTTATAAATAGTATTGTAGATGCCAAATTTACAATTAGTTGCATTTGACATATAACCTATTCTTAATGATTTATGCCTGTTTCGATATTCTAAAATTTTTGATTTAATCAATTTTGCAAACCAAACTGTTAATGGATTTCTTATTAATGATTTCATTTTTTAAATAAATCTTCGTATTTTACTTTTGGAAATGTATCTACATAGCTGTTCTGGTTTGCATTGGCATTGTATATATTTTTTTTCAATGCATACAGTTTCTTATACTTATTAAATATTTTTGCATGACGAGTCATTTCATGTTCAGAATCTACCCACTCTTTACAATCTTTTAACTTTTTTTCATTGAAATCTTTCAAATAGTTATCAGTAAAATGATCCCATATATCATCAAACCAAGTATGATCAAATCCTAAAATATAAATCTCTTTAAACCCTAAATATAAAGCACTTTGAATAGCACTTTCAGAAACTGACCAAATTCCAGGCATAGACAATAATTCTATTTTATTAATATTTATATCGATACTCCAAGGAAGATAATTTTTCCATATTATTTCTTTATTTTTAAACAATTGATACTTATCTATGTATTTTTTATCACCAATATGCATTATCATAATTGTAGTGTCCTTCAATGATGTATCCATATTTTTAAACCATGTTATAAAGTTTTGCTCATCAAATAATTTTCCATGCCCTTCAAATACAGGTGGCAACACATAATATTTTGGATTTATAATATCTATTTCACTATGTTGAAAAAGACCACTTACTCCTATAACTACCTCATCTTTTAATAGCTTTAAATCTTGATTCTTGATAGATGGTCCAGTGCCTATAACAAAGCATCTTTCTTTTAAATGACTTTCTTTCAACCTATCATTATGCTTTATATCTATACTCTTACTATTCTTTATGTTTCTCAATATGGCTTTTACTAGTGATAATTTATTTAATAGAATAGGAGGTAAAACACTTTTTATAAAATCTTTCATACGATATACTTCTTAAATTTTAAATAATCAAATTTATAGTTAAAACTTCCATTTCTGATAAAACAACCTTCTTCTATATTATCAGTTTTGTTTGTTATTTTATTAATTATCCCTTCTTTTGAAAGCAACAATAAATCATCTTGCAAATTTAATTGAACTGATAATACTTTTTTTTCTAATATAAAAGCCTCTATGAGCATAATTGATGTCATTCCCATTACATAATCAGAAATTGAAATCATCTCTAAAGACGAATATTGATTTTGAATCAAAATTACATTCTCATAATTTTTAAATTTTTCGATATCATCTTTAGGGTGTAACTTAACTATAGTTTGTTTATCTTTTAAAAACTCTTTATTTTTTAAAAGATAGTCAATTGTTTCATATTGTGTATAGCCTCTAGTAGTCCCATAATGTTCTTTAATTGCTTCAGATACAAACAAAACAATCTTCTTTTTCTTCTCAAGATTTAATTTATTAATTAATAATCGTTTATCTATAATACTATCTTTTAATATACTTAAATATGGTTGCCCAAATTCTATTAGTTTATTTACATCAAACCCTTCACTAATCATCTCTTTTTTTCCGACATCGTTAATGCAATTGATAAAATCTGGCTGATAAATAAGTTTTTCATTTTCATTAGCTCCACTAAACCTTATAGAATAATTTTGCCACTGATCTAAAAAAGCTATTGTAGGTATACTTCTTTGTTTAGCATTATGCCAAAGATATTTTTCTGACATATCTTTTTGTGGTAAACTTGTAGCTGATGTTATTATATATTCAGGCTTATATTTTTCAATTACAGAAAAATCATCTTTTCCAATTGGTTCTATTACTTCAAAATCAATATTTTGTTTTTTAAAGCGGTCTACAGCAAGCCCATATCCAGTAACTATAATTGTAAAATCTTCATCTTTAAACATTCTCTTGATTACGGGTATTAAAACTTCTGCTCCACCTGGTTCACAAGTAAAAAAAAGTATTTTTTTCAAATTTTCTCCAAAATCGCTACCATATAATTGCCACCATCTTTTAAATCTGCATTTAACTCTTTTTGTACTTCATCTTCTAGTTTTATACTTTTAGAATAGTCACTCAAATGTGTATTTCTTTTATGAATAAACTTATTAGGATTATTATAAAATTCTATTATGTCCATATTATATATATCCAGCCATTCTGTCCTGTAAAAAGTAACTTTAAACTCTGAAAGTTCTGCTAGTTTTTTCAAAGATTGTGGATTGAAAATATTTTGTGTTGTATATCCATAAAGATGATTCGTTTTTCCATGAAACAATTTCATTGCATAAGAGTCTGAGTTTGGTGTATTTATATATAAAATCCCATCATCTTTTAATATTTTATGTATATCTTTTAATAATGATACCGTATCTGGAACACCATAAAGAATTTGATGCATAGAGACTATGTCATACTCTTTTTTTAAATTCAAATTATCTAAATAATCAGTATGTACTTTAAAATATTTTTTGGCATAAGCTGATGTGTTTGGGTTAACCTCTACACCCTCTACCTCGTAGAAGTGCTTTGCTTTATGCAAAAAATCTCCAACCGAGCACCCAATATCAAGAAGTTTTCCTTCTTTTTTAAAACTATATATATCTCTTAATTTATTGTCTTCTTTTGGATTTGGCTTAGTATCTAAAACAGTGTCAAATTTTTTATACTTTTGCATAAGTTTAAAATAGGACATAAGAAGTTCATCTCCGCCTGAAAAGCCATCTTGAATAGATGTCTCATCTAATGTTGGATTCATAAATATTAAATCACAACTATCACATTTTGAATAATCAAGAAAACCGTTGTTAGCAAAATGTGTATGCTTCATTGAACTGCATACAGGACAATCTCTATTTATCAATTTTTGTTTTGATAAGTACTCTGTATATTTTATATTTTCTTCTATCCACTCTCTTACCTCTTGATTATAAGATTGATTATGATTTAAATTCATTTTATAGTTGCCGCTTTTTCAAACGCTTTGATAATATCATCCATATCTTCTTTTGTATGTGGTGGTTGGTGATATGCTGTAACTATAAATTCTTTTTCATGAAACTTTTCTATTACAGGGTTTGATACTGTCGCATAGTTTTGTCTTTCACCTTCTGGCACTAAAGTGAACGGATATCCATTTTTAAACTCATTTTGTCGTGCAAAGATGGGATCTTTATAAAGAGGTTTAATATATCCGCCTGCAAGCTTATGCATTGGTATCCCTAATGCATTTATATTTTCTATATATTTCGCACGACCTAATCCTGCAATTTCTTCACTAAATTTTATAGGATATAAATAATAAACATGTTCACTACCATCTCTCACTTTTGGAGGAGTAATAAAATCAAGTTTTTGCAATCCTTCACTCAAATAATTTGCTAAATCAATTCTCAGCTTGAGGAGATTCGGTAATTTTTTCAACTGTTCTATGGCTATGGCTGCTTCCATCTCTGGAAGTCTATAATTCCCTCCAACCATGTTTCTAAGATTTACCTTTCGTTCCATTCCTGGTATAACTGCTTCTGCATGGTTTCTAATAAGTTGAAGTCTTAATGCTATCTCTTCATCGTTAGTTACAGCAATACCACCTTCGCCACAATGAATAATTTTATGTTGATTTAAACTATACACACCGATGTCACCAAATGTTCCAGCAAATCCATCTAAATATTTTGACCCAGGTACATGAGAAGCATCATTCAGAACTTTTAAATTATATTTTTTTGCAATTTTATTAATCTCAACCATATCTGATGATTGACCAAACAAATCAACTGGTAAAATAGCTTTAGTTCGTTTAGTAATTTTTTCTTCTATTTTTTCTGGATTCATACAATAATAATCTTCTTCAAGATCAACAAACACTGGAATCGCATCATAAAAAAGAGGTGCTGTTGCAGATATACACATACTATATCCTATAACTAACACCTCATCACCTGGTAATATTCCTAAAGCACCTATTGATGCGATTAATGCTGAAGTAGCACTATTAAAACTAACTGCATATTTTACTTGGTGATATTCAGCCCATCTTTTTTCAAGTTCTTGAACATTTTTTCCACCGAAAAACTTTACATCATACTTAGCACCGATGAAATCAGAAAGCATTCCACTTCGTACAACTGCTTCCACTGCCTTTACTTCCTCTTCTCCAATTGGATTGTATAATTCAAATGGTTTTGTTCTTATTTTTTCCACAATGTTTCCTTTAGATTAATTCTTTTTTCTTTTTTAAACGATTCAACTATTTTATCTAATAAGATATGATTGTTATATGAATCAATAACTTTATTTTTGTCGTGTAGCCTATGATTTAAAGTGATATCATATAAATATTCTATACTACTCAACATACTATTTTTATATCCCGTCTGTATTTTTTCAGGTTTATTATTTAATACCTTAACCCCACTATATGAATATTCAGTTAAATTATACTCGATCAAAGTGTTACTATTATCTGTAAATAATTTTCTACCTTGATCTGTAAAAATATCTATATCAAACAGATGGTAGTTGTATTTTTCTTCCTCATCTATACTTTTAACTGTTATATTGAACTTTTCATAAAAAAGAATAAATTCATATGTAAAATCTTTAACCTCATTATTATAAATTTTATTATAGCTGTACACACTTTTTGGATATCCAAATATCATCAAGAGTGTGTTTATCATAGTTATGCCAATATGATTTAATCCTTTTATGTAATAACAATTCGCAGATAAAACTTTACTGTTATCAATATTAACAGCCTTATAACTATCATCAAAGTGTCTTTGAAAATTTACCACTATATTTATATCACTCTTTATAGAAAGTTGATATATCTCATCAATTTCTTCAAGTGTTAGTCCTAGAGGCTTTTCAACAAAAACGGTCTTACATGATTTATTTATAATAATATTTTTTAAAGTTTTAAAATGAAATCTGTCAGGAGAACATATACTGATTATATCTTGATGACTATTTATAATCTCTTCTTCACTTTTTACTATATTTTGTACATCCCAGTATTTAGCGAATTCTCTAGATCTTTTTAAATCAATATCAAAAATATTTTTTAAAATAAACTTACCACTCTTTTTATATGCACCAGCATGTGAAAAAATACCACTTTTTTCATCAAGCTTCTTTTCATCAAATCCACCTGCAATATTTCCTGCACCTATAATTGATACTGTTAGTTTGTTTTGCATCAATTCTCTTTAATAAATGGAGCTGAATGTTGAACTAATTTAGATACACCTTCAAAAAGTTTCTTATCACTATTGTATAAATTTATTATATCTTCACTTGTAAAGTCTATTCTCTTAAAGTGATTATATATTTTATAAGCTAAATCAAAATCTTCTGGATAATCAACGGTTAATCTTAAATTTGGATAGTTTTTATTTTTTTCAGCTTTTATATTTAAAATATTATACTCTTGAGGATGTTCCCAAATATATCTAACAACATCTTCCCTATCTTCACTAGATAAACCATTTTTTTTATTCAATTCTATTAGCTTAGTAACTTTTACTACATGTGCATATATACCAAGAGGATATGTTAATTCCATATCATTGCAGACATAATCATACTCACCATTTCTATACACTTCTATAAGTTCATCAATAAGTTTAAAATCCAAATAAGCACTATCAGCACCCATCTGAACAATAACATCTGCATCAGCTTTAATAGATGCATTTACAACTCTATCTAGTACATCATCTTCACTACCTCTATAGCATAATACACCATTTTCTTGACACCACAAGGCTATACTGTCATCTTGTTTTTCTACTGTAGTTGCTACTATAACATCATCAATATTTTCACATAAAGAAAATCGTTTTACTACCAACTCTAAAAGTGTAAAATCTTTATATATTTTCATTAATGTTTTTTCAGGAAGCCTTGATGAACCCATCCTTGCTTCTATTGTTCCTACTATTTTCATGTTATTTTTTCACTACAAATATAGAAGTTCTTGCAGACAGTTTTGGGAAAAAGTTAGTTGATAAAAAGTTTATAAATTTTCCAAAAAAATTAAGTCTTTCTTCTGAAACATAACTCTCAGAATTTTTTTTGCCGAATACTCTATTTGGCAATCCAAATGTTAATGGGAAAGCAAAGTCATCTTTGTCAATACTTTTAATTGTAAAGCCTTGTTCAATCAAAAGATCAATAACATACTGATCATCAAACCAACACATATAATATTTATCTTTATTTCGTTTCTTTATTTTATCTATTAATTTATCACCATACAATCTAAGTCTTGTTATTAAATTCAAATATCCTCTGTGGTAAAAAATAAAATAGCCATCAGTTTCTACATTATTATATGCTTCTCTAAATATTGTTTTGTGTATTTCTTTTTCATAACCAATATCATATAAAATACCTGCCATAAGTAGAATATTAAATTTATTTTCAAATTTTGGATACTCAAGCGCATTGCCATAAATAAAGGAAGCATTAGTATTTAGTTTATTATTATTTTCTATTATTTCATTTGATATATCAAATCCTATAGCAATATCACATAAATGCGAAACTTGCATTAGCTGATGCCCTGTGCCACATCCAACATCTAGCATTGAAATTGTTTTTTTATCCTTGTTGAGTTTATCAATTACAGCATAAATATATGTTAAGACCTTATATATTGACCTGTCTTGTAATAAAACTTTTAATCTAAAATCATTGAGATTGCCATATGCATTTAAGTATCTTTTTTCCCACCCATCTTCATTATAATCAAAACCTGCTTCTTGAAATTCTATTTTCATTTTTTTCCTTTGTACAAATATAAATAAGACAATATTGTAATTGTCAAGACTAATATAAAATAAGCATAATTCAAATTCAAAAAATGTATACTTAAAAAATATATGAAAAACAATACTAAAACATTAATAAAAATACTTTGAATATTTTTTTTAATTCCAGTAAAAATAATACCTGAAACAAAGAATAGTGGAAATAATACAACTGTTCCAAAATACCCAACAATCATCTCAAATGGAATATTATATTTTGGAAACATTATCTTTGTCACTTCTGGTACAATTAATATCAAAAGTATTGTACCTACAAAGAACAGTGGAATTGTATTTTTTAGTACTTTTTTTAAATAATAAAAAGCCAATCTATCTGATTTTGAAAATAGTTTAAAAGTTTTCACAGTAACAGGTACAAAAATAGCAAGTGACAATGACACAACAACCTGGTACATAGAGTTTACCAACCCATACTGAGCAATTAATTCATCTGAATAATTTAATGAGGCAAATGTTCTAGGAAAACTCAGAACTTGCAACCAAACAAACGTTTTAACTGATAGTTCTATTCCTTCCCTAAAATTATCTTTTATAAAAGAAAAATCATAATTACTTTTAAAAATATCTCTTTTTAATACTCTTAACAGTAATGATAAATTAGTTATCAAAGAACTCATGAACCATCCCATTATTGAAAACATATACACAAGTGGAATTTGTATGAGTTTTACAATCGATTGGAATCTTATATTTTTATAATATGGTAAATAATCTTCTCTTACAATATCTCTAACTATTAAAAATCCCACAAGTAATGAAATAGGAACAAAAATAAATATCAAACTACTTTCTATAAAGTTATCATATTTATTATAATAAACCAGGGCGATTACAAAGCTAAATAGAACTGACATTACAATCAAATATCTACTAAGCGTAGATTCTATCTCTTTAACTTTATTTATATCTTTTAAGACAAGACCAGGAATTAGTCTATTGTAAACCGCTACTAGACCAAAATCATACAGGGAGACAAAAGATAGAAGAAAAGTAATATATACTACCTTCGCATAATCCTCAATAGAAAGTAAATTTGGAACAGTAAGCATAATAGCTACACCACTAAATTGTGTCCAGATATTTGCTTTTAATGTATGTGAACTATTTCCAAATACTTTTTTCAGTCTAACCACTTAACTACCTCGTATACTTCAGCTTTATCTACCCCTATTCTCTGTCCTGCATTTCTTGCTTCGTTATAAAAAAATTCTATCCATTTGCTACCTGTTCTTTCCATCTCCGATTCATGTGCTTCTATTGCTTTTTGTTTTCTTTCCCAAAAATTAGAGATATCAACATAAAAATTACCTTTAAAATCTATATTTGAATGGTACCAGTTACTTCTATACATCAATTGCCTTGGTACATGACGGCAACTGTGGAGTGAAGCTCTCGCTACTGCTTGATGATCGTGATGAATGTCACCCATCCAGTGTGAATATACAGTATCTATATTTTTTTCTTCTACTATTTTAAGTATTTCAAGATTTAGATCATCCGTAAACTCTACTTCAAGAGTATTAAAACTTCCCTTTATAAGCTCTACACCTAAAATTTTCATAGCATTTTCACCCTCTTGTGTTGCTATATCATTTGATCGTATCTCTACATTTTGATGATTAGTAAAACCTGATTTTGTAGCTACATAAGCATAAACATTATCACCATTTGCTACATGCTTTGCCAATGCCCCACCACATCCTAATTCAATATCATCAAAATGAGCTCCAATTGCTAATACATTCATCTATATACTCCTTAAAATTTCTCTTGATTTTTCTATTCCACAATTAAAAAGTAAATCTATACTGCTGAGATATGGTATAAATTCTCCGTGTAATTGTGGATAAACTGGATGTTTAAAATCTTGCCATATCACTTCTATATTTGCTTCTTCAAAAGGTTTATCATCATGATAGTCTTTTGCCCCAATTCCAGATAAATAATGAGTTGCATTGACTTGTTTAAGAAGTTCTACTAGTCTCTCGCTTTTAACTTTTGTTGTTTTTAAAGTACTTGAAAAAACGATTTCTATTTTAATATCAAAAAGTTTATTAAGCATTTCAATAGATGCCAAGTTTAAGTCAGATAACTTGTCAAACTTTTTGTTATATAATTCTTCTATATATGGAAAAACCTCTTTAAAATAGTCTGATTTTTTATAATTTTGTTTCATTATTTCTAAATTTTGATTTCTCCAATTTACTGTATCGCTTAGTAGTATCTCATTTATATTGGTTTTACTAGGTGCTTTTTTTACATTTACAGTAATCCACTGCTCTCCATTAGAAGTTTTTATTTTATCTCTATTCATCCAACTTTGACTTGTACCTTTTACAAATTGCACATCATCAAGTACAATATACAAATCAGCATGTAATAACCTATGAAAAAATCCAAGATAAGATAAAAAATCTGGTTGATGTATTACTACCGTTTTACTCATAATTGTACAATCTCCTCATATATTGTTTCTAAAGCTTTTGTGTTTAATTTTAAAAGTCCATTTTGACTCATCTTCTCTAAGTTAATTTTTTCAATATCTTGAAATTTACTTTCTTCTATATTTTCATGAAATCCTAAATAAAGACTTGAGCCTAGTGAACTTAAAAACTCACTATTTGGTACTTCAAAAGTTTCATTTGCTACTATCATACAAGGCAATCCTGAGGCATTTGCTTCAAAAGGAGTAACTCCTCCACCAGTTATTGCTAAATCATATTTTGAAAACTCTTCTATTAGAGATGGAATAAAATTTATTACATCATAATCATCTGTCAATTCTTTTTCTAGCTCTTCTTTATGCTCAAAAGAAGGACCTATATGAATAGTAGCTTTTATATTATATTTTTTTAATAACTTCAACACTTTAATGGTCACTCCATAAGTATCACTTCCACCAAGGGTTACAAGTATATGGTTTAAACTTTTTCGCTGTTTTTTATAAAGGTCAATTTCAGGATTAAGTATCAAATAGTCAACACCTTTGAATACCTTTTTGCCTTGTAAATTATCTTGATTGAAGAAAAGTCCACAAATATTTATATCACTATATTTTGCCCCACTTCCTAAGTCATCAAAATTTATAACTTTAATACTATTTTTTTGAATATTTTTTATATGTTTTTCATTTGTATCTAATCTATCATTTATCCAATATTTTAAATCATATTTTTTTATTAAAGCAGTTTCCCAGTAGCTATCTAAATCCAACAAATTAACTATTTCATATTGATATCCATTTGATATTAATATCTCTTTTGTTTTTTCATTCTCATTGATTAAAAAAATAAAGTTTTGTTTTTTTTGCTCTAAATATTTTGCAAAGTTTAACATTCTAAAAAAATGTCCCATCCCTTTTTGATGAGATGCTTCTATACATATTGCAAACATAGTTCAATTGCCTTTTCAGTGCTTATATATTCATTTTCTGCATTCTCTACAATAAAACAAGCTTTTTTATAGTCGTCTTCAGTATCAACTGTAAGTGAAATATCTGGTCTATTTTTCCCTTTTTCAACCTTTAGTTCTGCTATTTTAAACCTATCTTCATTTTCTTCAATATACTCATTTACATGCTCTTTATGATTTTCCTTATCACCATATTTATAACTTTGCTCTAAAGCTTCAAAACTAAAAATCTCAGCACCTACACCTTTTGGAAGAGATGCAAAAGATCTACTGTAATCTGATTTTGTCTTTAAATGTAAATTTATTAAGTTATCAAGCTCTTCAGTATCTGTAAAAGGATTATCTCCTGTAAGTCTAACGATATGGTCAAATTTATTCTCTTTTGCACACATATAATATCTTTCTAGCACATTTGTTTCTGAGCCACGAAAATATTGCACTTCATTTTCTTTACAAAAAAGTTCTATGGCATCATCTTTATCCAGAATACTTGTTGCAATCACTATTTCTACATTATGATTTAATTTAGTAAGTCTAAATAAAATATGTTCTAATAGATTTTTATCTCCAATTTTTTTTAGAACTTTAGCTGGTAATCTAGTAGAACCCATCCGTGCTTGAATAATAACCCCAATCAAGATATATCACTCCAATTCAAAACTTTATCATCTTCGATATCTTCTTTAGCGTACTTTCCTAAAATCTCTTCAAAATATTTAGGAGCTATTCCGTGACCTGGTCTTTTTATATCTATATTCTCAAGAGTAAAAACTTCACCTTTTTTTATAGGTTTTATAGCTACTATACTTTTTCTGTTTTTTTCTCTATTGGTTATCTCTTTACCTACTGGTTTTTTTGCTCCTGAGCCTTTCATAGTTTCAAATTCTCTTATCTTATCAACTATCTCTTTCATCTCTTGAGGATTTGCTGAGAGTTGATGGTCTGGTCCATCTGCATTTTTATCATAAGTAAAATGTTTTTCTACAACTTCAGCTCCCATACAAGCTGCTGCAAAACAAGCTGTACTTCCTATGGTATGATCTGAAAAACCAATTTTTAAATAAGGAAACTCTTTTTTTAAAGTTTGCATAGCTTTTAAATTTACTTGTTCAGGATAAGTAGGATAGTTTGAAATAGTATGAAAAAGAATAATCTTATCATTTCCAACTTCTAAACAAGCATTTACCATATCTTTTACTTCTTCAAGTGTACACATTCCACTTGATAATAAAATAGGTTTTCCCGTTTGTGCTACGTATTTTATAAGAGGTAAATTAGTCGCATCATCTGCTCCTATTTTATGAGATTTAACCCCTAATGTTTCAAGCATATCGACATCCGTTCTATGTGATGGTGTTGAAAGCCATTCAAGCTCTTTTGACTCTATATATTCAAAAACTCGCTTATGAAGTTCAAAGTCTATTTGATACTTTTCAAATAAATCTCTTTGAAGCATATCTCCAACATTATCAAGATCAAACCTAGCAGTTTTTGTCACTATCGTATCTGCTTTATATGTTTGAAGCTTTATTGCATCTACACCCGCATCATATGCTAAATCCACAAGTTTTTTTGCTTCTTCAAAAGTTGTAAAGTTTCCACCAATTTCAGCAATAATATAACATCTGTCTTTTTTAAAATTTTTAAGCATTTTCATTCCCTATATTTTATTATTTTGGCAGGTATCCCACCTACAATTGCATAATCAGGTATATCTTTAGTTACAACAGAATTTGCTCCAATAACTACTCCATTGCCAATGTTTACACCTTTTAATATTTTTGCACCTGTTCCAATCCAACAATCTTCCCCGATTGTTGTATCTTTTATAATAGCATTTTGCTCCATTATTAATTTGTTTTTTTCAAAACCATGTCCTTGGTCTAAAATTTGAACAAATGCACCAATTCTTGTGTAACTTCCTATAGTGATATTTCCTTTTGCTGTAATCATATTATGCCTTCCAATTACAACATCATCTCCTATAACTACTTTTGGATTTGGCTTAGTTAATTGAAAAAAAGCATAATTTTGAATTACAACATTATTTCCAAGTATTAATATTGCATTATCTGTCAAATGAAACTCACTATTAAATTTTATTACACATCCTTTACCAGCATTTATCTTATATTTTTTAATTTTAAAAAATGTAATCAATTGCTGAACTACCCCCCCCTTTATTTCTAACAGAGGCTTTATCAATTTTATTCTCCAACATTTTGTGCTCGATTTACATAGTTTAAAATATTAAACTCCCTACCATTTACTTCCGAAGTTTCACTAGATTCTGTTGCTCTTGGTAGATAACATCGATTACATACATCAAGGTTTTTATACCCATTTTTTTGTTTATGCAATTCTCTAACTTTATTCAAAGGTTCACCATGCCAAATTTCATGTACTGTTTGACTATTCGCATTACCAATTATATGATCATTTTCTTCATCATTTGAACACATCATAACAGAACCATCAGCTCCAATTACTAATCTTTGATATAGTTGTGGACATGAAAAATTCTCTATATAGACTATATCTGAATCTTTTTGTAAGTAATCTATCAAAGGATTAAATGCTATTAAATCTGTAATTGGTTCAAAAGTATTATAAAATTTAGTTGGATTCTTTTTAATTGCTGGCCATAAAGATTGTATTTTAATCACGGGCTTATGTAAATTATTTTCCGATTTATATTTATTCATTTGTGTTATTTTTTCAAGTGTGTCTTTAAATTTAAGAGGTTTTCTTATTTTTTCATACTCATCATCCAAACCATCAACTGAGATTGTAATCCAATCAATTCCAGCATCTACCATTTTTTTAAAAAAATCTAATTCTAACTTACTTCCATTTGTTAGTGTAGATATTTCTTTTATTCCTTTATCTTTTGCATATTTAATACATTCTATAAATTTTGGATGCAATGTTGATTCACCTCTTAAACTAAGCCTTAATGCAGGAACTTTACCACCAATCTCATCAATAATTTTTTTAAATAGATTAAAATTCATGAGTTTAGCATTAACTTTCTTTTTAAATTTATCAGTTATCGTATAGCACATAGGACATTTTAAATTACAAACAGATGCAAGCTCTAAATCAACAAGCAAAGGATATTCATTAACCATCCGCTCATTTGGAAATTTACTCCAATCGGTTCTATACTGTTTATACTCTTTTTCCCAGCCCTCTGATTTATATTTTTCAAAAAGCTCTTCTCTTTCTTTTGTTTCAAAACTACTATAGTTACCTTTATTTATTGGTATATTTTGCTTATTTAACATTATTTAAATCCTCTATTATATATTTTATACCCTTTTCAAAACTAAACTTTGGCTCCCAACCTAATTCATATTTTGCTTTTGTTATATCAGCAATAACATTCATTATTTCATTTGGTCGTTCTTGTTTTTCTGAAATGATTTCTTTTTTTGTTCCTGCAATTTTTTGTATTATATCAATAATCTCTTGAACACTTAACTCACTACCAGAACCAAAGTTATAAATGGAAAATTGTTTTTTGTTCTCAATAGTTTTTACTAACCCATCAATCAAATCATCTAAATAAATATAATCTCTTTTTGGATACAAGTCTTTTACATTTATTACATCATCATTTAACACTTGCTTGATTATATATGGAATTAAAAACATATCTTTTTGATTTTTTCCATAAATATTAAATGGTCTTGCAATAGTAACTTTTACATTATAATACTCTGAATAAAATCTACAAAGTTCTTCTGATAAATACTTTGAATGAGCATAAGGGTTATTTGATTTTACTTTATCATCTTCAGATATTGGTAATTTTTCTGGCAAGCCATATAAATATGCGCTTATAAATGTCAGTGGTATATTTTTATGTCTGCATAATTCTAAAATCTGTCCCGTGCCTAAAACTGATGTTTTGTAAAATTCTAAAGGGTTTTCCCAACTATCTGGAACAAAAGTTTTAGCAGCAAGATGAAATATATGATCAATATCCATATTTTCATACTTTTTCAAAAAATTATAATTTGATATATCACCATCTGATGAATTAAATTTGATTATATTAAAACCAAAACTTTCAAGACTTTCTATAAGAGCTGATCCAATGAATCCATTAGCTCCAGTTACTAATATTGACTTCATTTTATAAATTTTTCTTTCATACTATCAAACTCTTCTATTGCTTGTGCGTAGTCATCTGGTCTTCCAATATCAAGCCAATAACCATTAAACTTTTCTACTTTTGCTTCTTCTTTATTTTTCATCAAGTCTAGCATAAGATGATCAAAACCATAAAAAGTATTCTCAGGGATATACTCAACAGCTCTTTTTGAAACCATATAAATACCCATACTTACATCATACTTTTGAATTGGTTTTTCTTTAAAGCCTACTAAAGTGTTTTGATTATCTAATTCTAGCACTCCAAACTCTGATTTTACTTCTCTTTGATAAGCTGATATTGTAAAAATATTATTATTTTTTACATGTGATTCATAAAACTCTTTATAATTCAAATCTGTAAGTATATCTCCATTCATTACAAGAAAATTATCTGGTAAATCATTTATAAGTTTTAGTGGTGCCATAGTACTTAATGCTTTTTCTTCAAGAGAATAATCTATTTTAATATCCCATTTAGAACCATCACCAAAAAATGCTTTAATTATTTCTGCTTGATGGTTTACAGCCATAGTAATATGTGAAAAACCATGTTGTTTTAACTGCCTAATAATAACCTCTAAAATTGGATACTCTCCAATTGGCATAAGTGGTTTTGGTAAAACTACTGTGTATGGCCTTAGCCTTGTTCCTTTGCCGCCTGCTAATATTACTGCTCTTTTTTCTTGCATTTTATTATTCTCCTTTTACATTTTCCCATCAAGATATTTACCTGTTTCTTTATGACCAAAGTCTGGAATTAGTCTGAAAAACTCTTTTACAATATCATCTTTACTCCATTGTAAATTTTGTTTATATTTTTTAATAGTAGCTTCAAACTCATTTAAGAGTTTTTCATCAAATATTGCTTCATTTTTTATAACTCCAAGATTTTCAAATCTGTTCATATCTAAAACTTCTTTATCTGTAAAAAATTCTTCAAAATCTTTTTCACCAGTTGTATCACTAGCAGTAAATAGACATGGCCATTTTCCTTCTTGTGGTAGAGTTTTTGCTAACTCTCTAGCTTCATCTTCATCTTTACATAAATAAGGCTCATATTCTAAATTTTTCAAATATTTTACAGCGATATCTGCAAAAGTAATTAAGTGTAAATTAACACTAAGTTTTGGGAAAAATATATCTCTATTTTCACCAAAGATACAAGACATTAAGCATAATTCACCACTTTCTTGAGGAGTCACAAAGTATCTTTTTATATCATTTGGAGCAACGAGCGGTTGATTTTTTTGAATTCTTTGATTAAATCCATGAAGAAGTGAACCATCACTAAAGGCTACATTTGCAAATCTAGCCATTGAAACATCTATTTGTTTTGATTTTCTATTTACAAACATCTCCATGATTCTTTTACTAGCACCCATCATATTTACAGGATTTGCAGCTTTATCTGTACTTACACAAAAATATTTTTTAGTTCCATTTTCAATTGATTGTTGTAAAGTTTTATCTGTATTAAAAATATTTGTTTCTATCATTCGCATAAGAGTAAATGGGTCTTTTTCACTTCTTACATGTTTAAGTGCTGATAGATTTAATACATAATCATATTTTCCATCAGCTTTTATAAAAGCATCATATTCGCTACTTCCAATATCTAGTGCAAATGTTTGGAAATCTCCATTTATATATCCAAAACTACTTCTTATATCTCGAACCAGTTCAACCATATTATTTTCAGAAATATCAACAACATGAAGTTTTTTAGGATTTCTTTTGAATATCTCTTTTGTAACAGCTTGACCAATACTTCCAGCTCCACCAATAACCAGAAATGTAGAGTTTGACACTATTTTTGAAAGTTCTTTTTCATAAGTTTGTATATCTTCTAAAAAAAGTTCTTTGGTTCTACCGATTAGGTTTAAAATTTTAGACATTTTTGTTTCCTAAATACCACTCATACATAGTTTTTATTCCCTCTTCAAGTTCAATCTTGTGTTTCCAATCCTTTTTAGTAAGTAGTAAGTGGTGAGTAGAAAGTAGTGTTATTGAAGATACCATTTGTACATCTCCTTTATTCCAGATTCTAAATTCATTTTATACTTCCATCCAAGTGAATTTAACCCAAACTGCTAGTTGTAAATATGGTTTGAAAGTTGCTTTAGACTCCATAAAAAGCCGTGGGAGGCGAGATTATGGAGCGAGATATTATAACAGTTTATTGTTTAATTGACGAATATTTGA
>Ga0265295_1004879_pt1 | contig 17659 bp, 10 predicted proteins | sample Munlansysbiofilm_FD_192503 | JGI IMG/M metagenome (GOLD analysis project Ga0265295, IMG submission 192503) | Leachate microbial communities from a municipal landfill in Southern Ontario, Canada - Methane capture system biofilm | ecosystem: Engineered > Solid waste > Landfill > Unclassified ...
CCCAGGCACAATGCCTGCCACAAGAAAACCCGGGAACTGGTAGACTATGGATATGCCTGTATAGCGCACCTCTGCCGGAAAAAGATCGGAAAAGAGCGCGGCTTCGGGCCCAAAAACGCCCGCATAGCAGATACTGAGTGGAATGGCTATGGCAAGGCCGATGATGAACATATTGCCGCCGCTGCCCTGCATAAGCCAGAACGCCGGGAATATGGTCAGCCCGCAGGCCAGGCTGGCCAGGCCGTAAATGCGGCCCCGCCCAAAACGGTCGGCAAGGCGTCCGGCGATGAGAATAAAGGGGCACATCAGCAGCGCCGCGATCATAACCGCCGTCAGGGCCTCGGTGCGGGTGACGTTGATGTACTGCACAAGATAGCTGATGGAGAACACGGCAAGCACGTTGAAGAACACGCCGTCAATCCAGCGCGCGCCCACGCCAAGGGCAATATTGCCAGGATAGTTTTTGCACACGGAAACAATGGGCATGACCTTTTTTTCAGTGTGACCTTCGTCCTGAACCTTGCGAAATTCTGGGGTTTCAAGGATGTGGGTACGCACATAAAGGGCAATGGCGACAAGCACGATACTGAGAATAAAGGCGAGCCGCCAGCCCCACTGCATGAACTGCTCATTGGTCAGCAGCCAGGAAAGCAGGGCCACCACCCCGGAAGCAAGGCAAAGCCCCGTGGCCAGACCCATTTGCGGAATACTGGCGTAAAAAGCCTTTTCCCGCTTATTGGCGTATTCATAGGTCATGAGAACAGCTCCACCCCATTCGCCGCCAAGGCCGAGCCCCTGACACAAGCGCAGGGTTTGCAGCAGGATGGGGGCGGCTATGCCGATAGATGCATAGGTAGGCACAAGCCCTATGCAAACAGTGGCAATGCCCATGATGAGCATGGTCAGTATAAGCATGCGTTTACGTCCCAGCTTGTCGCCGTAGTGCCCGAAGATGAAGCCGCCCAGCGGGCGCGCAAGATAGCCGATGGCAAAGGTGCTGTACGCCAGGATGGTTCCCATGAAAGGATCGGCTGTGGGGAAATAGAGCTTGTTAAAAACGATGCCCGCCACGACCCCATAAAGGAAAAAGTCGTACCACTCGATGGTGGCGCCGAGCAAACTGGCAATAACCACCTTGCGCATTTCTTTTTTGCTGGTGGTATGTCTATCCATTTCTGCGCTGGGCATGCTCCCTCCACGGCTGCTGGCAAGGGTATTTGCCCTGCCGCACGACAATTAAAAGTTTTAATAGACTTTACAGCTATCAATAAAAACGATTAAATTTTTTGAGCTAAATAATAGCTCAAAACGTAAACCATGCACGCAAAAAAACGCTTTGCACTGGAATTACCACGCTGCAGATTTTTATGTCAATTGAAACTTTATTAAAGTTTTTAGTTTATTTTATTGACTCGGTAACGTGTACATGTGAAGTTACCGCCATTGGAAGTTGCTGCCATTCCTGATTCGCCCCTGCCCGACCATGAGGGACATTTTTGCAATGGCAATGCCCCGTATCTCCAAAAGACAACTCGCAGCAGGAATAAGAGGAAGGGAAGATGACGCTTGATGGTGAAAACCCGAGAATCGCCAAAAAAACCACGCTGAAGGACGTAGCCCGTATGGCGGGCGTATCTTCCGCCACGGTTTCAATGATACTCAACGGGCGTGAAGGCGTATCCTTTGCGGAAGAAACCGTAAAAGGGGTTATGGCCGCCGCCGCCAAGCTGAATTACGGCCGCGAGCGCCGGGCCAAAGCGGTCATCGAGGGCGGGCCTGTCATATTGGTTGTCGTGCCCAACGTCACCAATCCCTACTACGCCACCATCATCCAGGCCGTGCAGCAGGCCGCCGCCGAAAAAAATTACACCACCTGCATATCCACCACCTACCGCAGTCTTGAAAGTGAACTTGCCGCAGTGCAACTGGCGCAATCCACCGGCATGGCGGGCATCATCTTCACCATGCTGGCCCACCCGGATGAAGTTCTTTCCCGCGTGGGGAGCAAGGTGCCCATTGTGGTCATGGGCGACAGGCGCGTGGACCTCAGCGTGGACACTGTTGAACTGAACAACTATGACGCAGGCAGCCTTATTGCCCGGCATATGTGCGAACTGGGGCATAAACATATGGCCTACATTTCCACAACGCTGGATTCCTGCAACTCCATCCGCATGCAGCGCCTCAAGGGCCTCCAAAACACCATCAGTCATCTGTGTCCGGAAGGAACCCTGCTGGTCAAAAGCCGCACCATCACGCCAAAGGTTGAACTGGATAACCTGCTCATAGAGTACAGCGTTGGGCATGAGCTTGCACAGGGCTGCTTTGAGGATAAAAAAATCACCGCGTTCATAGCTGTAAACGACATGGTCGCCTATGGCGTCATGGACGCCGTGCTCGAAGCGGGCTTCAGCATACCCGGAGATTACAGCGTTTGCGGTTTCGACAACCTTTTGCCGTCACAGTTCGACAAAGTGGCCCTGACCACAGTGGAACACTATATTCAGGATAAAGGGCACAACGCCCTGGATCTGCTGCATGCAAGAATCAGCGGGCAGATATCAAGCCGCAACATCACCAGAGTTGAGATAAGCCACAAACTCATTGTACGCTCGTCCACAGGACTGCCCCGGACGCGCCCCGTATAGCTGAACCGCAGGCCGGCGACATTAGACCGGCGACCTTCTGGTATCCTCCCGCCCGCGGTTCGGGACAAGCCAGGCAGTTCGGCTTGAAAATGCCGTGGCGCGCAGGCAGTCGCTCGCGTAATGGCGCAACAGCCGGGTATCTGCGCTGCTACGCGCCAAAGCGGGCGTCCCAACTCTTTGAAAATACCATCACAAAGGCCATTGGCTCTGGTTGCTGCGGCTCTGCGGAGCGCGCAGCCGCACGCAGGGCCGTATACGCTCTATGGACGCAAAGCAGGATAGAACATGCTGGAAACCACCGTCGTAGTTATCGGGTGCGGGGCCACGGGCATCGGCGCTCTGCGCGACCTGAGCATGCGCGGCATCCCCGCCATCCTTCTGGAACAGGGGGGCATAGCTCACGGCACCAGTTCGCGCTTCCACGGTCTGCTGCACAGCGGCGCGCGCTATGTCGTCAATGACAACGAGTCCGCCCGTGAATGCATTGAAGAAAACATGATCGTGCGTCGCATCGGCAGGCAGTGCGTTGAAGAAACTGAAGGCTTTTTCGCGCTCACAGCCCAGGACGATCCCGACTACGTTGAGAAATTCCTCGAAGGCTGCCGCACGGCGGGCATCAGCGCGCAGGAGGTCGAGGTCGCCAAGGCTTTGCGCCTTGAGCCCAACCTCTCGCCCCAGGTGCGCCGCGTTTTTCGGGTGCCGGATTCGTGCGTTGACGGCTTTCGTCTGGTTCTGCACAACGCCATGTCTGCCCAAAGGCACGGCGGTCAGGTGCTTACCTACCATGAAGCCACGGGCATAAAACTGGGCAACGGTCGCGTCCAGAGCGTTACGGCGGTTAACCGCCATACCGGAGAAACGGTTGAAATCGCCTGTCAGGTCGTGGTCAACGCCGCCGGTTCCTGGGCCGGACACGTGGCGGGCATGGCTGGGCTTGATGTTTCCCTTTCGCCCGACAGGGGCACCCTGATCGTCTTCAACCACCGCTTTACCTCCAGGGTGATCAACCGTCTGCATCCCAGCGGCGATGGCGATATTTTTGTGCCCCACGGGTCCATTACCATTCTGGGCACCACGTCCGCGCCCACAGACAGACCCGACGACACAACGCCCACCACTGAGGAAGTGCTGCGCCTGCTCGACATTGGCGAGCCGCTTTTTCCGCAGGTGCGCCAGTACCGCATTTTACGCGCCTTCGCCGGAACACGCCCCCTGTACACGCCGGGCGGCGCTTCAGGGCGTAAGGCCAGCCGCAATTTTCATATTGTGGACCATGCCGACGAAGGGCTTGAAGGCTTCATCAGCATCTTTGGCGGCAAGCTCACCACCTATCGTCTCATGGCCGAACGCGTCACCGACAGGGTTTGCGCCAAGCTCGGGCACAGCGCGCCCTGCAAAACCGCCGATGAGCCATTGGTGCATGACGTGGATGAACGCACCCTCAAGCGCGCGGCACGCTTTTTTCCCATGCAGGGCCTGCGTCTCATGGCCGACCGCCTGGGGGACGACCTGCCGGGCGTGCTGGAGCTTGCCGGAAAACAGCCTGACAATCCCCTGCTTTGCGAATGCGAAATGGTGAGCATGGCTGAAATCGAATATGTGGCGCGTCAGCCCTCAATTTTTTCCCTCACGGACATCCGCCTGCGTACGCGCCTGGGCATGGGAACCTGCCAGGGGGCCTTTTGCTCTCTGCGAACGGTGGGCGCGCTGACCGAACACGGCGTAGATCTGGAACTGAAGCCCACGGACAATGTCCGGCGCTTTCTGCAGGAACGCTGGGGCGGCCTGCGCTTTGCCCTTTGGGGCATGCAGGCCCGTGAAATGGAACTGAGCCGGGCCATATACGCCGCCACCCTCAACCTTGACGGAGCCGAACATGAACAGGATTGCTGACGTTCTTGTGGTGGGCTCCGGCATGGCCGGATTTGTGGCGGCCCTTACCGCCGCCAGCCGGGGGAAAAAGGTGCGTATGCTCACGACCGGCATGGGTTCTCTTGCCATCAGCGGCGGCACTATCGATCTGCTCGGCTATGCTGATGGAAAGTATACGGCCGATCCCTGGGCAGGCATGGCCCTGCTGCCTGCCAACCATCCCTACAGGCTGATGGGCGAAGAAAACGTGCGCGAGGCCCTGCATTTTTTCCAGCAGCACATGGCTGACCAGCGCTGGCCCATGCGGGGGGCTACCAACGCCAACGGGCAGCCCTGCAATGTGCATATGCCGACCATTATGGGCACGCTCAAGCCCACATATCTTCTGCCGGAAAGAGTGAATGTCACGGCCCTGAATACCGCGCGGCGCGTGCTTGTGGTCAGTGTGGAAGGACTGCGCGACTGCCGCCCGGCCCTGGTCGTAAGCCAATTGCGCCGCTACGGGTCTTGGGCCCACAGGGAATTTTTCGAGCTGACACTGCCCTCTCCGCTGGGGCAAGCCCACCGCAGCGCAAGCGCGCTTGATCTTGCCCGCCTCATGGACAAAGCCCAGAGCCGCCAATGGCTTACCGATGGCCTGGCAGCCCGCGCGGGCTCCTGCGATCTTGTGCTGCTGCCTCCTTTGTGCGGCAGCAAAGCGCAGCCGGAAACCTGGCAGGCCATTGAAAAGGCCGCAGGATGCCCGGTTGTGGAGATGCTGTCCATCCCGCCAGGCGTTGGCGGTTTGCGCCTGCGTGACGCCTTGCTGCGCGCGCTGCGCTGTTACGATTTCGAGATGGTTGAAAACGCCAGGGCACTACGCGCCGAGATGCGCGGCAACACCTGCGCTGCCCTTATAGCCGAAGCTTCAGGCCAGGAGCGCAAGCACGAAGCCAGAACCTTTGTGCTTGCCACCGGAGGCATTCTTGGCGGCGGGCTGACGCTGCAACCCGGCAAAGTGCGTGAAAGCGTCATGGGGCTGGATGTGGCAGCGCCTGCCGATGTGGAACAATGGTCTTCGCCCGAACTGTTTGGCAGGCATTTTTTCGCCTCAATGGGCGTATGTGTCGACAGTGCCATGCGCCCGGTGGATTCCCAGGCGTCCACATACTGGCCCAACGTCTTTTTCGCGGGGCGCAGCCTTGGCGGATACGACTCTGCGGCGGAAAAAAGCGGGCACGGCGTTGCCGTGGCCACGGGCTGGCAGGCGGGCCGTATGGCCGCAGCCGCTGCGGAGGAAGGAAGATGAGCGTGCGTATCACCCCGGACAACTGCATAGCCTGCACCACCTGCGTGGTGCATTGCCCTGTCGCCGATGCCACGCCCCAATTTCTTGGCCCGCGCATGATCGGCCCGGCCTATGAACGCTTCCGCCTGCTGGGCCTCAACGAAGACCCGTCGCTGCACTACTGCTCTAACTGCAAAAACTGCGATATCACCTGTCCGCACGGCGTGCCTGTATCCAGTCTGAACATGATGGCGCGGGCCGACCAGTGCCGCAAGACGCCTCCCGGCCTGCGAGACTGGATACTGGGGCATGGCGAACTCATGGCCCAATGGCTGCGCCGCATCCCGGCTGGCCTGAAAAATTTCGGCATGCTCAACCCGGTCACGCGCCTGGTGCTGCACAAACTCGGCATCCACAGACGCGCCCCTTTGCCCGCATTTGCGCGCCGCAGCTTCCGCAGCCTCGCCAAAGAGGTGCGCCAGCCGGAAACCGGGCGCAGCGTGGTTTTCTACCCCGGTTGCTATGTTGACGTTTATGATCCGCAGACTGGGCTGGACATGATATGGGCCATGAACCGCGCTGGTTACAAGGTTATTGTGCCGCAGGATCTCGTTTGCTGCGGCCTGCCCATGGTGGCCAACGGGTTCTGGCAGCATGCCAGAAGCAATGCGGAGCATAACCTCCACGCGCTGGCGCAGTGGCGCGACCAGGGCTTGCCCGTGGTTACCGGCTGCCCCAGTTGCGCCCTGATGTTCCGCGTTGATCTGCCGGAATACTTCCCTGATCTGGGCGAAAAATACGGGGCCTGCCGCCTGGACGACGCACAGGATTTTCTGCTGGCCTGCGCCGACTCCGGAGAACTGGATCTTGCGCCAGCGGCGTCGCGGGCGAATCAGCCCGACATGAAGATCATGTACCACGCGCCCTGCCACCTGCGCGCCCAGGGCAATGGTTTGCCCAGCCTTGAACTGTTGCGGAGGTTGCCCGGAGTCAGCGTGACTGACGCCCATGCGGGGTGCTGCGGCATTTCGGGCAGTTACGGCTTCAAGACTGAAAAATATGAAATAGCCCGGCAGATCGGGTCTGCCCTCTTTGCCACCATACGTGAAAGCGGAGCGGATATTTCCTCTTCTGAATGCGGCACCTGCCGGGTGCAGATTGTGCACGGCAGCGGCACGGCCTGCCTGCACCCCGTGAGCATCCTGCGCAGCAGGCTTGAGGCGTAACGCAGGCCAGAGCCAGACCAGCCCTAGACAGAAGAAGGCGCACGACTTTACGGCGTAAACATAGATTAAGGGCATAAAAAGGCGTCTGTACCAGCACCACGCTGGCACAGACGCCTTTTGTTTTTTTTAGAAATGCTCACGTACCGCAAGCAAGAACCTGCCACTCACATTTCGTGGCAAGGGTTTTCAGGAAAATCCTTGCGGAGCAGTTAACCCATTTCATTCCTGAACTGCCCTTTCAAAGATGACATGCTTTAAAACAAGAGTTTTAGGGCGTGGGGGCGTGGGGGCGTGGGGGAGGAGACCCTTTTGCAAAAGGGTCCCTCCCCCACAAAACATTTCACAAAGCCGTTTTGCCCAAGGCTTGTGCTATCGGCTGTATATTTGCGGCTCAAGGCAAGAGGGTTGGCGCAGGCGCATCTGGCACGCGCCCCACGAAAGCCCCACGCCAAAGCCCTGCAAGACGACGTTCAGGTCTCTTTGGCGGGCCACCGAGGCCAGTTCACCGCAGAGCACGCCGGGAATCGACGCGGAATTCAGGTTGCCGTAGCGCGAGAACGTGGCCGAAGGCGCTTTTTGCAGGGGAATGGCGGATTTTTTCGCTACCGTTTCAACAATATACCGGTTTGCCTGGTGCATGACGAAGTAGTCGATTCCTGCGGCGTCGCAGCCGGAAAACCGCATAAGATCGCGCAGCAGTTGGGGCTGTTCGGCCATGGTGAACGAAAAAATGCCGACGCCGTCCATATGCAGATCATCAAGAGAACGGACGCTTCCGTCATCATACGTCTGCTCGGTCCTGGTCGCTGCGGATGCGGGCATGCGCGCGCCACCCGCAGGAATGTAGAGCTTGTCCAGCTCACGCCCGTCTGCCCGCAGGACAAAATACGCATTTTCCACATCCGGGCAGTACCGGACCCAGGCGGCGCTTCCCGCATCCCCAAAAATGGGCGCTGTGGTGTAATCCTTTTTGTTTGCCGCGCGTGAAAGGGTGTCGCCCGCGCAAAGCAGCACGCCGCCATGACCCGAGGCGCGGGACATCATGCCAGCCAGCCACAGGCCGTACACAAAGCCGGCGCATCCCTGACAGACATCGATGGCAACGGTTTCTTTGGAAAGTCCAAGGGCGGCATGGAGCACGTAGGCGTTGCCCGGCATGAGATAGTCCGGGGTCTGGGTGACGGAAATGATGGCCGTGACTTCCTGACGGTCAATATGCATTTCCTGCATGAGCGATGTGGCGGCCTGACGGCACAGATCGCTGACAGTGGTGCCGGGTGCGGCAATGCGCCTTGTATCCAGCCCCAGCCGGTTCTGAAGGCGGGTCAGCTGCGACCGGTCATGACCCCAGTACTGCGGCTCGTCTTCAAGGCGCTGTATGTTTTCACCCAGCACGACGGAGCAGCCTGCAAGCTCCACATTATCCAGCATATAATTGCCCATACCGCTCCATCCAGGTTGTGTTGCAGCCGTCAATCCGGGCAGACGAACGATTGAGAATATGCGTTCCCAAGGTTTCCGGCGCACCCGCTTCGGCGTTTACCCGCGCGGATGCCCCGCGCTTGCGCCTTTGCGGCAAGCGCCGCCCACGCAGCCGCAATACAGTTTCAACGTAAAACTTTCTCTTATAACATAGCGTACTTTCATTAAATGTGAAAGACGACAAAAGGCGACAGCCCCATTTTAGCCGTGAAAAAACGGCCCGTGACAGTCCGGGCCGTTTTTTCATCTGGTCTGACGCCCCATGCGGCTTACCGGCAAGACCATGTGCTCCAAACTTACGGCACGCCAATACGGGGGCGTCACCATAGGCAAATCCGCTTGCGCCCCCACGATGGGCGACCGCCTTGCAGCTTCCAGAGCATTGGCACTGTGCAACGGCTCTAAGTGCCGTTCTCAATGGTCATCTGCACATACATGGTCTCGCCGCTTTCGTTGTGGTATTGCGTGTAGGTTTCGCCATTCAACACCCTGGTTTCAGCGCCGGCTGTCCATCCCGAATCAACCAGGGCATCATTGGTTTCGGTTCTGACGAAAATGTCAGTATTTTCATGGCCGCTGTTCTTCAGATTAAACAGTCGGTCCAGGCTGCTGCTGTGGCCAAACAGTGACTCGTCGCCCGATCCGACAAAATCAAGCAGAATACTTTCATAACCGTCACCCACATCGCCAATCTTGTGCATGGTCTGGTTAAAGCTGTCCTGATCAGGATCTTTCTGGCCGTTGAACCGGACAAAGAGCAGGTCATTGTCTCCCGTGAGATTCTCGTGGGAGCTGAAATCATGATCATAGGCGTCGGCCACAATATCCACGTTGGTTCCCACATCAAAAACGCGTATGGCAATGGGGTAGTCGCCAACGCTGCTCTGGATCAGATGGTAGGCATCCGACCCCATATCCACACCTTGCAGGATGATTTCATTAAAGCTGCTGATATTGTTTTCAATGGCGCCATTTTCAAACCAGGTCTTGTAGTACTGCATGAAAGTTTCATGGTCTGGCGCGGAAAGGATAAGCAGATTATAGCCCTCGCCGTATTCAATACTAAGCCCGCTGGAAGAGCCCAAGTCCACCTCACCGTTCAGCTTTACAATGGAACCACCGTTGCCAGGCTGTATGAGAACGTGTCCGGTGCCGTCAGTGACAATACTGCCGTTTATTTCAATGTAATCGCTGCTATTACCACCTGAAACAATCTGCACATGCCCATTGTTGACAGCTTCAATAGCTATGCCGTTGGTCATGCTTGCAAGGTCAGTGCCCACCTTGGCGGAGATGATGACCTGCATGGATGAATCCGAAGTTTCCCCCTGTATGGCATTGGAAATTAATACATATCCATCCCCATACAATTGAGATACATCCCCATCCACATGAATTCCAACGCTGTGGTGGGCGTCTGTCGCCTCAATATTGACGTCATGGGAGATTATCTGCACATTGCTTCCCCCGGTCGCGGCAATACCTGTACTACTGGACGTACTATCCGCAGCCTGGTTACCTGTAGCATTGATTGTCAATGACTCCGCACGGATATCCACAGTAGAAAACCAAGGGACCATATTGCCGTTCTGAGGCACGTCAGCGTTGCCAGCCAGGATCCCGGTATTATGCAGTGCGCCTTCTGCCGAAACGGTCAGTTGACTGACAGCGTCAAATTCATGCGCGGCTGTATTTAAAATGGCTTCTGAGTTAGGCTCCTTGTTTCCAGATCCACCTCCGGCGTCGCGCCACAGGTTATCCTCCGAATTGGATATGACAGATATCCCGTGCCCTTTGGCTTCAATACCAACACTGCGGCTGTCTGCCGAAAGTCCTGTTCCGGCTTTGACTTTTGCGCTGATTTCCGCTTCTTTGGCTCCAAGCGCCAACACATAACTGGGGCGTTCAGAGAAGGCATACTCCCCCGAACCATCAGGATAAAGAGGATAGCTCGCAAAAATGCCTGTGGCTGAAGTTGCGCCGCCATTGTCCACGGCGGTAACATTCAGCGTAAACCGTTCATCAGCGCTTATGACAAAAGTTTCTTTCTTGTATGAGTAAGTGGCATTGATGCCTGCAATATGATTTATGGCAGAACTGCCGTCTGCCCCCACCGTACCGCTGAGGTTGATGTTCTTTCCGGTGAGGGATGATGATGCCACCACTGCGGCATCCTGGTAAGATTCGAGAGGAAAACTCCCGGGAAAACCCGTTGCACCGCTGTAATGTACTACAGCAATATTTTCGCCGTTGGCGTTCACTGAAAGATTCACATCACCCTGCTTGGCCTGTAAATCGGCAGTGCCGTTGCTTATCTCCAGAGCAGAAACCCATTCCTGACCCACACCCGAGGACACATGCTTGCCCTGCATGGCCACATCAACATTGATGTCGCCATTTTTGGAGGCAATATTCACATCACCGAGCTGGGCATTTATGCCTGCGGCCTCAAACCCGCCGTCACGCGCGCCAAGGTTCAGGCTGATATTCACATCTTTTTCAGCCTGAATATCCACAATGGTCTGTTGACCCCGGTTTGAATCAAAATCCAGGCTTTGTTCATAATCAGGATCGGCAGATTTATTGAATTTATCCGCAAGGTACTGCACGTAAAGGGTCGCATTATACTCATACTGCTGGTTTTTATCTACAAATGCCCCTTCATCGGGAAGATCGTTGGCGCCCAGGCCAACACCGGAAAACACGCCGAAAAAGCTGGAAGACTCGTCCATCGAGCCGCTCTCGACCCTGTTATTGACGGTGATATCAACCGTACCATCAGCAGCGGCTATGGTTACGTGCCCGTTATCCGTGGCGGCAACACCGGCAACCGCAGTATTGACGCCCGCCGTTCCCGTCAGATCCGCGCTGACCTGCACATCGCCCGTGGTGGCGGTGAGGCTGACATTGGAACTGTCAAACTCCCTGCCTTCAAAAAAACCTTCTACCGCGTTGGCTTGCCCGGGAGTACCAGCATTTTGTATTACGCCGCCATCAGCGCGCACACCAGTAATGACAGCACTGGTGGCAGCAGAGGCGGCAGCTGCGGAAGCCACGCCCACCGAGACACCCTGCGCCTCCAAAGAAACATTGCCCCCGCCTGCGGCGTAAGCGCCGCTGACATAGGCTGCGCCGTCCGCTGAAAAACTGGGCTGGTCGCTTACGGTCTGGATAATCAGATCGCCGCCGGTCACCCGGATTTCGTTCTGGCCAGTTGTGCCTTGAGCGGCCACTGTTGCCGTCACGTTTGCCGAGTATTCAGTGGCGTCTTCACCCGAGTAGCCCGTTCCGCCAAAGACGGCGCAAAATTCAGGCAGCGGCTCGTGATGCTCCACATCCGTCAGTACGGCAGTATTGTCATTATTGCTGATGCGCAAAGAGCTTGTGCCCGACTTCAGGTCAATCTCAAATCTGGTCTGCGCGCCGTCAGCGGTGAGTGATGTTTCAGTAAGCTGATAGTGCATTTCGCGACCACTGCCCGCATCATACGCGCCTTCGCCCGCCGGGGGATGCGGCAGTTTGATGGTCGCGGCGATATCAGCCGTGCTGGCGTTGGTAAAATGCGCGCCATGCGCTACCTCACCAGCCCAGGTCTGGTCTGTTACCAGCACGGCGGCACCTTCCGGCGCCTTCCAGGCAATGGATGTCATGTCATTATGGTCAGCGGTGGAAGCAACCCGCACTCCGTGACTAATCTGCTGACCATTGGCGTCAGTGAACACCAGGGTGTAGTTTTCAGACTCCGTCGCACCACCGGCAATGTCGGTAAGCGTGAATACAAGTTCACCCTTCACGGGGTCATACACAGCCTGATAGCCGTCCAGGTCAAACGTCCAGGTCCCATTGGGGTTGGCCGTTCCGGTATAGCTTATGCTGCCGTCAAAATTGGTGATAGCAAGTGTTTGGCCCGCCACGTCGTCACCGGAAAAGCGCGCCAGATCAAGGTGAACCTCGGGGTTGTCCTGCCCGTCAGCGCCAAGAAGCGCCACATTGGAGTATTTGAGGGAGTATTGGGCCGGAGGCTGCGGCCTGTCGCCGCCGTTTTCTCCACCTTTTCCGCCATTGTCAGGAGCCTGCACCGCCACTGTCGCGATCAGAGAATGCTGTGCGCCAGGATCGCCGAAGGCGCTTCCAGTGCCGGCTTCATACTCTACGCCGTCCAGATGATCCACACCATCGGCGAGTTCGCTTCCGCTGAACTCGGTATAACGGGCGGAGCGTTCAGATGCGGGAGCCCCCTCGGCAGGCGCAAGGTCCGGCCCAAAGGCGTTGAAAAAATCCGCGCCCGTGAGGACCTGCCCGTCCACTTCAAAATCCGGGGTGTTGTCCTTAGTGTATTCAATATAAAAATCAGCAACTTTGATGCTTCCGCCATCGTCAAAATGGAAGATAAGGGCATTATCGGCCTTTTCCAGGGTAATCTGGTTGGCAGAGAAATCCACAACAAAGGTAGAGTCTTTCACAGAAATAACCGTAATCTGCTGTCCGGCAGCAGGACGCACAAGAGAAATAGTATTCATCTCGCCCTCAAAATAATTTTGGCGTTTGCGACGAAAGACACGAGGCACGACTTTCAGACTACTCTCTGAAAATTGCACGCAACCGTCATAGTTAAGTGGGACTATATAGGGGAGGCTCGGAAGAAAATCCGAGAATCCGGGGGAGGCAAAAGCTCTCCCCCAGTTAGCAGGCCATGCGAATCACAAGCAGCTAACCGATTGAGCAATACGAAGGGGAATGTATTGATATTCCAAGCTTCAGGCAGGGGCAATCAAATTCAACTTTTTTGCCTTTGCTCTAAGATAGGGGCGAGACTGACACTTGTCAACTAACAAAAATCATTATCAATTAATGTGCATGTCTATTATGCACCATGATAGACAATACAAAACATGATGGCAGATATTTCATACAGCATATGCATACGACATTATTATGGTAAAAACCACTCATCAGTTCACTTGCCATACCATAACAAATAACTGTTTCAATCGCTGCCGGGCTTATACCTGTTTGAACCTGTGCCCTGTGGGCACAGGCCCGACCCTGATCCGCAGGGGGCGCGCATGGGGAGGCAAAACCTCCCCCAGATGCCGCCGCAGAGCGTCAATGGAAAGATCCGCTCCCTCAGCCGGCTGGCATAACAGTTCCACATGCATGCCTGTCAAAGGGTTGGCCGCCCCCTTTGCCTTGGCCTGCCTCACGCCAGGAAAAGAAAGCGCTGCGCTTTCTACTTCGGCGGGCAACACCTTCAGTCCTCCGACGTTGATCACATTGTCAGCCCTGCCCACAATGCGCAGCCACGGCCCGTCAGTTTCCACCAGGTCTTTGGTATTGAACCAGCCTGCAGCATCAAAGGGCGAAGGCGCATTGAGGTATCCCAGCATCCTGTTTTCGGCCCTGATATGCAGTTCGCCGTCGCGGACGCGGCTTTCCACGCCTTCGCCGCCGATCTGTATCCAGAGTTCATCGCGCTTTCGTGTGCGCACCCGCAGGATGCCCAACTCGGACATGCCATACGTCTGCCGAAAGTCCACCCGGGGCAGAAGGTTTGCAACGGATGACAGCGTATTCTGATCCATCTGCTCGGTGCCGTAGGTAACAAGACGCAACGACGGCAGTGCGGCTTGATCCAGAAGACCGCTGTGAACCAGCATGCGCAAAAACGTCGGTGTTGTGGGCAGCAACTGGACGTCATGGCGCCGAATGTCCTCAAGCACGGCGGAAACGGTGCGCGCCGTCGGGCGCACCACAAGACCGTTGTTGTACAGCATATGAAACAGCGTGTTCAGGCCGCCGATATGGTCGAAGAGCAAAAATCCCAGGGTGGTCCATGCCGGGCGTGGCGTGGCAAAGCGGGCAAGAAATTTATCAAAATCGTGCACAATGGCCTTGGGCTTGCCGGTGCTGCCTGATGAAAAGAGCATCAGCCCGGCGTGGCCCTGGCAACGCAGCCGGTCCAGCAAGGGATGGGCGGTCTGCCGCTCTTGCAGCCGTACAAGTTTACCGTCGGCCATGACAACGTCGGCATGGCCGGATGCCAAACAGTACTCGTGCTGCGCTCGGTTTGCCTCCACCAGCGGCATGACGATGGCCTTCCTGTCCACAAGGGTCAGCAGGTTCCGTATACCTGCCGCGTCAAAGTCTCCCACAAGGGCCACCACGTCACCGGGAGCGACGCCCGCACACTGGTGTGACGCCCGCGCCATATCGGCAAGACTGAGGCTTTCCCCCGGTCCGAGCAAAAAGGGGCGACGGGGGTCAGCGCTGCGCTGGCAAAGATCGTGATACAGGCTCACACGCCCCCCACATGAAGGCATTGACCGGAGATCATGCAGCTCGCGTCATCCAGCAGCCAGCGGACGGTCTGCCAGACGTCGTCAAGGGCGCACTGGCGGCGAATAACCTGCCGTTCCACCAGAGCGTCGAGCTTGCTCTGGGGGACTTTTGCCGTGAGTTGCGTGGGGATGGGGCCGGGAGCCACCGCATTGACCGTGACCCCCCAGGCGGACATTTCACGCGAAAAAGCCCGCGTGAAGCCCTCCACACCGGCCTTGGCGGCCACGTAGGCGCTCTCGCCCTCAAGCCCCAAAGCCACGGCAATGGATGAAAAGTTTATTATCCTGCCGCCCTTGCGGCGCGCCAGCAAGCGCCCGGCCTGCGCCGAGCAGTACATGGTCCCGAGCAGATTGACCTCCACAATACGGCGCATGGTCTCTGGCGGCGTTGTCACAGCAAGGTTCATTGACGCAATGCCCGCAGCATTGATGACGCCCCACAACGGCACATGCCGCAATCTGGCAAAACAGTCGGCCACCTGATCCGCCTTGGCGACATCGCAGGCAAGCGTTTCGCACGGCAGGTCAGCGGGGGGCGTACGGCAAAGCCCCGTCACGCCATACCCCTCCTGCATGGCGCGCGCGGCCAGATGCCGCCCCACCCCGCCGCTGATGCCCGTTATGACCACATGCCGTTCCGCCATATCACTCCTCCTGCCCAAGTGTCGGCAGGGAGCATATGTATTCTGCCAGGCTGCCGATGGTCTGGTACGGACTGTTCTTTGCTGACATCATACTGTCGTGCGTCCACGTGAAACGCCTGTTGTTCTCCGTGCAATAGTCTTCCAGAGCCAGCATGAGTTCCACCAGCATCAGCGACGAAAGCACGCCCCCCTTGCCTAAAAGGGGAGTTTTTTCGTCAACCTGCGGGGTCGCCCCCGCCTCATCGGACAGAATCCGTAATATAGCTGCATGGATAAAATCCAAAACGTCTTTCTTCATCATTATGCAATAACTCTCTATTTAGTCATATACTAGGGGCTGTTTCTAAATTAATGATTTTGCGCCAAGGGCAAGGAAAAAGGCTTTTTTACGAAAGGAGTGTACTTTTGCGGTACATGACGAGAGTAAAAAAAAGGCCTTTTGACGCAGCCAATTGGACAAAAGAATTATTTAGAAACAGTCCCTAGAGATAAAAACTGCCTTGGGCAGCAAACACGTCATCCATGCTCTTCCCTTTGCAGAAGAAATATGGTCATGTGGCAAAAGCTCCTGCTCATACAGTAAATCACAATAAAAGTTGTCATTTACAAGTACTGACAAACAGAGCCACACTGAAAATAAAGTAAAAAAGACATTCCTTCAAATGGCAAGCGCGGAACCGCCCTGCGGTCTGCCCCCGCAGCCCAGAGGAAAGAAATATGACCAATACACGTTTTAAGCACGCGGCCCTTGCCGCCATAAGCTCCGTGGTAGCCGGACATGCGGTGTCCGTTGAAGACGAGCTTGAGCATTTTTCAGATAATCCCGCTCAAGCCAAGCGCTTTACCGATGTCAGCGGGCTGCACACACGCCGAAAAGCCGATGATGACGTGACGGCATCAGACATGTGCGCTCAGGCGGCACGCGACCTTCTGCGCCAAACCGATACCCCTCCAAGCGATATCGGCGCTGTTTTTTTTGTCAGCCACAGCGCGGACTACCTTTTGCCCGCAAGTGCCGCCATTTTGCAACACCGGCTGGGCCTGCCCCGCCACTGCGTGGCCATGGACATGAATGCCGGATGCGCAGGCTTTATAAACGCCCTGTGGCTGGCGGCAAGCCTTGTGGAGTCACGCGCCTGCAAAAAGGTGCTTCTTCTGGCAGGCGACACCCCGGGGCGCTTTCAGCCTGCCGCCAACAGGGTGGTGGGGCCCATCTTTGGCGATGCGGGAACAGCGGCACTGGTTGCCTATAGTGAATCCCCCTCGCCCATGAGCTTTGCCTTTGGCACAGACGGCAGCAAACATGAAGCCCTGGTTATTCCCGGCGGCGGAAGCCGCATACCCCAAAGCGCTTCCGAAGGCGCGGACAGTCCGTTCAATCAGACCGTATGCGACGACAAGGGCAATCCCTGGACCCTTGGCGGGCAGAGCGCCATCTGGATGGATCCCATGGGCATATACACCTTCAGCACCTCCGTCGTCCCCCCGCATATAAAGGAACACCTGCAACATGAGGGGGTTGAGGCGCAAAGCGTGGACAGGCTGTTTCTGCACCAGGCCAATAAAATCATTGTTGACTCCATTGCCAAAAAAGTCGGCATACGCAAGGAAAATGTCCCCACCGATTCCCTGAGCCTTTATGGCAACCTGGGGGTCGCGTCCGTTCCCGTTCTTGTCTGCGCCCACTATGCCAACAACGGCCCCGGCCCTGCGGCTAAAGGCCACGCGAACACCATGCTTTGTTCGTTCGGCGCGGGTCTTTCATGGGGTTCGGTAATACTTTCCCTTGATAAAACAGCTGTCTTACCGGTATGCGATTACATAAAAGAAGAAAAAACAGCGTCGCGAACCGAACGCATTGCCTACTGGCATAAAAAATTTTCAGGATATACCCCCAACTGAGGGAATAGATATGATTATTGATCCCATTCTCCCCCAGGGCCCTTCCATAACGCATCACGAGATCGAACACGTCACCTCCGCCTGCGCAACCGGCTGGAATATGAAATCCGGCAGCTATATCAATGCATTCAGGCAAACTATGGCCCAGATCACCGGGCAAAAACACTCCCTGGCGCTTTCAAGCTGCACCGGGGCCATGCATATTGCCCTGGCCGCCCTTGGCCTGAAGCCGGGTCATGAGGTGCTGGTGCCGGATCTGGCGGATTTCGCCGTGGCGGCC
>Ga0265295_1004880_pt1 | contig 17658 bp, 14 predicted proteins | sample Munlansysbiofilm_FD_192503 | JGI IMG/M metagenome (GOLD analysis project Ga0265295, IMG submission 192503) | Leachate microbial communities from a municipal landfill in Southern Ontario, Canada - Methane capture system biofilm | ecosystem: Engineered > Solid waste > Landfill > Unclassified ...
CGGGTAAATCGTTTCTGCAAAGATTACGGTGCGCCACATCTTTTTTATAAAAAACATCTTTCTCCACATTTCCTTTTTCTCTTTCCACTTTTCTCTTTCCACTTTTCACTTTTAGTTTGTATCTTGTGGCGGAAATTAGCCAGCCATGAAACCACTGGATTTTCTGTTTTTTTTCGTGATGCAAATCCTTTTGCAGCCCTTGTTAGCGCAGGATATTCCTAAAGACAGCCTGCCTCCGCAATGGGAAATATCCAGTGATTACTTCGCACGTTTTACCAAATTTTCTCCCATAAATTTTCGCGAAATTGGAACCGTAAATGATATTGTCCAGGACCGTACCGGCTTTATTTGGCTGGCCGGCGAAAATGGCCTTGGTCGTTTTGATGGCTATGAATTCAAGATTTATCAAACTGCTAAAAGTGAGCATAGCCTTAATGGCAGCCTGATCAGCAGCCTACTGGTGGATGCTAATGGCGACTTATGGGTTGGCCATTCGGGTGGTCTGACACGCTATAATAACTTTACTGATAACTTTGTAAATGTCTTTGGCGCTTATACGCCTTTCGGGACTTATGCTGACAGCAACTATGTGCGTGCCATGGTAATGGGTGGCGATAGCTTGATCTGGTTTGAAACTGCTGATGGCTGGTTGCATTCGTATAACCTTGTAAATGAGAATCATAAAAAGCATGCCAGGCATAGTGCTATCGATCAGCATTACTACTTTTATCATGCCATAGCCCGAACTATTGATGGCGAATTATACCTCGGTGGTCGGGGAGTAGGGCCTTATGTTTACGATGAGAAATCCAAAAAGTTTGAAACTTTGCCTGTCGATAAAAACGATTTGCCCGGCTTTAAACGGGAGTATGATGTATCTTTAATTTTGCCCTTTAAGAAAGCACAAACCTGGATAGGTAGCCTGGAAGGACTATATCTATACGATAGAAACCGCAATTATTTTGAAAAGTATTTTCAAGGAACGGTTTACGATTTCATTCGCGACAGAAATGGCCATTATTGGTTAGGTACGGGTATGGGTGCCTTAAAAATAGATATGAAAACCGGCCAGGCTACCCATTATCAGCTTGATAATAATGATCCGGGATCACTTGGTGGCGAACGAATTTTTGTTGTGTATGAAGACCGGAGCGGACGCCTGTGGTTGGCACACGAAAATGGGGTGTCAACCCATCTTCCTCAGCAAGATGGATTGAGTTATATGTTTCATGTTCCGGGAATTGAAAACACGCCGGCTTCCTCGCGAATTACCAGCCTGGCCAAAAAATCTACTAATGAAATTTGGATAGGTACTGCCGATGGAGGCCTGGATCTGATGAAGCTTCAGAACAAGAAATTTCAGCATTTTCATCCTGATAATCATTCAGGAATTTTATCAAAACATATTCAAAAACTGGTGAGCCATCCTGATGGCACGCTGTATATCGGCTATTGGGCGGGTAAAGGCTTTGGAAGATATTTCCCTGAAAAAAAGCTGTTCGAAAACTTTAGATTCGATAAAAGCACTTTGACGCAGGACTGGTACAACGATTTTGCTTTCGATAAGCATGGCGATGTTTATCTTGGGTTTTGGGGTGGCCCGGGATTGACGCTTTTTAGTCATAAAAAGGGCGAATTTGGCGAGGTGTTGGCCGCAAAGCTTCCTGATGCGTATAATGCCAGGCTGATTACCAGTTTGATTAACACCGACAATCAGCTTTGGATAAGTACCTCTAAATCAGGTTTGATTCGCTACGATAGCGAAAAAGACACGGCAGTTTCGTACGATGTCGAAATTACCCCTAATGGTGGTATTGACACGGATTTGGTGCATGATGTTGCCGCAGACCACAATGGAATTATTTGGGCAGTTGCCCATGGATTGTACCTTTATGATCGCAAGCTTGATCGATTTGAAAAAGTATCCCGGGGCGCACATTTTAATCAGCTTCAAACCTATAGAATAAGTGTTGACAGCCAGAATAACTTATGGCTGTTAACTTCTAAAGGTCTAATGAAATATGACACAAAACACGAGTTTACAACGGATTACAGCATGCTTGTAAACATTAGATTCAATTCAAACCAAGCCGCAATTATACAACTCGATAGCACGAAAATACTCATCGGTGGAGCCAATGGAATGGCCTTGGTTGAGACAGACAAACTGGGTTTTCAACACCGATTTCCTAAGGTTTTTCTAACTCATCTCGATGTTTTTAATGAAGTCTATATTCCGTTTATACACAATTGTGAAGCGGTTAAGCTAGCTTATAATCAAAACTTTTTTACCATAAATTTTGGCACAGACCGCTGGGAATCAACAAATTTATATACTTACTATTATAAGCTGGAAGGTTTTGATGATCAATGGCGCAACCTCTCTTCCGAGCAAAGGTCAGTTTATTTCACCAATGTTCCGGCGGGCAGCTATCTGTTTAAAATGCGTACCGGCGATGCTTATGGTAATAGGGGCGAGCAGGAGGCCAGCCTGAAGATTGAAGTTGTTGGCCCCTGGTGGAAACAGTGGTGGTTTATCACTTTTGTGGCCATGTTTGTAATTTCTATCATCTTCATGCTCTGGATCGTGCGCCTGCGCGATGTAAAAATGAAACTGTTAAATATAGAGCTAAACCAAAAACTACTTCGTCTGCAAATGAATCCGCATTTTATTTTTAACTCGCTCACCTCTATTCAAAGTTATATCTATTCAAATCAAAAACACCTCGCCGGACAATATCTCTCTGATTTTGCCCGCTTAATCAGGCTGATTCTGGAGAATAGCCGTCACGAACGCATTAATCTTGAAAAAGAAATTGAGACGATAAGCTTATATATGGAGCTACAGCAGTTGCGCTTTACGAACAGGTTCAATTTCGAGCTTATCGTGGATCCTGCTATCGACAAGGAAATAACTTTTGTTCCTCCCATGATGGTGCAACCATTTCTGGAAAACGCATTGGAACATGGCCTTAAAAACAAAACCGATGGCGTCGGTAGCATCCAAGTGCAGTATTCGCTGCTAAAAAACAGCCTTCAATATGAAGTGAGGGATAATGGTGTAGGGCTTGCTATGGCAGCTCAGCAGAGCAAGTTGCACGAAGGCGAATCGCTGTCAATAGCCATTTGTAGAGAAAGACTACAACTGATTGAAAAACAATCAAATATAAAAATCAAGTTTATTATAGAGGAAATAGTTGAAAATGGCAGCGTGAAAGGCACACGTGTAGTGTTTAGCGTTCCGCTTACAGGAAAATTTATCAGACAAACCAATTGAAAATGAGAATTAAAGCATTGATAGTTGATGATGAGGAAAGCGCCAGAAACGCCCTCTCAAGCATGCTGGGATATTATTGCCAGGAAGTGGAACTTGTGGGAATGGCTGCCAATATCACAGAGGCACAATCGCTGATCAAAGCACTGGAGCCGGAGGTAGTATTCTTGGATATTCAAATGCCAGGCGGCAATGGTTTTGATTTATTGAAAAAATACCGCCAAATTCCATTTAAAGTGATTTTTGTTACCGCTTATGATCAGTTTGCGCTCAGAGCCCTCAAGTTAAGTGCCATTGATTACCTGCTTAAACCGCTAAGTCCGCGTGAGTTGATAAAAGCTGTAGAAAAACTTGGGCAACAGCTAGAAGTGGAAGAGCGTTTTGATCAACAGCTTAGTGCCTTAGAAGATAATATGAAGACCGAAAGGCAGCAAAAGAAAATTATTCTCAATACTTCCGGTAGCATGTATGTGCTTCGAGTAGATGATGTTATCAGGTGCGAAGCAGACGAAAACTACACGCGCGTTATCGACCTCAAAGGAAAAGCAATTCTGGTAGCAAAAACCCTCAAAGAGTTTGATGAGATGCTTTCGCCCTTTGGCTTTTGCAGGATTCACCAATCGCATCTGATAAACCTTGATCATGTGCTTAGTTACGAAAAAGGTGCCGGAGGAATGGTTATACTATCAAACAAAGAGCGCATTCCGGTATCGGGCAGGCGAAGGGAATTTTTCCTGAACAGCCTGCGGAACCATTTGTAGCTTTTCAAATACTAAACCAGCATAGGCGCTTAATCAGTTTTTGGTTTCAGTTGTCATTTTTAGATAGGTTTTAAGGGGTTTGCAGCAGTAAATTGCATCAAAACCCCTTAAAATCATATCCGATGAAAACAAAAAGCGTACTTTTAGCACTTGGTGTTATGCTGATGGCGGTTGTAGTTACGACCTCCTCTTGCAGCAAGAAAGATGATCCGGAGCCGGCTCCAACTCCAGCAGCTTACACGCCGACTTTCTCTGCCACATCAATTGCCATTGATGCAACCACTATCGATTTTTATATCACCTTCGTAACAGATGATTATGAATTGATTAAAGTGGAAGTTAAATCTCCCGGCGCCTTGCAGGATGACACTTACCTTGGAAATGGTATGTTGTTAATTAAAGGAGAACCTATCACTTTCCCCAACTATTTTCTCAGGACCTCCGGAAACTGGACTTTTATTGTTACCGGAACCATCAGAAGCGGTGTTAATATTGGCACTTCTTTTACGGTTTCATGCAATGTTAGTGTAGGTGGTAAATAGTTAGTTAGGTTCGTTTTTCATCTGCTGAATGATACTATTATGTCAAGAATTTATGTACTTACAGCTTTCGTTTTTCTTAACCTTTTACTGTCATGCAATAGGCATTCAGCAGATGAAGAATTCCCATGCGATGGTGTTTTTTTTATGGAAATAAAAGATGGCAGCGGTAAACAGGTCTGTTCTAAAACAATCGAGAAATACCAGCTTCTTGATAATGCCTTATACCTTAGTGTGCTTAATGATGAATTGGCAGGCAAGGTTATTTTTAAAATTTCGCTCGAGCTTTTTTTGGGATCGGCAACCTACGAACTGGGACAAAACTTTAAACACAATTGTGAACTTATTGTACAGGGATCAACAGATGAATTTTACAAATGCACCTCCGGAACTTTTACCGTGGGAAAAGCTGACACTAAACAGTTAATTGCGGATTTCGAAATTATAATCGAAGGCTTTTACAACAAAAAAATCATTCATGCCAAAGGAAGGGTGCGTTTGTAGTTTTCTTGTTTGATGTGAGCAGCTGAAGCCGGCCATGAGGTCGGCTTTGCTGTTTATAGGCTTTTTATCAATAGCTGTTTTCTATTCCTTAACCTTAAAACCTGCTTTTGAATGCACAGAATTGTACTTTTGCACACAAAGAAAAGCTATGGATTTGGAACAAGCTCAGCTACGCGAATTTTTGGATGCCAAAGTGAAGCAATATAACAGACCGTTTTTTATTGAATCGGATCCGATCTCTATTCCCCATAAGTTTTCAAAAAAAGAGGATATTGAAATTGCCGGTTTTTTAACGGCAACCATTTCTTGGGGTAACAGGGTTTCAATCTTGAAAAACGCTTCGCGACTGATGGATTTGATGGATAATAGTCCTTATGAGTTCGTGATGAATCACCGGGAAACTGATTTCAAAAGGATGGAGAGTTTTGTTCATAGGACCTTTAATTCCAGTGATTTAATTGTTTTTATTACTGCACTAAAACAGCTTTATACCAACGAAAATGGACTGGAAGGTGTTTTCAATACCTATAAAACCGAGGATTCTTTGCAGCCGGCAATTCACCAGTTGAAGCAGCTGTTTTTCACAGTGCCTCACTTGCCCCGAACGCGCAAACATGTTTCAGATCCGCTGGCCGGATCGGCTGCCAAACGCATCAATATGTTTTTGCGCTGGATGGTGCGTAAGGACGATGCCGGCGTTGATTTTGGAATCTGGAAAACAATTTCGCCGGGCATTTTATCCTGTCCGCTCGATGTGCATTCGGGTAATGTAGCCAGGAAGTTAGGCCTGCTGCGCAACAAACAAAACAACGCCAAAGCCGTGCACGAACTTGATTTAGCTCTGCGCAAACTGGACAGCAAAGACCCGGTAAAATACGACTATGCCTTATTTGGTTTGGGGGTTTTTGAGAAGGTGAGATAATTGTTGCAAAAAACGCACTTATATTTCTCGTGTTGAAAACGATGGAAGCAGTATCACCTTAAAAACCCTTTTCGATATTGTTGAGAAAGGTCTTGGCGGAAAAGTCACTATCTCAATTGAGTTATAATTGATTGCAATTTAAAAGTAATTGAAAATAGATCCTTGGCTGAGTTTCCGGCAGCACACCAAACCACTCTATCTATCATAATTTACCTCCGCTCGGCGTAGTCTGCGACTACGTCGCTTCAAGCTCTGTGCTGCTACGGATTCAGTATTGGTGCGGATTTGTATTCCATATCACAATTCAATTTATCATACTTCTACTTTGCTGTTTTTATTTAGGATTTGACGACGTAGTCGCAGACTACGCCGAGCGTGGGCGAGGATACTTTCATAAACTTATTCGCAAATGTACAAATAAGTTTCACTAAGCGAAACATAAACCGATGATTATTTTCAGCACGATAGTCTTAGCAAGCTTGTACACCAAACCACTCTATCTATCATAATTTACCTTATTCTTCCTTTATCAAATCCGTATTCAGCTTCAGAATCACTACATCCGGCTGATGTTTTCTGAAATTTTCAGTCACTTTTTTAATCAGGTTTCTTCCGGGAATGCCAGTATAAGTTGCCCAGTAAATTACAGCAACGGCTGTTGCATTTTCAAGTTTCGGTAGTGGGCCTTTGATTAGTTCAAGCTCATCCTGAAGCCGATAGCTACTGTCGATAGCGGTGATATTTATCGGCGGGAATTGTGTTTTGATGGCGGTGTTTTTCAGGCTGCCTTCGCAGGAACTGTATTGAAACACCAGCTTCCCTTCGGCATCAAAAAGTTTGCATTGTATGGGTCGAAAACCCGCTTCCCAACCCGGTTTGAAAGGCAGGCCTTTCAGGAGTTCAAAAGCTTCAGGTTTTATAAACGCCGCATTTATGGTGTCTATTTTATGCTTCAACAAATAATTTATTGCTGCTGTTTTGCTTATTTCTTCCGGATTTTTTATGCCTAAAATGGACGCGCAACCGCTCAAGAAAGTCAGTAAAACGAAATACAAAGCAAAGCGTGTAATAGTTTTCATTTCAGTAATATTTTTCGGTTCGTGCCGGTTAATAACAGTTTGAATAGCCAGCTCAAATGTAGCAAAAAATAATCAAGCTTGCCTATTCTTGAGAAGCCAAGAGGAGGGAATGACTCGTCATTGCGATGCTGCACCTGCGGTGGAGGAATCTTTTGGTATCACAATTTACGGTTTAAAAAAAACTCACAAAAAAAACCCTCCTCTTTTCAGGGGAAGGTTTCGGGTTTGGTTTTTGGTTACACTAATTTAATTCGTGAAACGCCACAACATTTTTAAGTCCACTATTGATTGCGTCTTCATTTAGTGGGATTAATTTATGGTAGCGTTCGGGCAATGATTTTTTCAGGCCCAGAATTACATTCTCCATTTTGACAACAGGTTTAATTTTCAAATAGGCACCTAAAACTATCATGTTAAAAATCTTTGCATTTCCCATTTCTGTGGCAAGATTCAAAGCTTCAACCTGATAGATATTGATGTCTTTTCTTTGTGGATGACGGATTATTCCGTTGGGGTCATATAGCAAAACACCACCCGGCCTGACCGACTTTTCAAACTTATCCATGGATTGTTGGTTAAGAATGATGGCACTGTCAAAGATTGTTAAGATGGGTGAGCTGATTCTTTCATCACTAACGATAACGGTAACGTTGGCCGTTCCGCCGCGCATTTCAGGGCCATAAGAGGGCATCCAGCTCACTTCTTGATCTTGCATTATACCGCTGTAAGCCAATATTTTACCCATTGAAAGAACACCTTGTCCACCAAATCCGGCTATGATTAATTCTTCAGTCATTTTGTAATTTTTTTAAAATTCAACAATTAAACCAACTTACCGTCAACTTTGATGTCACCTAATGGATAGAATGGAAACATATTTTCTTCCATCCATATATTGGAGTCTCTCGGGGTCATTTTCCAGCCGGAGTTGCAGTTGGAAACAACTTCAATAAAAGACACGCCCGGCTTTCCGTCGCGCTGGTTTTCAAAAGCTTTTTTAATGGCTCTTTTGGCTTTTCTAACGTTTCCAGGAGTATGCACCGACTGCCGTGTAACAAAATGTGTTCCGGGAAGTTGTGCTACAAGTTCTGTAATTTTTAGGGGGTTACCCATGGTGGCAACATCGCGTCCGAAGGGCGAAGTTGAAGATTTCATGCCGGGCAGGGTAGTGGGTGCCATCTGGCCTCCGGTCATGCCGTAAATACCATTGTTGATAAATATTATCACAATGTTTTCGCCGCGGTTGCATGCATGAATTGTTTCGTTGGTGCCAATAGCAGCCAAGTCGCCATCGCCTTGATAAGTGAAAACGATTTTGTTAGGCCAAACACGTTTTATGGCTGTAGCAACTGCCGGAGCACGTCCGTGAGCAGCCTGCTGCATGTCAATATTCATAAATTCGTAGGCCAATACCGAGCAGCCCACAGGAGCTACTCCAATGGTATTCTCTTCCAAACCCAGTTCATCAATAACCTCCATAGCAATGCGATGTGCTGTTCCGTGGCCGCAGCCCGGACAATAGCTCAATACATTGTCGGTCATGAGTTCTGTTTTGACATAAACCCTGTTTTCGGGTTTAATGATATCTTCTAATGTGATCTCAGCCATTGCTTAACCTCCTATAATTTTTTGTTCCATTGCCTCTAAAACTTCTTCCGGCGTGTGCACGATGCCGCCATATCTTCCAAAATGTTCTACTTTGGAGCAGCCTTTCACGGCCAAAAGCACATCTTCAACCATCTGTCCGGCACTCATTTCCACGGCTAAAAAGCCTTTCATGCCTTTGCTGCACATTTCTTGAATTTGTTTGGTAGGGAAGGGGAACAGTGTGATTAGTCTGAAAAGACCTACTTTAAGTCCTTTAGCACGTGCCAGCCTAACTGCTTTTTGTGCAATGCGGGCACTTGAACCGTAAGCCACAAAAACATATTCTGCATCTTCGCAATCGATCAGCTCAAAGCGTACTTCCTTTTCGGAGATTTCCTTGTACTTCTTTTGAAGCTTGATATTATGCTGTTCCATTTCATTGCTATCCAAATAGAGGGAAGTAATGATGCGCCTTTCTGTGCCATGCTTTTTGCCTGTAGTGGCCCAGGGATATTTTTCCTTGATTTCTTCTTCTGTGAGCCGTGGGATGGGTTCAAAAAGCTCAACCTTTTCCATCATCTGGCCGATAACACCGTCTGATAAAATCAAAACGGGGATACGGTATTTAAAAGCCAAATCAAAACCATCTTTCACGAAATCAGACATTTCCTGCACGGATGCGGGAGCTAAAACGATTTGTTTGTAATCACCGTGCCCGCCGCCTTTTATACTTTGAAAATAATCTGCCTGCGAAGGCTGAATCGTTCCAAGTCCTGGGCCGCCGCGCACCACGTTGGCATATACACAGGGCAATTCTGCTCCTGCAATATAAGAGATGCCTTCCTGCTTCAGGCTGATACCCGGGCTTGAGGAAGAGGTCATTACTTTTTTGCCGGCACCTGCTGCGCCATAAACCATATTGATAGCCGCAAGTTCGCTCTCGGCCTGTAAAACCACCATCCCCGTTCTATCAAAAGGCTTTTCTGACATCAGGTATTCGATTACCTCAGACTGGGGTGTGATCGGGTATCCAAAATAAGCGTCAGCTCCAGCCCTTATGATGGCTTCGGCTAAGGCTTCGTTACCCTTCATGAGTTTTAATTCGCTCATTATGCTATTTTTTTTATTGTTTGACAATGTACTGTTAAAGTCTTACCTTATAAACAGTAATAACGCCATCCGGACAAACGACGGCACAGTTTGAACAACCGATACATGCCTCAGGATTTTCCATGTAGGCGTAATGATATCCTTTGCCATTCACTTCATTTGCCAGCGCGATTACATCGGTAGGGCATGCCGGAATACATACTTCGCAACCCTTACATTTCTCGATGTCAACCACTATGGCTCCTCTGACTTTTGCCATTTTTATTATTTTTAAGTTAGATAATTCAACTGCACGAAATTAAGCTTTTAAGATGATTCATTGTCTGTTTTGAGCTTCTGAACGTCCTGAATTGCTTAATTTATAAACAGTTTAAATAGTAAGCTCATTTTGGCTTTCAAATCAAATATTTTCTTTGAATAAATGATTGAAACAGCACTTTCTTAACCTTCAAAGAACCTACTGTTTATGATGTTCATTAAACAGCTTTAAGCGTTCTTCGAGCGCATCCATCTGATCCATCCTGATCAAGGAAGTGCAGGCACGAATACCTTCGTGGCGCTCGCTCCCGGTGATGTCCAATGAAATAGCACTGATGCCGTAATAAATCATTTTTTCTAATAAGTCAACACCCGAAAAGCCAGGATAGGAATAGGTGAAATAAAATCCGTCGGCAATGGGCTGATCTTCGTCCTTGTCATAAACAATATTGAAGCCGTTGTCCGTAAAAAGTTTTTTCATTATCGCGGCTTTCTTTCCGTAAACTTTCACTTCCTCCACAAAGTTGAAACTGCCATTATTGGCGGCTTCCAACATGGCCGCCAGGGCATATTGCGCTGAGTGTGAAGTGCCTGAGCTTAAAGGATATAAAGTGCCAAATACCATGGTGTGGCCAAATAAATCGTTGCTGTAAAAGCGTTTCAAATCCGGGAAACGACGGTTGAATAAGGCATCGGAAATCACCATCATGCCGATACGTTCACCTGCATAGCTAAATGCTTTTGAGCTGGAAATGAACAAGATGTACTTATCAGTATAGTTAGCTACCGAGAATTGATAAGGAGGCTGACCCGGCTTGCTTAAATCTCTGCGGAAATCCATGCCGAAATAGGCCAGATCTTCCATGATTACTACGTCATATTTGTTGGCCAGCTCACCAATAATTTGAAGCTCTTTCTCTGTGAAACAAATCCAGGATGGATTGTTGGGATTGGAATATAAAACCGAGTGGATATGGCCTTTGGAAAAATAACTTTCGAGTTTTTCGCGTAGTTTCTCGCCGCGGAAGTTATATACGTCAAATGATTCATATTTGAGGTTGAGTACTTTATGCTGCTGCATATGCACCGGAAAACCGGGATCGATAAATAGCGTGGTGTCGCGTTCTTTGTGAATTCTGCTCAGCGTGAGAAAGGAAGCAAAACCGCCCTGCATAGAACCTACTGTTGGCAGGCAGCTGTTCGCGTTTACATCAACATTCATAAAGTTTTTTACAAAACTGCTGATCTGTTGTTTGAGCTGTGGGATTCCCTGGATATCGGGGTACTTTGCGGCAACGCCTTTTTGAAGCGCTGCAATTTGTGCATCGGTACCAATTTTTGAAGGAGGAAGTCCGGGGATGCCCATTTCCATGCGGACAAACTCAACCTCACTGGCTTGTTCGATGGTATCAATTAATCTTTTGATCTCTCTGATAGAGGCTCCACCAATACTGCTCAGGCCACTTTCTTTAAATTTATCCTGAACGATTTGACTTGGGATGGGAGTATTTTTCATATAAGATAGGGTTTTATCGTGTGAGTTAAAACGTTATTTTAGATGTATTCTAGTAGTAATCTTCTGTTAAAAAATTCACAAAAGACTTTCGGTCAAAATTAAGGAATTAGTTTCAAACTTTTGCAATTGGTTATGCTCAAATGCTTATTTAAAATGATTTTAACCAAAACGGTGTAGGATGTCTTAAAAAATCATCATTTATTAAGCCTTAAAAAAAGTAGCTGGCAGATAGCAACAGCCTGGCATTCTTAACGGTTTGCTTGTTGGTAAAATATGATTTGTTGTCTTTTGTGCCGTAAATGGCAACAGTATATTCCATTTCGGCGCCCAGCTCGAACGCTCCAGTACGATACGAAGCCCGAGGCATGATGCGGCTTACAGACTTGATGTCGTCATTACGGCCATAAAAAATTCCACTAACGGCTTGTGTTTTGTTGTAGGGCAGGTTTTCGGTGTAGCCCGCAAAAACAGAGAAATTCCAATTTTTATGCTGTCTTAAAATCTGTGTCCAAACAGAGAATAAGGGTGTTGCTGCAAATTCTTTTGTGTGTGAAACGCTGTCGATACTATGCTCATAATAACCACCAAGCATCAGGTGTTCGCTTAGGTTTTGGCCATAAAGCGCAGCAGTTTTCACCGTCCAGTAATTTTGTTCATATTTCCCAAAAACTATGGCAGAAAAACTATTGACAATTGCATCAGAAACATACTGGCGTTCGTTGAAAATAGTGGTTTTTTCAGGTTTTATTTTTTTGTAATCCGCACCTGCTCCCATGATAAAGTTGGTGGTCTGATACTGTAGTTGCAAATGCAGGTTTGGCAACTTAGCATCGCGCATATATACAGAGCTTGCGCCTTGTGGGCCGCTGCTTACAAAATCGCGCTGTGAGGCAGCCACAGCAATCAGCTTGAGTTTGTTTGCGGTAAATGTTATACGAATTTGGTTGTGCCTCGAAAACGGGTGAAAAGGCGCACCGGTATTGAGGTTGAAAACCAAAGGTCTGCATTCAATGGTATTGATGGGATGCCAGTATTGGCCAGCCAAAACAGCGATGTGCTCCCATTGCAATTGTATGTAGGCTTCGCGTAGGCGTAAGCTGTTGTTTTCAAAATTTGATGCGCCGGTAAAATCTCCTTCGATAACTGCAAGAGGTTTTGCACCAAGCACTAAGGGTCCCCGCATTGTAAACCGCAGTCGGCTGGTCATCGAAAGCTGATTGAAATCGCCTCCGGCATTCATATCGTTGCCATCGGCATCAAAATCACGTTTTTTCGGATAAAGACTGAGCATGTGCTCTCGTGCTTCAACGATTTGACGGCTGTCGGCAAATAATTGGGTGCTGACAAAACCATGCAGGTCGATTTTTACTTTGGTGCTGTCATCTTTTTGATTTCCGAGAGCGGAAGAAAATGAAAAAAGCGCGATTATAGCTAATAAAATCGGCACAGCGAATGCTTCATAACTCATGCAGGAGTTTCTTTTTTTTGTGTAGCAAAACTCAATATCACTCCCAAAGCCACTCCCAGTGCGGCAGCAAAAAGCACCTGATAGTCGGGCGGCAACAAAAAAGTGATGGTGTGAGCCGGAATCCAGAAAAAAGGGATGGTTTTTTTGAACACGAAATTCCATTGGGTATCCCAGTCGAGCTCACGGAAAATTTTTCGCACATTGATCGGGCTGAAAAGCCCGCCAATGCTACCGCCTGTCTGGCTGATGTGCGTATCCGTAACTTTATGCGTGGTCATCATCACCGGAGCGTAGGTGAGGTTCATGGCTGTGCTGATAGAAAATGCCACCAGTAACGCAGTCCAGCTAAAGCCCGTAGCCAAAGCAGTTTGTGCATTTTCTAAACCCAGATAAGTCAATAAAATAGGTGTTCCGCTGGCGAAGATTACAAAAGCCATTTTGATGGTAAATCCAAGGAACCCCCAAACGATGGCGCGTGGAATTAGTCCAAAACCTTTGCGGTTGTAGTTACCTGTTTTGATGCGCAAAGCAAGCGATTCGCCAAAGGTGGAAAGCAGTGCAAACTTTACAAAGCTCATCCACATACCGTGGCTGGCGTTGAGGTTTTCGTAGCCGGTTTTAAATCCGGGAATAAACATGAATGCGGCAATAACAGCGGCTATCACCAGCAAAATAATCCAATCTTTCAGTTTCATTAGCAGCTATTTTTCTATTCTGATACGGGCATCCACCGCAACAACATCTTTGGCATTGCCCAAAAGCGGATTCATATCCATTTCAGCGATTTCAGGCGCAGCAGTTAGCAATGCCGACAGGCGAACCAGGATATCTCTCAGCTTTTCTTCGTTGATACCGGCCTGGCCACGCACTCCTTGTATTATAGGATAGCTTTTGATCGACTGAATCATGTTTTTGGCCTCATCAGCCGATAGAGGAGCCAACGTAGATGCCACATCTTTAAGCACTTCGATAAATATTCCGCCCAGGCCAAAGAAAATTAGGTGGCCGAAATTACCTTCTTTGCTTGCCCCGGCAAACAGTTCAGTGCCTTGCAACATCGGTTGCATCAGGATGGATGTGGTGTCTTTGATTTTTATCATCCGATCGAACTCCGACAGCACTTGTTCTTCCGTTTTAATGCCCAGCACTACGCCGCCAACATCAGATTTATGAACGGGACCAATAACTTTCATTACAAGCGGGAAACCAAGCTTTGTGGCAGCGGCGGCGGCTCCTTCACGGGTTTTGGCAACAGCCTCACCAGCGCGGGAAATTCCGGCAGCATCTAGCAATTGACTCACTTGCTCAGGACTTAAATAGCCTGCCTTGCAGTTTTCTACAATTTTACGGATGGTTGCTGTATCAATATCAGCAAGGGTTTCCGCTTTTTCGGCGGGTTTGTCGGTTTTGTAAACTTTGGAGAGTGCTTTTCCCAGGTTCACCTCGTCAGGGAAATTAACCCTGCCTTTCGATAGGAAAAATTCGACCTCTTTAGCGGCTGTCAGCGTGGAAGGCAAAACAGGGAACAGTGGCTTTTTAACGCTATTCATCTTTTGATGAAGCACTTCATACACATCGAAAATCTCAATCAGGCCTGGTGTACCGAAAATAACAACTATTGCATCGATATGGTCAAAATCCTTGTCGCAGGCATCGATAATAATACCAAGCTGTTCGGCTGTTCCTGTTGCCAGAAAGTCGATGGGGTTAGCAACCGAGGAGCCGGGGAATAATTTTTCTTTCAGCAATTCCGCTTTTTGTCCGCTGATGGTGGGTATTTCGAGGTCACCTTCAGAAAGCGCGTCGGTAAGCATCACGGCGGGGCCACCGGCATGGGTGATGATGGCAATGCGTTTGCCCAGCATTTCTGGATGCATAAAAACGGAGGCTACAGTAATCAGCTCTTCGCGGCCATGACACCTCACAATACCTGCTTTTCTGAAAAGTGCATCAACGGCGGTGTCGGAGCTGGCTAAAGCACCTGTATGAGAAGAGGCTGCACGGCTTCCGGCTTCGCTGCTTCCGGCTTTGATGGCGGCAATTTTACAGCCTTTTTGTATCAGCGAACGGGCGTGTTTTAGTAGCTTTTGCGGATTAGAAATGGTTTCAATATAAAGTAGTTTCACTGTTGAATCCTTCTCTGCATCAAAGGTTTCATCCATGTTTTGTAGGATTTCTTCCACACCCATTTGTGCTGAATTACCTACACTGTAAACGTTAGCAAAGCTAAGCCCTTTAGGGATTCCTGCCTCCATAATAAAGCAGGCTGTGGCACCCGAACCGGAGATGAAATCGCAGCCTTTTGGGTTTAATTTTGGAATAGGTTCGATGAAAATACTGTGGTGATACGGTGTTAAAATCCCTACACAGTTGGGTCCAATAAGAGCGCCATCTACTTTGTTGATGCTGGATACAATACGATCTTCCAGTTGCTTTCCGGCTTCACTTTCTTCGCTAAAACCAGCCGAAATTATGATAAAAGCACGGGTGTTATTATCAGCTATCAAAGCATCAACCAAATCGGGAATATATTTGGCTGCAATAGCGATTACTGCCAAATCTACATTGGGCATATCTTTGTTGGAGGCATAACTTTTGATACCTTGGATGCTTGTCTCTTTGGGATTCATCACATAAAGTTCACCGTCAAAACCTCCATCGAGGATATTTTTCAGGACTTTACCACCGGGTTTTTGAATATCATTGGATGCGCCAACAACTACAATACTTCTTGGATGTGTTAATGCTTTGTTAATCATATCTTTAATTATTGTTTATTTATTAACAATATCAAAGACAAAAGTAGCAAATTGACTGGAAGTGGTGGTGTTAAGGTGGTATTTAGAATCAATACAAAAAAGGCAGGCCAAAAAATTGGCCTGCCTTTATGAATTTTTTGGGTTATGCTTTTATTCTAACATAATCGAAAGTGCCACTACGCCGATGCCAGTATTGGCAACAAGCACGGGCGAAGCTTCCTGAATGAATACGGGTTCTTTTCCACCGGTTAATGCTCTTACCTGATCAGCATACCATTGTGCTGTTGTCAGGTTATCAGCATGAGAAATTGCATATCCCCACACTTTTTTATCACCAACAAAACGGGTCATTTCTTTCATCACCATTTTCATGCTGGCTTTTTCATTGAGTGGCTTACCAAACACTTCTGTTTTGCCTTCGGGCTTGACTTCAACAATAGGTTTAATGCCTAAAACTTTACCCAACAAACCTTTGGAATAACTTACCCGGCCACTTTTTACCATGTATTTCATGGTCTTGGAAGTAACAAGGATGCGGGTATTGTTAGACCATTCCGGCATTTTTTTAACAATCTCGTCATGATCCATACCGCTTTCGATAGCCATGGCTGTACGTAAAACGATCAATCCCAATGCGCTGGTAAGCTTTTTGCTGTCAACGACATCAATTTTTTTACCGCTTTCATTGTGAATTTTACGCGCGGCATTTGAACTATTTTGCCAGGTTCCGCTCATGCCCGAGCTGATGTGCGCACTAATTATTGATTTGTAATGCGTTGATAAATAGTTATAGCGGTTTACGAATTCGCTAACGGTGGGCTGAGCCGTAGTAGGGTAAATGTCAGAGTTGACCAGTTTTGTTAAAAACTGTTTCGGCTGCATTGTAAGGCGGTCGAGGTAGAAATCCTGTCCGAAATGTACGGTCAGCGGAATCACCTGAATCTGGTATTTTTCGATGATATCCATCGGCAAATCGCAGGTGGAATCGGTAATCAGGCCGATATCAAACTTACGGTTTGAAGCCAGATCATTTTGCAACACCATATCATCCACCTTTTTATAGGTGATGGTGCCAAGAGGCGCAATTTTTTCAAATAGCTCCCAGGGTTCATCGGTGTGAATGTGAATGCGTACCTTTTTCTCGGAGCCGGCAATTACCATCGAATCGCCAAAGGGCTTCATGATTTCATTAAAAGTTTCGCGCTTCAAGTTTTCGCCGTTGATCATCGCCTCTGTACAATACCGGAAGGTAATTTCTTCGTGGTTGATAGAACTTACCGCTTCGGCGATTTCGATTTTTTGGTTTTCAAAGTTTATGGCAACCTGACCATTTTTGAAATAGTCGAACATGCCTTCCAGAAATACCACAAAGCCTTTTGCGCCGGCATCTACCACATTGCTTTTGGCTAAAACGGCCAAGGTTTCTGTGGTCATTTTCAACGATTCCATGGCTTTATTTAAGCCATCCAGTAACAGACGGATAAAGTCGTCAAACTTATCTTTGAGCAGGTAAATATACTCGGCCCAGTCTTTAATCACAGAAATCATTGTGCCTTCTACAGGATTGGCAATGGCTTCGTAGGCATAGCGTACAGCGTTTTTCATATACTCAGCGAACGCAGATACCGTAAGGGTTTCTTCTTCTTTAATTTCATTGCTGAAACCGTAAAGAAATTGCGCAAAAATGATTCCTGAATTGCCTCTTGCTCCCGTCAAAGCCGCATCGGCAAGCGCCACAGCGGTGTATTTTAAATTTTGTTGGGGTTCGGCCGTGTTTACAATGCTGCGCATTGTTGAGGCGAGATTTGTACCTGTGTCTGCATCAGCTACCGGAAAAACATTGATTTTGTTGAGCAGGGTCTGGTTTTCAAAAATACGCTG
>Ga0265295_1004881_pt1 | contig 17655 bp, 12 predicted proteins | sample Munlansysbiofilm_FD_192503 | JGI IMG/M metagenome (GOLD analysis project Ga0265295, IMG submission 192503) | Leachate microbial communities from a municipal landfill in Southern Ontario, Canada - Methane capture system biofilm | ecosystem: Engineered > Solid waste > Landfill > Unclassified ...
TACCATTTGAAGGTATTCACTTTATTAAACGTTACACAGGGCTGGAGGATATCAAGCAGGGAAAAGCCCCTGTGAGTAATTGCGGCTTTAATAAGCTCTTTCAGGTGCTCCTGGTCTCCTGCAAACCCCCTGGCTACGAAACTGCAGTCCTGAGAAATTGCCAGGGCAAGCGGATTAAATGGGTGTGCAAGGTATCCGAAAGGCTGGGCTGGCGTATGTGTCCCTTTAGCTGATGTCGGAGATGCCTGCCCTTTGGTCAGCCCGTATATCTGGTTGTTGTGAACGAAAAGGCTGATATTCGGGTTCCTTCGGATTGCATGAAGGAAATGGTTTCCGCCTTCTGCATAACAGTCCCCGTCTCCTGCAACCGCAATTACATGCAGGGAGTGGTTAGCAAGTTTTGCAGCCGTGGCAACAGGGAGAGTCCTTCCATGCAGCCCGTTGAAGGTATGGCACTTTATGTAGTGGGGCAGTTTCCCTGCCTGTCCTATTCCCGAGACCAGCAGGACTTCCCAGGGCTCGATTCCAAGTTCGGCAAGTGCCTGTTTGATGGTTGAAAGTATCTGGAAATTTCCACATCCAGGACACCAGGCAGGGACCTGGCCTTCATAGTCTTCAGAGGCAGGCATCGATTTCCTCCTTCAGTTTTTCTATGGTAAAAGGTCTTCCGTCATACTTTAAGATCTGGCGGGCAAATTCGAAGCCTGTTTCGGCTCGCATAAGTTTTGCAAATTGCCCTGTGGCGTTGTTTTCAACAGAAATAACAAGATTTGCATTTTTAAGGAATTCTATGTAATCAAACCTCTCCCTTTCGGGAAACGGATAAATCTGGCTGAAGTGCATCATTGCAATTTTTCTCTCTTTTGAATATATGTCCACTATTTCTTTTATCACACCGTAAGTAGAGCCGTGCCCTACAAGCACTATTTCCGGAGAGGAATCCCCGTACAGCAAAGGAGCTTCAATTTCTTCTTTTATTAGAGGCATTTTTTTCAGCAGCCTTTTCTGGACCATTTTTATGCGCGTTTCGGCGTCCTCTATAATGTGCCCTTCTTCGTCGTGTTCATCACTATCTGCAACAACGAGATGCTTTCCTGCTTCTCCGGGGACTGCGAGAGGAGAGATTCCAGTGTCCGTGTATCCGTAGCGTTTATAATCCTCTGCCCCCTCCAGATCTTTTTCCCTGACCCTGTAATCATTATATATAAGGCGTTTGAGGTCAAAGCTTTCAAAAGTCCATTCAGACTCTCCGAGATACTGGTCTGACAGGATAAAAACAGGGATCTGGTACTTTTCTGCAAGTTCAAAGGCTTTACTGGTAAGGTAAAAAGCCTGTTCCGGGGTTCCCGGCTCAAAGATCACCCTTGGAAATTCTCCGTGCCCTGCATTCAGGACAAAAAGCAGGTCTCCCTGTTCTGTACGTGTGGGCAACCCGGTAGCCGGTCCAGGACGCTGCATTTCTGCGAGCACGAGAGGTGTCTCGGTAATCCCTGCAAGGGAAATGCCTTCCGCCATGAGGGAAAAACCTCCTCCGGAAGTGCCGGTCATAGCTCTGGCGCCTGCAAAGGAAGCCCCTATTGTCATGTTGATTGCCGCTATTTCGTCCTCAGCCTGCTCAATCACAAGACCGTATTCTTCAGCCCTGGAAGCAAGATAGTTCAGAATCCCTGTTGAAGGTGACATCGGGTATGCCGAGTAGAAAGTGCAGCCTGACATGAGGGCTCCCATCCCTATTGCCTGAACCCCGTCTATTAGAAGGAGTTTTTTTGCTTCAGGCTCGGGAATTCCGAAAGCTTCACAGCGGGAGCAGTTTGAATGGGCATAATTATACCCCGCCTCTGCACAGGCTATGTTTTGTTCTATAATTTCCTTCCCTTTGTCTTCGAAAGTCATCCTCAAAATATCGTTCAGAAGATCCAGCCCAAGGTCAAGGAGTCCCAGCACTGCCCCCGTTGCTACGGTATTTGCCATGACACTTTTCTTTCCGACGTCGAGAGCTATTTTTCTGAAAGGGATATCTATAAACTGAGGACCTTCAAATTTCTTTTTCATGCTCTCGGAGTCATATAGAATAAACCCGTCTTCTCTAACACTATTCTTATGGATTTCTATCGTATTAAGGTCGAGAGCCAGAAGAATATCAACTAGCTCTTTAGAAGCCATTACTTCCCGGTCAGAAAAGCGGAGTTGATAGAAGTTATGTCCGCCGCGTATCCTGGACATATAGTCCTGGTGCGTGAAAACGTGATACCCTTTTCTGGAAAAGATTTTCGCAAGGGCTCCTCCTATTGTCTGTAACCCCTGCCCGGCTTCTCCCCCTACTCGAAGTGTGTAGTCCAGAAACTTAACCTCCAAACTTCCTGTATGTTTATAATTGCTCAGTGCTTTTCTACAATTTCTTTCAGTTAATCTTCACATCCCTTCCTTCAATAGCTCCCGCACATTCCTTAAATATAATTTAAGAACTGCGAGATTATGGGGTTGTGAAAAATGGAGCAATAATTTTCTAAAACAATTAAGTAAAACAGGAACTTCTTTTATTTCAAATTCTTTCGTTTCCTGTTCTTTTCTGCCTTTTAAGGCTTTTATCCCCTTTAGCTAAAAGTATTAATATTAAACCTTAAATAATCTTGCTTCGGGGTCCGATCCTGAATTTGGGAGAAATACTGACGATAATACGTGACATTGAACAATAATAAATAAGTCCGTTTATATGCACAAAATTAAGGCGAACCTTATAATCAGGAACTTACCGGATGCCTTACAGGACTGACCTGTCCTGAAATATTTGTCCTTACAGAGAGAAGCATTTTCAGGAATAGAATTTCAAAAAAATATTAGAATAAATAAAGCATCTTTCCAAAAAGGATGCAGCCTATCAATACAACTCCAAGTATAAGTATGTCCGTCTGAAGTACGGCATATAATATGAAAAAACAAATCAATGAGGTAACTGCACAGGCCAGAACATCAACAGGATTACTCATGCCTGCCTCCATTAATTATTACATAGAAGTTTACAGTGTGATAAGCATTTCTAATTTGAACCGAATTTTATATTAATTTACATATAATTAAGGATATGCATTTAACTTGGAAAGCGAGAAGTCATCTTCCTTGAAACTGATCCGCCAGGCGAAGAATTCAGGAAGAAATAGTTCACTTTTTATTATCCTAAAATTCTGAGTTTCATTTTTACTGGATTTCTATATTCTCTGAATTTCTTTATCCCCTGGACTTCTATATTCTCTGGATTTCTTTATTTACGCAATTTACTCAGGAAGTGACCTGCAGCTGCTGTTAAAAAAATCATGGAGAATATTGGAGAAAACTGGTCAAAGATAGAAATTCCAGCCCTGAAACCTTACCTGTTGAAACCTTACCTGTTAATAGTCCGGAAAGTGAACTACCCACTAAATCTAAAGATTTAATGGGCTTCTTGGTTCATTCCTCCCTCTATTGAGGGCAAGTCCCCAAGCTCTTCCCCACGTTCCGCAGGTGTTACAATCCAATTAGATTTTGATCTACGAGAGCAAATTTCTTGATATTGATAGCGGCATTAATGTCTCTATCATGTTTTGTTTTACAGTCAGGACAAGTCCATTCCCTGTCTTTTAACTGAAGCTCTTTATTGTGGTATCCACATACACTACAGAGCTTGGAAGATGGTTCAAATTGTCCGATTCTTAAGATAGTTTTCCCGAACCATTCAGCCTTATATTCTAACTTTGTTACAAAACTACTCCATGCAGAATCACTAATAGACTGTGCTAAATGATGATTCTTAACCATGCCTTTAACATTTAATGTTTCCAGAGCTACAGCTTGGTTTTCGCTTATCAGTTTAAAAGAGAGTTTGTTCTGGAAATCATTTCTCTGATTAGTTATTTTATCATGGAGTACAGCAAGTCTTTGTTTAGCTTTTGCCCTATTCTTAGAGCCTTTTTGTTTCTTCGAAACTCTTTTCTGAAGAACTTTAAGCCTCTTAAGAGAGTTTTTCAGGTACTTAGGATTTTCAATTTTTTCTCCATTAGAAAGAACTGCAAAATCTTTGATACCTACATCAATTCCTATTGTTGTTGATTCTGCGAAAGCTTCCTTTACTGGAAGTTCTTTACCATCTTCAACAAGGATACTGATATAGTAATGCCCTTTACAAGTCCTTGATACCGTAGCTGTTTTAAGTTCTCCTTCAAACTTCCGGTGAAAAACTGCTTTAATTGGTTCTATTTTAGGAAGCTTAATAGTGTTTTTTTCAAAGTCTACGGAGTAGTGCTGAGGTACAGGGAAAGATTGTATAGGATTTTTCTTAGACTTAAACTTAGGGAATCCGGTCTTCCCTCTAAAAAACCGAGTGAAAGCAGATTCAACCTGCTTAGTCATCCCCTGTAATGATTGAGAGTTGACTTCACCTAACCATTCATTAGAAGCCTTTAGAGTAGGAATTAATTTGTTTAAGTCAAATCTGGAAATTGATTTTCCTGTTTGTTCGTAAGTTTTAATTTTTTGATCCAACGCCCAATTGTAGACAAATCTACAGCTACCTATATGCTGATTCAATTGAACAGCTTGTGCAGTTGTAGGATAGAGTCTAAATTTGAACGCTTTCACCACACAAGGTATTATGCTCTTTAACAACATATGTACTTTTTAGTAAATATGAAGTATGAAACACGGAATCATAGAAAATTTTTGTTAATGTACCATGTTATTTTTGTTTGCAAATACCGAAAAGTCATACTTGAACCGATTAGCGAAGAACTAAAACAGATTATGATTGACATTTCAAAAGAGTCAAACTTTGAAATCCTTGAAATGGAAACAGACAAAGACCATATCCATTTCCTGATTAAGAGTGAACCGAAAGTTAGTGTTTTGTCAATTGTCAGAAAATTGAAACAAGAATCGACAAACCGATTGTGGAAAACTCAAAAAGATTATCTGGAAAAGTATTATTGGGGTGAAAATACGTTATGGAGTGATGGATATTTTGCGTCTACTATCGGAAACGTTAGTAAAGAGGCGGCAGAATATTACATACGGAATCAGGGTTGAAGTTGACGCTTATATCCTCTGAGCTAAAGACTCAGGGGTTTTACGCTTCGTCATATAAATTTCCAAAATAGAAAAAACTTTTTAAGACATGGTCTTAAAAAGTTACCTGCCCTTTCAGCAAATCATCTTTTACGGGTCAGAAGAGAATAAGGCTTTTTCCCTGAGAGCTGTGAAAAGGCAAAAATGCGTACTTCAGGATATTTCGCCTTTTCTGCCGAGGATATAGAGAATCATATCCGAATTCAGCTTACTTTCTCTTGACAGCTTCTCGGCAATCATTTCATTTGAAAACCGATCGGCTTTTAACTCCTGAATCTTCTCCAGGACATTCTGAGAGACATTATAGTATTCATTTATATCCTTTCGGTGGCCCCAGACATCCCCCTCCAGGAGATTTATCTTCTGCATCTCCAGGAACATCTCTATTGACTTTGAAACCGTCCTCCTGTAAGATTTAGGAAGCTGTATGGCTTCCATTTTAGGACATGTTTCAGCAAGCATGAATACATCCTTGTTAGACGGCCTGAAAGCAAGGTGGATAACCTTCTCATTCGGATTAAGGGTAGGAATTTCCTCCCGTGAACTAACCACTCTGATTTTCATATTATAGTCCCCACTCATTATTTACGAATTAAATTTTTATTTATTTAAAAATCAAATTTTGTTTACGCATTAACATTTTATATACGTATCGATTAGCAGAAATATTATTTAGAGGGTCTGTATCCGAAACGAGCCCTGATAGAGTCAGCATGTGCCTTCAAACCTTCTTCCTCAGCTAATGCGATTACAGTTTCTTTCAAACTTTCAAGCCCACTCTTGCTGATTTTCTGTATACTGGAATACTTGAGGAAGTGATTTATGTTCAGTCCGGAATAGATCTTCGCATACCCTGCGGTAGGAAGCACATGATTGGTACCGGAAGCGTAGTCTCCGACAGGAACAGGAGCATAGTTCCCTATAAATATCGATCCTGCATTTTTAATTCTGCCAAGCACAAAATCGGAATCTTCTACCATAATTTCAAGGTGCTCGGGTGCAAATTTATTGCTAAAGTCAATGCACTGATCAAGAGAGTCTGCAATCAGAACTGCTGCATTTTCAAGAGAGATTTTCACAATTTCACTCCTTGCAGTACTTTCGGCCTGGGCGAGCACTTCCTGCTCCACTTCTTCTGCAAGAGTTTCCGAAGTTGTCACAAGCATGGAAACTGCGTTAGGGTCATGTTCTGCCTGGGCTATAATATCCGAAGCAGCCATAGCAGCATCTGCAGACTCGTCTGCTATGATAAGGACCTCACTCGGGCCTGCCGGAAAATCAATCTCAGCAATATCCCTTACCTGCATTTTTGCAGAGGTCACAAAAACATTTCCTGGACCGACAATTTTGTCCACCCTGGGAACGGTTTCAGTCCCGTAAGCCATAGCCCCTATCGCCTGCACTCCCCCGAGCTTGAAAACCTTATCCGCACCTGCAACCTTTGCAGCAGCAAGGGTAAGAGGGTGTACGGAACCGTCAGCCCTGGGAGGAGTACACACAATAACCTGCTCAACTCCTGCAACCCTGGCAGGGATTACTGTCATCAATACAGTCGATGGATAGGAAGCCCTCCCTCCGGGAGCATAAGCCCCTACACTTTCAAGGGGTGTTGCCTTCTGCCCGAGGACAACCCCGGGCTGAAGTTCCATAAACCAGGTAGTTTCAGGCATCTGAGCCCTGTGGAAAGCCCGAATATTTTCAGCTGCAATTCTAAGGTGTCCAAGCAGTTCCGAACCGATCTCGGAGAGAGCTTTTTCAAACTCTTCTTCACTTACCTCAAAATTTGCAAGTTCAACTTTATCGAACTTTTTTGTATACTCCCTGAGGGCAGCATCTCCTTTCATGCGCACGTCAGAAAGTACGGCTGATACGGTATCTCCAACATCTGCAAGCCCGGACCCCCGGGAAATTAACCTCTGCATTTCAGCTTCCGAAACATCAGACAACTTTTTGAATAACATTATAATCATCTCTGAGATTACCCAATAAAACTGAATATAATTGATCCTGATCGGATTGAATAAATTCGGTACTAATTTAGAATCTGATATAATCTGCTCTCATTAAATCTCTGATCTCATTTAATATTTTACCCTGGATTCAAGCAAAAAAGCGGAGAAATAAGAAAGCAGTGCTTTATAGAAAAGGACTGATTCAATAAGAAAGACCTGTAAACATCATAATTCGTACAGCCATGTTCGCTTTACTAAACCTTTCTTGTCCCGATCAACGAAGGAGAGTGGCCTATTTCCTTTTCCTTTGGAAAGAACCGCCAGAAAAACTGATGAGTTTCTACATTTAGCTGGAAATTTAAATCCAATTTTGGGAACAAAGAAAGATAGTAAAAATATTACTTCAAGCCAGGGTGTACTTCTTCAGCATTCTCTTTCATATAATTGCGGCACCGGTTCAAACCTATTTTAGGTCTGCTGACTGTCATCCTGTTGGCCCGGCGCAGGGCAGGCAGAGAAAAATTAAAAATCCTCTCGGAACTCAGGGATAGAGAAAACAATTAATCCCAAAAAGCAATAAATTAAAAAACATGAAAGAAAGCTCAAAGTAACCGGTAATCATTAGTCAGAATCAATAATCACTAATTGTCCTCTGCCCATCGGAAGAACCTTTTTCCAGAGGCTCAATATCAGAAAATTCAGATACCGCTTCTCTACGTCCGATCTGCTTGAAAATCCTTTCAGTAATCTTTGGTCCTACAAGTACGGCTATATGTTCAGGAGAAGCTGCTGCGAGTTCAGCTGTGGACTTAAAGCCTGCCTCATAAAGTTTTCTTGCTCTCACGCGCCCCACACTTCTGATATCAAGCAGGTCCATAAGTTCCGGGGCTGCTCCATACCTGATCCTCTTTTCCAGTTCTGAGGCTTCTTTTGCACCTTTAAGGTCGAGGAGTCCTGCAAGCTGGGCTGTAACATGCATTATCCATTCGGCAATATCTGCAGTTGCATGGATATCACCTTCCCCTATCCCGAACTTCAGACAGATCTCGTTTTCAGGCTTCTCATGTATCCAGTCCATCAGAAGGAGAGAGGTCTTTACCTCACCAAGGAACCACTCGTACTCGGCGATATTGAAGGGATTCGGAACCTTTGAAAACTCGCCTGCGTGAGCCATTACGTAGTCGTTGACTTCCTGGTAGTCCTGGCTCCGCATATACATAAGACGCATATCCGGAGTGCTGCATATCAGGTGCAGAAGGGTAAGCTCGGTAAGGGTACCTGCTTCCCTCAAGCCCTTTGCAATAAGAGCTGCAGAGAGAGGGTCGATGTAGAGCCTTGATACGAGTTTTCCGAAAACCGTGGAAACAAGGGCATCGGGGTCTTTTTCAAGCATACCTTCCCGCCTCAAAAAGTCCAGGCATTCGTCCACAACCGCGGAGAGCCCGAAGTTTGAGTACTGGAAAGCGAAAAATGTTGCCTCGAGGAAATCCATGAGTTCTTCCCTTGTCCGGGCAAACCCGTTTGAGATCGTAGAGAGTATATGCGTCCTGAGGGCATTTTCCGTACCCAGCTTGGACCAGATATCTTCAGCTCCGGCTTCGATGTATTTTTCGAAAAGGAAGACAAACTCCTCGTAAGACTTTGCAAGCAGGACAGCTTCTCCGTAAGGGTCAAGCCTTGGCCTCCCTGCCCTTCCTGCCATCTGCTTGTATTCAAGTACCGGGATTGGCTGCATGCCCGAATCTGAAGAATAACGCCGGTAACTCCTGATTATCACACGCCTGGCAGGAAGGTTCAACCCTGCTGCAAGGGTAGGAGTGCTTGAAATAATTTTTATACGCCCTTCACGAAAGCCGTTTTCTACAAGCTCCCTCAGAGGCGTTGTAAGGCCTGCGTGGTGGAATGCTGTCCCTGAACGGACACAGGTGGCAAGAACTGATGAAACATCGGTTTCACTGTTTTCAATGATCTCGTCAGCAATGCCTGCAAGAGTTTCACGGTCTTCTTTAGAAAGAGTCTTTTTTACTGCAGAAACTGCTTTTTTTGCAAAACCCATGCAGTTCTTCCTGCTGCTCTCGAAAACAAGGCACTGTCCTCCTTCCTTTATAGTATCGAGAACCAGGTTTACGGCCTCATCTTTTGTTGGCTGCCCAACAGGCTTCTCCTTATCCTTGCAGTAAAAAATCCCGTTATAAAACACCCCTTCCATAAGGTCGGTGGGCCTCCACTCGCTTAATACAAGTTCGGCATCGAGCCAGGCTGCAAGCTCATCGGCATTTCCTACTGTTGCCGAAAGTGCAAGGACCTGACAGGAAGGGTTCATTCGCCTGAGCTTTGAAAGGGTGATTTCAAGCGTCGGACCCCTGTCTGGAGAATCAATAAGGTGAACTTCATCTGCCACAACAACAGAGATCTCCTGCATCCAGGCAGTCTCGTTCCTGAGCAGGGAATCTGTTTTTTCAGAGGTTGCAACAATAATATCATTTATACCGAGCCCTTCATCCCGCCTGTCGTAGTCTCCTGTTGAAATCCCGACCCTCATGCCCAGTACGGAAAATTCCTGAAACCGCCTGAACTTCTCGGAAGCAAGAGCTCTCAGGGGCACGATATAGAGTGCCTTTCCTCCATTGAGCACAGACTTCAACATCGCAAGCTCGGCAAGAAGAGTCTTTCCCGAAGCCGTAGGAATTGCAGCAAGCAGGTTTTTTCCTTCAAGCAGGCCTTTCTCAACAGCTTCTGCCTGTGGCGGATAAAGTTCAAGAATCCCGGAGTTTTCGTAAAAACGCTTTATTTCATCGGGCAGGTCGAGGCTTTCTATCTTCATTGAAAATCAGAAACTCACACATAAGATAAAACTATTTTGAAACCGCAGTGCAAGTGCCTGAGCTGTTCCCCTGAAAAGGTTGAGGTTTCTATTGAGGAGACCTTAAAGCATTTCAGGATCTGGAACAGCAGGCTTTTGCAGGATCAGTCTCTGGCAAACTGGCTCTTAGAGGTCACTCCTTAGCAGAATAATAATAGTTTCCGCTTTCTTTCTGCTCCCGGTCAAGCCTTGAGCCAAGGTTGTTTACACGGGGACGCCTTGTTTCTTCATCCCTGCGGAAGGTTATGCCGAGGTTTTTCAGGAACCTGTTCATGCCGCCTTCCATGCTGAAAGGACCGTGGGCTTCACCGTAAACTGAGGGTTCTCCTTCAAAAACAAGGAGACGCTGGCTGAGCATATCTATCATGTAAATATCGTGATCAACCACCAGGGCGGTTTTCTGGTTGTTTTCGGCAAAACGGTTGATGACTTTGGTGACCATGGAACGCTGCTCAACATCAAGGTGGGCGCTCGGCTCGTCAAGAATATAGAGGTCTGCTTCCTGGGAAAGACAGGCAGCAACTGCTACCCTCTGAAGTTCCCCACCACTGAGGTCTGTAAGCAGGCTGTCGTAAATTTTCTCAAGCTGGAGAGGGTTTGAGATCTCAACCTCATAATAACTGCTTCCGAACTGCTTTGAAATGCCCCTTAAGAAGTCCTGGACACTCAAAGGAATATCGGCTTTGATGTACTGGGGCTTGTAGGAGATTTTTACCTCGATTCCCGGGTCTCCTTCGTCGGGCTTTATTTCACCCGCCAGAACTTTTACGAAAGTTGATTTCCCTATCCCATTAGGACCAACTATCCCGAGCACCTCGCCTTCACGCAGGTTTCCTCCTGTGGCTTTGAGGGAGAATCCGTCCCCAAACTTCTTTGAGAAACCGTTAAAGGAAATCATGGACCTGAACTGGGCATCTTCCCTTGGAGGATGGATCTCAAACTTGATGGATTCAGGGCGAATCCTTATGTTTTCTTCAGGGAGGTAGCCTTTAAGGTACTGGTTAATCCCCACACGCACACTTTTCGGAAGAGTAACCACACCAAAGCCTGCGGGTTCACCGTAAGCTATGTGAATTACATCTGTAAGCATATCAAGAAGTGCAAGGTCGTGCTCGACCACAAGTACTGCCCTGTCCTTTGAAATTTCCTGGATAAGGCGGGCTGCGTTGATCCTCTGGTAAATATCAAGATAAGGGCTTATTTCGTCAAAGAAATAGAACTGAGCATCTCTTGCCGCACAGGCAGCAATAGCAACCCTCTGCAGTTCTCCACCGCTCAATTCGGTAATATTTCTTCCTATAACACTTCTCAGGCCAAGATGGTCGATAAGCTCATCCAGAACGCCTCTTTCATCGGTTTTCTCAAGCAGCTCAGAGGTTTTTCCTTTGAAGGCTCTGGGAATGAGGTCAACATACTGGGGCTTCTGGGAAACCTTTACCCTCCCGTCCACAACGTCCTTGAAATAGTCGTGAAGCGCAGTTCCGGCATAATGCTCGAGTACAGTGTCCCAGTCTCCTTTTCCCTTCCCGAAATTGGGAACCAGGGCTCCTGAGAGGATCTGGACCGAAGTACTTTTTCCTATACCGTTAGGTCCCAGAATACCGGTTACTTTTCCTGTCCTGGGTACCGGAAGCCCGAAAAGGGCAAAACCGTTTGGTCCGTACCTGTGAGTTGGTTCCTGCAGGGCTTCAGGGAGCCCTATGATCATAATGGCTTCGAAAGGACATTTGTTGACGCATATTCCGCAGCCCACACAGAGTTCCTCGGAGATGACCGGCTTTCCGTCTGCCTCAAAAACAATGGTCTCATCTCCTGTCCTGACTCTGGGACAGTACTTTTCGCACTCCTTGCTGCACCTTCTGGGCTGGCACCTGTCTTTGTTAAGTATAGCTATTCTCATATTAGTCCCCGGAATTACGTTTTTGATTGGATAAGTGTAAGTAATTTAGCAATGTGGAAAACATAAATTAGTTCAGTAATGTGGGCTTACACAGGTAAGCCACTGTGAATTCCATAATATGGCTCAGTCATTTGATTTCAGTTTTGTGAGTTCTTTTTCTTATTCAATCCCGGTTATGAAATGCCTGATCTGGTATATGAAACGTTGGAATGCTGCAGGCATGAAATGTCACCGTGGAAAGGATTTACACATAAAAATAAAAATAAAATCAATAGCAAAAGAGCCCGGGTAAAAGGTTCTCTTTTTTTATAAAAGCCTTTTCTGAAACCCGGGAGAAGATTTTTTTAATTCAGGAGCAGAGTCCAGGTTACAAGGAAGAAGTCAATAACCATGAATTCGACATAAAACCAGTCTTTAAACTTGAATTCCTTTACATTTATCTTAAGAGACGGATATATAAGCTTCTGGACGTAATACGTTATTCCTATTACGATCATGAGTATAGCATACCACATCCTGTCTTCGCCTGTACCGTACTGGCTGTAGAGTATTAACCCGGCAAGTATTCCGAGTATTGAAGAAACAATAGTTTTTATAATTCCTTCCCTGTGAGCTTTCTGCTTCTCTTCAGGGGTCAGCTGTTTGATAAAGCTCTTTTTTTCAGGAACTTCAACATCGGCTGCAGTACCTTCTATGGAAGTCTCGGCAGCTTTTGTTAACTCCTTCCTGGACTTTGATTTTGGGCTTTGTTTGCTCAACCTGTATTCTCTCCTGAACGACAATTATCTTCCCGGGGATATATTATTAACTGAAGTTAAAAAGGTTAAAACCGGATTACCAGATTTAGATCATCAGATTTAGATCATCATATTTAAATTTTTAGAATTAAATTTTTAGGACTGAGTTTCAGCGACTTAAATAAATTCATTGCTTAAAACATTACCGATCTGATCTATTGATATCGAATCGATCCCTATAGAATTTAAATGTTTTGAAAATTTTGAAGGTCTGTGCCCTCCAGGGTGGTAAACAACCGTGACTTCGGGGTTGAGTTTTCTGACCATAGCCTCAAGCCCGCAGGCATCAAGGTGGTCGCTTATTTTAATAATCGGATAGGAATAATCTGCCCGGCAACTCAATACATATTTTTTCACGTTCCATGGGAGCCTGTCAAGTTCCCAGGGAGCCACAACGAAAACTTCATCATCTCCTTCGGATTCAAGCCCTGCAAGTTCTCCAGCGTCCTCAAGCATGCTCCTGGTAAGCGCTCTTACCCTTGCTTCCATCCGGATCGCTCCATTGTATCCGAAGCCTCTCATCAGTTCAACCGCACGCTGTGCTTTTCCGAACTCATAAGCTCCAAAGGCTACGGGGCCGCTCTCAAAGAGGGCGCATTTCATGCTGTCAAGGTCATCTGCAAAGTGGCACGACGGATCTTCAGGATCGCCGTAGTTAGCTTCGGTGATAAGGACATCACACGGAGGAAGCTTGCTGGCGTCTTTAACGTCCCCTGTGACCAGAATTCTTGTCCCTACATCGTTCTCCCAAAAAAAAGCAGCTGCACCGGCAGTATGCTCCGTCGGGTAAGTCTTTACCACTGTCCCTTCGATTTCAATTTCATTTCCCAGCCTGCATGTGCTGCCCACGTATTTTTTGTCGTGCCTGATTTCAAGAGCGGCTGCCGTTTTGTCCGTACAGACCGCCCTGGGGGAGAGCATGGCTGATTTTCCGTGATGGTCAGAGTGAGCATGGGTGATAAGATAAGCATCGGGCTGGGGGTGTTTTCCCGGAGTCCGGGTCGTATCAATGGAAAAGGTACGTAAATCTCCTGCATTGTCCCGGAAACGGATGGAGATGTGGGGTTTAAAAGTACCTCGCGAGTTGCGTTGCCTGAGCGCAAGCACTCCAAGGTCAATAAGTTTTTTAGAAATCACGCCAATCCCTGAGGAGATTACACTTAAGTTATTTAAGCTTAGGGAAAACACTGAATTTGCAATACATCATTTTTAAAAAAGAATAAAAGGTGCCATATAAAATGTGAGCCGTCACTACTTAAACAGAGTTAGACAAATTTTAGGAAATCATTTATATCTAAATTCATATTTTGAATTACAAGACTTATTAAGTTTACACGAATTTTAAGTCAGGTTATACTACGGCCAGGATACAATATTCGGTGTGTAGTTCAGCAAATTTTGCGCTGAAAAACACGGACTGTTAAGGCCAAAGTGCCAATTATGGCTGATACATCTACCTATAAAATATTAATAACTGATTATTTCATTATTTTACCAGGTCCATTTACAATTCAATAACGGAAGGCATTAATAATGACTGATATTGAACAGCAATTTTTAAATGATCTCGACAACCAGCTCTGGAGAGCCGCTGACAAACTGCGCTCTAACCTGGATGCCGCCAATTACAAACATGTGGTGTTAGGGCTTATTTTCCTTAAATACGTGTCCGATGCCTTCGAAGAGCGCCAGCAAGAACTTACTGAGCTGTTTCAAAAAGACGATGACGACAATATCTATTACCTGCCCCGCGAGGATTACGACAGCGATGAAGACTATCAGCAAGCCATAGCAGAAGAGCTGGAAATTGGTGACTACTACACTGAAAAAAACGTCTTCTGGGTACCCAGAACCGCCCGCTGGAACAATCTGAGAGATGTAATAACTCTTCCCACTGGCAGCGTTATCTGGCAAGACGAACAAGGCGAAGACGTTAAACTGAGATCCGTGTCATGGCTGATTGATAATGCTTTCGATGACATTGAAAAAGCCAACCCAAAGCTCAAAGGCATTCTCAACCGCATCAGCCAGTACCAGCTGGATGCGGACAAGCTTATTGGCCTGATCAATGAATTTAGCCTTACCAGTTTTAATAACCCCGAGTACAACGGCGAAAAACTTAACCTTAAGTCCAAAGATATTCTCGGCCATGTTTACGAATACTTTCTGGGTCAATTTGCCCTTGCAGAAGGCAAGCAGGGCGGCCAGTATTATACTCCCAAATCTATCGTTACTTTGATCGTGGAAATGCTGGAACCCTACAAAGGTCGTGTGTACGACCCCGCTATGGGCAGTGGCGGTTTTTTTGTTTCCAGTGACAAATTCATTGAAAAGCACGCCAATGTAAAACATTACAATGCTTCCGAACAGAAAAAACAAATTTCGGTGTACGGGCAGGAATCAAACCCCACCACCTGGAAGCTCGCTGCCATGAACATGGTCATTCGTGGCATTGATTTTAACTTTGGCAAAAAGAACGCCGACTCCTTTTTAGACGACCAGCACCCCGACCTGCGAGCCGATTTTGTCATGACCAACCCGCCCTTTAATATGAAGGACTGGTGGCACGAAAAGCTTGCCGACGATCCACGCTGGACAATTAATACCAACGGCCAAAAACACGTCCTTACTCCACCGACAGGTAATGCCAACTTCGCATGGATGTTGCATATGCTGTACCACCTGGCTCCCACAGGCAGCATGGCTCTTTTACTGGCTAACGGTTCTATGAGCAGTAACACCAATAATGAGGGGGAAATTCGCAAAACTCTCGTCGAGCAAGATTTGGTGGAATGTATGGTGGCATTACCAGGGCAGCTCTTTACCAACACCCAGATCCCCGCATGTATCTGGTTTTTAACCAGGGATAAAAGCGCTAAGAATGGCAAGCGTGATCGACGCGGCCAGGTGCTGTTTATTGATGCTCGCAAATTGGGTTATATGAAAGACCGCGTACTGCGGGATTTTAAAGATGAAGATATCCAGAAACTCGCAGATACCTTCCATAATTGGCAGCAAGAATGGTCAGAAGAAAATAACCAGGCAGGTTTCTGTTTCTCCGCTGATCTCGCCTTAATCCGAAAGAATGACTTTGTATTGACCCCTGGCCGCTATGTGGGCGCAGAAGCTGAGGAGGACGATGGTATATTATTTGCCGATAAAATGGCTGTACTCACCAGCCAGTTAAAAGAGCAGTTTGAAGAAAGCAGGAAACTGGAAGCTCAGATTAAACAGAATTTGGCGGGGTTGGGCTTCGATGTTTGAGAAAACAATAGCTCTAAATGAGTTTATCATACTTCAAAGAGGATTTGACCTTCCGGCAAGCGATAGGAAAAATGGGAATGTACCTGTCGTTGCTTCAACAGGGATAGGAGGCTATCACGATGAAGCAAAAGTTGAAGCTCCTGGAGTAGTTATTGGTCGAAGTGGCAGTATTGGGGGGGGGCAATTCATCACAGAAAATTTTTGGCCACTAAATACAACATTATGGGTTAAAGATTTTAAAGGGCATCATCCTCGCTATGTTTACTATCTTCTAAAAAGTATAGATTTCAAACAATTTAATGTTGGTTCTGGTGTTCCGACATTAAACAGGAACCATTTGTCGAGCATTCTTGTTTCAGATATTGGCATTAATTATGAGACGAAAATCGCAGAAATACTTGGCAAAATTGACGACAAAATAGAACTCAATCTCAAGATCAACTATACTCTCGAAGCAATGGCACAAGCCATTTTCAAAAGCTGGTTTGTAGATTTTGATCCGGTCAAAGCCAAAATCGCCGCCATTGAAGCCGGTGAAGATTCTGATGGTGTAACTCGTGCCGCTATTAGTGCCATCTCCGGCAAGACCGATGAAGAGTTAGACCAATTACAGGCCGAGCAGCCAGAACACTACATACAACTCAAAAACACCGCCGAACTGTTTCCCTCCACAATGCAGGAGTCGGAATTGGGAGAGATTCCAGATGGGTGGGAAGTAAAATCACTCTATGATTTTGCTCAATACATAAATGGTGCGGCTTTCAAAAGTGAGGATTTTTCTTCAAATCATGAAGGATTGCCCATTATAAAAATAAGGGAATTAAAATATGGAATAACACCTCAAACTGAATTTACAAAAAAGGAATTCGATCAAAAATATCGAATAAACAACGGGGAAATATTATTTTCGTGGTCTGGTAGTCCAGACACCTCCATTGATATCTTTTTGTGGACAGGTGGAAATGGATGGCTAAATCAACACACCTTCCGAGTAATTCCTCAAGAGGCGGAAGAAAAGGAGTTTATATTTTTCTTGCTTAAATTTTTCAAAAAAAGTTTCATAGAAATTGCAAGAAACAAGCAAACAACGGGCCTGGGTCATGTTACATCGAAAGACCTAAAAAATATGTTTGCATCATTTCCAACTAAAAACGTCATAAAATTATTTAATGACGTTGGTGAGCCAATCGTTAGTAAAATATTTTTCAACAGTACGGAGAATAATAATCTCTCTAAAATTCGTGATTTCCTTCTTCCCAAACTCCTCTCCGGTGAACTATCCGTTGAAGCCGTCGAGTTCGCGGAGGAATAGGGGTTAAACTATGAATGAAGACCAATTAGAACAACTCTGTCTCGAATGGTTCCGAGATAATAGCTGGGATGTTTTATATGGCCCTGACATTGCCCCCGATTCAGACAATCCCGAACGCAAAGATTACCGCGAGGTAATTTTAAAGCATTATCTACAGGAATCACTGGAGAAAATTAATCTCCATCTCCCTTTTAATGCCATTGAGCAAGCCATCGCTCTTGTTTTAAAGCCCGAAAGTCTGGATTTGATAACCAATAATCGCGCCTTCCACCGCCTGTTATTGGAAGGTGTACCGGTTGAATATCGTAAAGATGACGAGACGATTCACGACCGCGCTTTTTTAATTGACTTTGAAAACATTGCTAATAACCGTTTTTTAGCAGTAAATCAGTTCACCATTCAAGGAACTAAAAGACCACGCCGCCTTGATGTGGTCTGTTTTATTAACGGCTTGCCCATTGCAGTATTAGAGC
>Ga0265295_1004882_pt1 | contig 17655 bp, 16 predicted proteins | sample Munlansysbiofilm_FD_192503 | JGI IMG/M metagenome (GOLD analysis project Ga0265295, IMG submission 192503) | Leachate microbial communities from a municipal landfill in Southern Ontario, Canada - Methane capture system biofilm | ecosystem: Engineered > Solid waste > Landfill > Unclassified ...
CGCCAATATTACCGCTGGAGTCATCGCACATCTCAAAAATGGTATTATCCGCCTCGTAAAATGCCGCAACCAGCTCCACGCCGGTAATAGGATCATCCACACCGGATTTTAAATCCTGCAGCAGCATTCCCAGTTCGCGGGCAAAATCGGAGGCACCCCGCCAGTCAATAAATCGCCTTGAACGTTTCAGGCTCGAAAGCTTCTTCTTAAACCGCTGAATGTTTTCTTTTGGGGTGGCGATCAATTGTTCAATCAGATCATCCGCGTCATTAGAATGGACGGCAAGGTTCAACAAAGCATCCGCCAGGGCATCAGCACCGAGTTCGATCAGTTTTTGTTTGCGGGAATCAGCCATTTACCTGCCCCTCCAGCCTTTGTACACTCCGGCCCGGACAGTGAACTGCGGCCTCCGGAGATAGGTGTAATCATATCCAAGCAGCAATAATCCAAAGACCGTTTGGATTCACTGTTCCCTCCCTGACGAACTGTCAAATATTTCTTGACAGTTGTCCTCGGCTCATACGAACCGGTTTTCACCAGTAGCCGGGCGAGGAGCAGAGCCATCTCGAAATCATCGGTCGGCTGGCTCGCAATCGTATTCCATGTGCCGCCATCCGCCAGTTCCCGGACGCCATCAGGGTAGCTGCGCCGGATCTCATCCGGAGACTGAAACTCAACCAGACTTTCCAGCGCATCACCGGCAAGCTGGCCAAGCAGGCATCCTTGGGCTCTGTGTATGCTCAGACTATTTTTCAATCGGCAGTTCCTCCATCTCGAAAAGGTCGTGTGACATGCGGCGGACACCTATGTTGTATTCCATCAGGAGCGTGACCAGCTGTTCGCCATTCATGAGGCCCACGGGCGTTTTATCCGGCTGATTGGCTTCCTTGATGGCTCCGGTACTAAAGTCACTGGTGGTAATGATCAACCCCTGTTCATGCGCACCAAGGCTGCCGCGCACCTGTTGAACTGTTGGGCTTTGGATATTGCCTTTCCAGCGTTTAGCCTGAACAGCCATTTTTATGCGGACCACATCACTGATCAGCATCGTGCCCCGGACATCAATACCGCCATCGCCGCCGTACTTGGTCACCTCGATGCCCCCCTGTGTCAGGATAGATGTCGCCTCTAGTTGAGAAACTTTGTGTTAATCTACGGGGCAAAAGAGAGGACGACATAGGCAATGAAAACCAAGTACTCTAAAGAGTTTAAAGAGAGCATAATTGCCCGGCTTTTGCCGCCGCAGAATGCTAGCGTGTCGGACGTATCACGAGAGACCGGGGTGCCTAAAGATACCCTTTATACCTGGCGAATTCAGTATCGCAATTCACAGAACCGTCCGATTGCTGGTTCTGGTCGTCGAGCTGATAAGTTCACCAACGCAGAAAAGTTGGCCGTAATAATCGAGACTGCCGGTCTCAACGAACTGGAACTGGGCGAATACTGTCGCCTTAAGGGGCTCTATCCTGAACAGATTTCCGGTTGGAAAAAATCCATCGTTCAAGGGAACGGCGCCGATACAAAAAAAGCAGACCGCGAGCAATCGCGCAAACAGAGCCAAACCATCAAGAACCTTCAGCGCGAGCTGCAACGTAAAGAAAAGGCACTAGCCGAAGCGGCTGCGTTGTTGGTTCTACAAAAAAAGTTCCAAGCGCTCTGGGAGGATCCCGAGGACGAAAAATCGAACTCCGGGAGCGCCAAGAAATGATCTGTTTAATTGAAGATGCCTGCGTCTCCGGAGCGCGCCTGACCAAGGCCTGCCAGATTGTCGGACTATCACCACGAACCATACAACGCTACCGTCAGGGTGGAACTATTAAACCTGATGGTAGCAAAGCTGCCGCTGTTGGCCGAGTGCCTGCGAACCGCCTGAGCAATGAAGAACGCGAAGAGGTCTTAACAACTGCCAATCAGCCACAATACGCCCATTTGCCTCCCAGCCAAATAGTACCCGCACTGGCCGATGACGGTTACTATCTGGCCTCAGAATCAACTTTTTACCGGATATTACGTGAAGAAAAACAGCTGGAACATCGTGGTCGGGCCAAAGCTCCCACGCGTAAGCGACCTGAACCGTTTCAGGCCACAGCCCCCAATCAACTCTGGAGTTGGGATATCACATATTTATCAACAACCGTCAAAGGGATCTATTTTTACCTGTACCTGATTATGGACGTTTATAGCCGTAAGATCGTCGGTTGGGATATCTACGCCGAAGAATCCGCTAAACATGCTGGCAATATCTTCAGCAAAACTTACTTACGCGAAGGGATCGCGGGCAATGCGCTGGTTCTGCACTCTGATAATGGTTCGCCGATGAAGGGCGCAACCATGTTGGGAACCCTGCAGAAACTTGGTGTAACACCGTCATTCAGTCGTCCCTCGGTCAGCAATGATAACCCCTACTCAGAATCGCTGTTTAAGACACTGAAATACCGCCCATGTTTCCCTGAGAAGCCCTTCGACTCACTGGTGGAGGCTCGGGTATGGGTTGCCGGATTCCAGCAGTGGTACAATGAAGAACATCGGCACAGTGCAATAAAGTTTGTGACCCCAGGGCAACGTCACCGTGGTGAAGATGTTGCGATTCTGGCACAACGGAAAACCCTTTACGAAAAGGCAAAAGCGGCATGCCCGCAACGATGGTCAGGAAGTAGCCGCAATTGGGATCATTTGGAAACGGTAAGCCTGAATCCTCTGAAAAAACCGATTCAGGAGGAGACTACAATCAAGCACAAAGCGGCATAGAAAAAACGACATCTTTATTGACAACGATCGATGCTTTCAAAGCCCATCTCCGCCAGCAGCTGTCCAACCAGCTCCTCAAATTGCGCCGGGTTCAGATCCATCAGCTGGGAAAGCAGCTTCTTCCGGATCTCTCGATTGTGCTTGGAAATCTGATACGGCAGGCCGGTTCCCATCCATTTGACGAGGCTGTAATACCCGGGTGATGTTCGAACAAACCGTCCAGGCTCACCGCTGGCTTTTGCCCGTTTAAGTTCTGTCACCAATTGAGCGTTCATGGTTGCTTCGGGTGTCTTGCCTGAAGTGTTCAACCAGCCCTGATCCATGGCTTTGTCTGTAATCTCCCGGTAATGAATGGAGTTCCGGTTGCCAAACTGATCCAGCACCTTTTCTGCGGCTTCCAGAAAGGAATACGTCTCTTTCAAGCTGTCCGAAGGATTCTCGTTCTTAGGTTCTGGTTCTTTTGCATCGCAAACAGCAACAAGCTGAACATCCCGAAGGGCGAACGTCTGAGGCGCAACCTTCACGAAGGTCGACTGGTCCCCATGCTTTTTAATATCCGAGTAAAGGCGGGCACTGACAGTAGCTTCCGGCGTTTTGTCTTTTGCTATCCACAAACCAGCTTCAATAATCCGCTCGGAGATCTCTTTGGCATGGAGAGGCTTTCCAGCGTCCTTCAATATCTGTATGGCGGCGTCTTGAACGTTCATGGGAGCGACCTCTATTGCTTTTCAAAAACTTCGATCAAATTGCCATCAAGATCATGGCATCTAAAGAAGCGCCGCTTTGATTGTCCCCAGCACTCTATCGGAGTGATTACTTGAATACCTCGCTCCATGATCCAGTGATACCGGTTTTGAATATCAGTAACTTCGACATAGAGCAGGCTGCGGAATCCTTGGGATTGAAATTCCTTTCCATAAGATGCTGGCGCAAGGACGAGCCCCTGATAAAAAACAACAACATCCTTGGACTGCTTCTTGATTGTTAGCCCCAGTAGTTCTTTGTAAAACCACACCGATTTTTCAATGGACGCGACAGGTAATTTAGGCCCCAAGTTAAGCCTATCTGCCTGCGTGGCTCCTTGAGGTTGATCAGGCGTGGTTTGCTTAGCTGGAGGCACAGTTTCTGGTGCCCTTTGCTGGCTGGCAAAGTTGCCCTTGGATATTTTGTTGATATAGATCGTCTGGCCTTCTGAGGTAATAAACCGTCTAAATTCAACTTTATACTTGCCGCTTCGGCCTATTTGATCTTGCCCACAATTGACCTTTGCAATTCGACCATCTGGGAGTTTCACTTCGCTCGAGTCGGGTGCAGATACAACATCATCGATCCAGTTCTTAAGAGCCGTTCTTTTGACAGGCTCAAGCTCAAAGCTTGGGTTGCTCTCAGTCTGACGGGTGCTAAGTTTCAGGGCTGTTTTTTCAAGATAGCTGCAATCTTGGATGCCACTCTTCACAGATGAAAGCCAGTCTGAGCCATTGATGCATCCCAGCAACCCTCCGGCCATGGATGCGATTGTGTCAGTATCAGAACCGATTGCGAAGGCGGCTTTTATTACTCCGTTTATCGGATCGGCGGCATACCGCGAGGCAAGATAAACAGAAGCTATAGCAGCGACTGTCCCGGCCCCGCTAATCTGCTTGTTGAAGCACTGGAGTTTTTCGAGTGCATCATCGTCAAAACTCAATGCACCTTTGGAAAGCTCTGATTTGCAGATCTCTAAATATTTCAGAATCTCATCTTTCGCCGCTGACCAAAGTTTTTGATAATCCTTGAAATATTTTTCAGCCTGAGAGATCCATTCTGGGAAAAACTCATCATGGGCTGGTATAGAGCCCCATGTCGCTTCATTTGCGATGATTTTTTCGATTAATTCACCGTAGCCGAGCTTTGTGTCTTTCCGTAAAGCCGACCAGAGTGCAAACCCGTAAACTATAGCGCCTAAAAGGGCTCTTGGATGTCCGTGAGTTGTTACTCCATCCCTAAATATGGATGTGGCTACCTTGCCGAAGTCTGCCTCGCTTAGGTAAAGAGCGTGGGGCAAAGCACGCATTGCGACACCATTACCGCCAGCATCAAAGTATTTTTTTACATCCTGCGGTTTTCGATTGGGATTCCATGGTTTAATTCCATCAGTCCAGGAATCAACAGCTCTCTTTGTAGCTCCGCCTCCACCACGTTCATAAAGTGACCAGAATGGCAGCTCTACCTGAGTGTAGAATTCAAACCATTTTTCACCTTTAAGCAGAGACCTGCTCAGGCAAAGAATAAGTTGCGTATCATCGCTGTATTCGCCCGCTTCAATAATTTCTTCATGAGGGAAAAAGCGACCGCCAGATCGACGAGTCCATTTCCTAAATTCATGGAGGCGACCTTGTGGTTGTTTTGGTGCTTTTGATTTACCGATTCTTTCGTTCGGCCAACCTAACGCATCGCCACAAGCTGCCCCCAACATAGCTCCGACTGCTTTGCCGGATTTAAACTTTGTTGGCATGTTATCGGCCATGACGACCTCCGTTTCTATACAATGTTTCATTTGCTCGAACTCCTCGCTGAATCAAGCCGGAAAGCGTTGTTCGCTTAAAAAAGTCCGGAGCAATGTAAATTGGTTTATCTATTAAAATTCCCTGTAAATTTAACCGGCAGACCTCCCGTTGTGCCTGCTCCTCGGATTGAACAGCTATGCCAATAATGGATTCCAACGGTATGGGATCTTTTAACAGAACCTCGGCCTGAATGTCCGTAGGTGCTGCTGGCAAATGTCCAGAGGGGCGTGAAAAACTAATACCGGGAGATGTTGCATCATAAAGCGACCTGAAGCCTTGGATTCCTGTCTGAATGTACCCTCCACATGATCTGGCGGCATTACAGGGGCAAAAGCATGTTTCATGGTGCCATAAGTAACTGGGATCTATCAGCAAAACCACCCAGTCTTTAAACAGATGATCGTGTTCCCTGACTTTTACGAAATAGTAAGTATTCGGATATTCAATTGAACAGCAGATCAGGTCGTCTCTGCCGTCATACCTGTCCGGATCAGTCGGATTGTGCGGCATGTCGTGATTTTGAAGTGTCCTTGTTGAACAAAGGCCAAAAGGATCATCAAAAATGTGGGCCAGATTCCGAGACTGAGTGAAATGGCACAACCTCGTGATGCCTCGACTATTACATTCCTGCTGAATCTGGTTCATGGACGGACTTCCTGATAAAGGTTCCCGTCCACTGGCAGCAACGAGGTCAGTTCATTGCTGTACAGTAGGATCAGATTCGTTTTTGCCCGTGTTACGGCGACGTAAAGCAATCGCCCGTCATGAGTTAAGGCATCTTCCTCTCCATGGGATGCCACATGGTCCTTATCTGGTAAATTTTCAGAATCCAGAAAGGGAATGATGACCATATCAAACTCAAGCCCTTTTGCTGAGTGATAGGTTCCGTGATAAATACCTGGCCCATCATTCCATACCCTCAGGTCACGGTGCAAACGAGTAGCGCTTGCACCCAGCTGCGAACTGAATACCTTTTCCTGTTCCCGGTTTTTTACAAGAATGGCAACGCTCTGCGTCGTTGAGACATTCCTTGCAGCCTTCAAGGCAAGCTCTACCTGTTGAGTTTCACTGTTGCATTTGGCAAGTGTGGGCAGTGCGCCGTCGGCACGTGGTGATGTTGGCTCAACTAAATCCGGGATGTCATTGAAAAAGGGCATCTGGGATATGGCCAATCCAAGTTGGGCTATCTGTTTTGTATTCCTATAATTCTCTTTGAATAACCATTGCTGGGGAATGTTAAGTCCCGATGAACGCCAGCTCATCCTTTGCCCGTAAATCTGTTGAGCCACATCACCAAAAAACGAAAGAGAACCATCCTCTGGTATGGCAGCAGCCAAGGAACGAATCATCTCAGGGGAAAAATCCTGCCCTTCATCAATAATGATGTGCTTATACATTCGAGTTGAATCGTCATCCTCGAATTCTTTCCGCACATGCAACGCAAGATCATCCCAGTCATACATATTGCCGGTTTGATTGCGGAGCTCGACATACTTCTCGAGGATCTCATACATCACCGGTCTCAATTTCCGAGAAAGGTTGGTGCCGATACGTCCTACACGATCAACCTTTACATATTCATCACTCGATGTGATTCCATGACTGAAAATCCATTGGATTTCATCCATGAAAAATTCGATGGGCCGTTTGAAGAATTTAGAAGGCTCGTATCCCGTCTCAACGGCCTTCACCACTCGTGAGATATATCCCTTTCGCTCCTCAGGGTCGCTGCAGATGCAATTGAAGCGCATTTTACCCCGGACATTCAAATACCCCCGGGCAAAAGTGTGATAGGTTTCAATCTGGACATTCCTCAATTCAGCTGGCTTGAGATACTTTAGATACGTCACAAGAGCTTTGTTGAATGTCAGGAGCAGAGTTTTTCCGGTATGAGGCATTGATGGCTCTGACAAATACGCAGCCCGATATAAAGCGAGGGTTGTTTTACCGCTGCCAGCAGTTCCCAAGACGGCGGAATGGCCGGTAGAGGGCATATATAATACCTCTCGCTGCTTTTTAATTGGCTTTGGCAAATTCCCTGTCATCGCTACTTAGCCCCCTGATACTTCTTAAAGTTCTCGGCTTGCTCGAAGATCTCTTTATAGACCTCGTCTCGATCAACAGGTGGATAATCATTTTTAGCCAACAGAAGAATCAGAGCGACTTTTAACTCGGCCTTGATGTCATCACGTTGGCTCCAGTCAGTGTATTTTGCTTTGTCATCAACCACCTTTTTAACCTCTTTTGAAAGCTTCAGGAGCTTATCCTCTGGGTATTCAAAATCATACTTAACAGCCAGCGCTTTCAAAATGTCATAGAAGGCCTTTTCCTCGAAGTCGATTCCAAGGTCGCCGAAGGATTCCTTTTCTTTTTTGAGAGCATGAAACAGGTCAATTATTTCATCTGTGAAATCTTCCAGAACGTTACTGACCAGAACATCCTGCTCCTTACGTTCATTATATTTTTCGACAAGGGATTTAAATTTCTTTGAGAAATCCGTCCCCTTGATTTTGTTTACCTTTTTGAAGTCATCGATAGCCTTGGCCAGCAGTTGCTGCAGAAGTTTTATCTTCGTGTTCGGCAACTTGATCTTTTCAATTTTGGCAAGGTAGTCATCATCAAAAATATCGACTTCCTTTCCGTGGTCTTCACCCATTTTGAAGATTTCTTCAACACCGTCACTCTGGAGTGCTTCCTTGATCATCTCGCGTACACGGGCGTTCATTTGAGCCGTGTCAGGAGCATTGCCCTTCGTCAGCTTGAATACAATGGATCTTACGGCGAGATAGAAGTGGATATGATCACGTTCGGGCTGGCTGAAAGCATCGCTTCCACAGCAGATGTCATAGGCGGCCTTCAAACGCTTAACCAAATACATGAAACGTTTTTCAATATCCTGAGTCACCTGAACAAACTCGGCGGCCATATTTAGGCACTCAAGCTGCCCCAGCGGGGAGCCTGAAAAATATGAGGTCTTGTCGAGCTTGTAAAAAATCTTTCCAAGCAGATCCAGATGATCTTTCACTACCACAATGGATTGTTCGATCTCTTCAAAATTTGAGCCATCGGCCTTTGAATATTGGGCCAATGCCTGATTCATCTGCCGCTTAATGCCGATGTAATCGACAACCAACCCTTTTTCTTTGCCTTCAAACTTACGGTTAACCCGGGAGATAGTTTGAATCAGATTATGCCGCTGTATCGGCTTGTCGATATAGATGGTATCCAGAAAAGGCACATCAAATCCTGTCAGCCACATATCTACCAAAATGGCTATCTTGAAATTTGATTTCCCATTTTTAAACTGCCTGTCGAGTTCCTTGCGATAGTCCTTATTTCCAAGGATATCGTAGAGCTCTTTCGGATCATCCTTGCCACGGGTCATGATCATTTTGATCCGTTCCATCGGCTTGATTTCCTTACGCTCTCTCTCGGTCAGCTCAGTACCTTCCTCACAGACCTTTATTTCCGCCCATTCAGGCCGCAGCGCGATAACTTCTTTGTAGAAGTCATAGGCAATCTGCCTGCTTGAACTGACAAACATGGCTTTGCCTTTTACGGTTGATCCTTCAGAAACCCGGTTCTCGTAATGCTTAACAAAATCCTGAGCCAGCGCCTTAATCCTGTCGGGATCACCGAGGATGGCATTCATCTGGGCATTGGCTTTTTTGCTTTCCTCAATCTGATAGTCGGATGCACCATCTTCCGCACACTGAGCGTAGTAATCTTCAATTTCCGAAAGCTTGCTGTTGTCCAGCAGCACCTTCGCAGCGCGACCTTCATAAACAATACGTACCGTAATCTCGTCCTTGACGGATTCCGTCATGGTATAGGCATCGATCACTTCACCAAACACATCTAGAGTGGCGTCAATCGGAGTGCCTGTAAATCCGACGTAGGTTGCATTGGGGAGCGAGTCATGCAGATATTTGGCAAACCCGAAGGTGCGCGTGACACCATTTTCCGTGACCCGAACTTTCTGGTCCAGATTGACCTGGCTTCGGTGAGCTTCATCCGAAATACAGATCACATTGCTGCGATCGGTCAAAAGCTCTGTATCTTCAGTGAACTTATGAATTGTGGTCAGGAAAACACCGCCACTATTGCGGCCTTTGAGTAATTCACGGAGATGCTGGCGGCTTTCCACGCTGATGATACTTTCATCGCCGACATAACCTTTCGCATTGGTAAACTGCCCGGACAACTGATCATCCAAGTCAGTCCGATCCGTGATAAGCACGATGGTAGGACTGGAAAAATCCACGCTTTTCATCAATAGCCGGGTTAAAAAGAGCATTGTGAAACTCTTCCCGCAGCCGGTCGCACCAAAGTAGGTACCACCTTTACCGTCACCCTCGGGTCTGCGATGCAACTTTATGTTTTCATAGAGTTTTGTGGCGGCATAATATTGAGGGTAGCGACAGACTATCTTCTCATCCTTTTTCGATGTATCCGGGAAATAGATGAAGTTTCGGATAATGTCCCTGATCCGATAAAAGTTGAACATCCCTTTAACCATGGTGTAGAGGGAATCAATTCCATCTTTTTCAACAAGGTCTGCGCCATCGGTTTTACGCCATGCATAGAAGAACTCATAAGGCGCAAAGAAAGAACCGGCCTTATTATTGACGCCGTCGCTAATCACACAAATCGCATTGTATTTAAACAGCTCTGGAATATCCCGGCGGTAACGGGTTGTCAGTTGGACATATGCATCGTGGATGGTGGCCTCTTCACGGATAGCACTTTTAAATTCAAAAACCACCAAGGGCAAACCGTTGATGTAAACAATGCCGTCCGGTATCCGCTTTTCATATCCAAGAATTTCGAACTGATTCACCACCTTGTAGATGTTGTGAGTGGCATTGTAGGGGGCCACTTCTTCAGCAACGACGGTTTCAACCTCTGTCGGCTTCGGCTCACGCAGTTCTGTAAGATCCCGGTAGTCAATCAACTGGATATACAGATCTTTTTTGCTGCGGTCTTCACGCTTCAGCAGAAACCCATCGGAAACCATTTTCATGATGGCCTTGTTGCTTTCGTAAAGATCTGACGCGGAAAAGACCTCCAGCTTGCGGATAACCGATTCAACCTCTCCGGAGGTAATGTTATCGGTTGCATACCTTCGAGACAGATATGCTTTTATATCTTCCCTGATCAGAACCTCATTGGGATCTCTCGCAATGGTTTGTCCAAGAACGTGCTCATAACCTTCAACTTCCAGAAGTTCGATGATTGCAAGTTCCAGTTTTTCCTCCGTAAATTTAGCACTCATGAGCTATCCTTTTTTCTTTTTAGTTAACTCGAAATGAAAGCCCAATGTAGAATCCTCTGGTTTCTGATCTTTCAGTGTTAACCTAACAAATTCATCAATAGTAAATTCTTCGTCAAAGTCATCGCTGGGGATCATGTCCGAATTCAATGCGCAGATGTATTGAAAATTGTTTTCCAGCGCTTTTCGATTCGCATGCATAAGCGCCAATGCTCTTTGCCGAGAATCAACACCATCAAAAATACTGCTATCATGAAACAGAAAGTCTATGCCGCTACGTTGGTTCATTAATTCAACAAGCATCAGGTCGTAGCAAAATATTTTCATCTTACCAACACCCTCGCTGCTACTTTTATGAATCTCAACATCAAGCTTATAGCCATTGTCAGTGGTGTTGATAATTAGATTGCCGGGCTCATCGTATAAAGCCTGAGAGTTCTCGTTGAACAGCGCGACCGCTTTTTCCCATTCAGTTCTGTTTTGTTCATAGTCACGCTGTAGCTTGGTTTCTAATTCGATCTTTGAAGCCTTGATATCCTTTTTATGTTGAGCCATCTCTCGGATATTGGAAATCTTGTTCCTTATGACTTCAAGCTGCCCCTTTTTCTCAACCACACGTTCTTGAAGAACAGAAAACTCTTCCAGAGCCCCATGGGTTTCTAACAGCCGAAGAAGTTCCGCCCGCTTATCAGATGTCGCCTTGATATTCTCTTCAATTGAAGCTAAAGCATTTTTTAATTGGGTGATCTCTGATTCGAGAAACAGCTTGCGGTTCTGGACAATTGCTTTGTGAAATCCTTTAGCCTCTTCAAGTGATCTTTTTATGTTGTCAGCGAAGTGTATACCGGCTTCTGAAAAAAGTTTTTCAACTGAGCTGGTATCGGGCGTTTTTTCTTCCGATACCGTTTTTTCATATCTTTCCTGCTTACGTCTTAACAATAGAGCCTTATTGGTGAGGTCATGCATTTCCCCGGTAAATCGATCTGCCTGCTCCTGCAATTCTTTATACTGGGGATGGACATTAAAAGATTTAATAGCCTCAGATTCCTGCTTAAGCTCTCGTTCGATACGAACTCGTTCTGCTTCCAACTCTCCTTGAGTGGCCACAATGCCCGCTTTGATCGCCAAACTTAAAGCCTTTGTAGCGCTTTCTTTTTCCCTGATCTCCTGCGCTTCTGAAGCGTGCAACCAATTCAACCCCAACAGGTATGCATTATTGATTTGCAGGTCATAAGTTTTTTGATTCCTGAAATGCTTAAACGGGTCTGTATAGGCATCGGCCCCTTTTCGTGTAAAGTATGAGACTAAGCTTCTGAAAGAAGGGGTGTACTTTGCTGTAGATTCTTCCCGAATCTTAAAGAGGCACTTGCCTAATAGGTTTTTCCAATCATCATTTTTGTAAAAGAGAACGCCTTTAGAATCTTCTTCAGGAGCTATCGGAAGTCCGGGGATGTCAGTCTCAACTTCAATGATTTTAGCATTCGCAATTGTTCGCTTGGCAGTCAAAACCTCTCCGCAAAGATCCAGACTGATATAAAAAGCCCAGCCCTGTAAGTCATCTTTGGGTAAGCTGAGTCGGTGCAGGTCAGCACCAAGACAAAAATGAATAATGTTCAGCAACGTGGTTTTACCAGCACCGTTGCGAGTGTCTTTATGACCGGACTCCAGAGTGCGTTCAGCCAGAATCACATTCAATCCTGCAGAAAACTCAACAGGTTTAAACCGTTTATCGTTCGCCCAGATTTTACGAATCATATCTGAACCCTCACAATTTCATTATTATGTAAATCAACAAGGCCCAGCAGGTACAACAAATCCAAAGCGAGAATGAACCGCTCAAAATTTCCAATAGCATCGATCTTTTTGGCCGACTCCCAGAGTGCAGATAAATTGCCGGACTTTTCGACAAGCAGAAGCAACGTCGCGCTTACTCCAATTAACGCCTCATCTTCACGAAGGTATTTTGATGGCATAATCATTTTTCAAACACCTCACATAAGTGAAAGAGGTGACTTAATATGGCCAGACCGGCAGCCTGTTGCCTGAATCCTTTTTGCCCGGCTTGTGCAAACTCGAGCATTGACATAAAAAGCTCATCCCCGGAAAAAATTTCCTTTAGTTCGAGATATTTTGCTTTGAACCCACTTTTAAGCCTTTCTGGGAACTCTTCATCAACATTTGTGGCCATGTTTGCCAGAAAGCGTTCTACTTCATGACTCTTGCTCAACCCCATTGCGATATCAGAGCGAACAGTATCCGACAGTCCATTTTTATTGATTTTCTCTTCCGGAGGGATTACCTCGAAGCCATCACCATTTGAAGAATGCTTTCCGGATGCCAATGCTTTTGCTGCAATCTCCAATTCTGCAAAGGAGACTTCGGACATACCTTGGTCAAGTTGTTCAGAAACCCATGACTCATGCTCTTCTTTTAAAGAGAACAGAAGTTCTGCGGAATAATCGTTTTCCTGCTTATCTATCTTCGTATGGCAGGAAGGGCATAGATAAATCAGATTATCGTAGTGATTTCTCTGTTCATCCGTCATGTCCTGTCGGTAACGGGCGGAAGCAGGCTTTGTTTTTGTCCCCGGGCTTTCACCATAAATATGAGCTGCCTCACCAATAACGGCAGGATTGGATTTCAAGCCATCCGAAGTCAGGGCTTTACGACAATTCTTAAACGCACAAACATTCCCGCTCTTCATGGCAAGAAAGATTTTAGTTGGATAGCTGGCACTCATAACCCAACCTCCCACCCATAACCTGCAACAGAGCCGGACAATGCAGTGTCGAGTTCATCGGCAGAATAAGAGAAGCCGCATCCGGTTACCGGAGCGGTTCCTAATTGGTATTGAATGGTTCCGGCGGCAATGGTCATGCGGTTGCCTCCGCTTTGGTCATTTTGGCAAGAAGTAATATTTGTGCTGATTCAAGAAGCTCAGTTTCTTTCTTTATATTCTGTATTTGTCTATCTATGGCTGAAATTTGTGAAGTAACTTTTTTCATAAATTCTGGTTGCAAAGAAACCATTGGAATGTTTTCAATAATTTCTCTCTTCGCAATATTTACCTGAGCACTCCCACCAGAATTTGTAACAATGGATCTGTGCCCATTTGGTGAAGTCAAATAATACTTAAGGACAACGGGTGATATTTTTTTTCTATCTGTTCTAAGTATCAATAGGGCTTGATTTATAATACCAGTTGGATCGTCTTCTTGGATCATTGTGACTCGGCCAAGAGTTCCCGAGCAACTAATCACCATATCAAATGGTTTTACAGAAAATCGCTTTAAATTTTTGTATTTATCTTCTGTTATGAAATATCGAAAATTTCTATGCCCATGTATAGCGTGCTGCTGCTCATAAACCGGCATGCCATTAGAAGTCATTTCTTCTTTCAGGAGGGCGGAACCAAATGGTCCGCGAATATAGCCTTTTGCAGAAAGAAAATAACCCAGTGTAGATGGTTTCCACCCATCCGGAATCTCCTGATCCAGTTCGTCATTCCAGACCATTTTGCCGTCACTGGATTTGTAGGGTTTACCTTCCAGCTCCGGCTTGCCGATCTCTGCGGCATGCTCTTTGGAGATGGGGAATTCAAAATCCACGAACCATTGTTTATAGATAGCCTGCGCCGTTTTTTCCAGCTTCTGGTTGAGTTGCTCGTTAAGCTTAATCCGGTCCACAATGGTGTGATACTCCCGCACAATATCCCTTTGTTTTTCGATGGTCGGGACTGGGAGTGTCAGGTCACAAAAGTCCTTCCAGCTAAACCCTCCTCGGACACTGCTGTCTGTGGTAAACCAAGCATTCCTGTCAAACTCAGGTCGGCGGCACCACATCATCAGGTATTCAGGCAGCAGCTGGGTTTCATCTTTTACCTTGAACACAGCGTAAGCAGGAGAGACGATTACACTTTCCTCTTCTTCAAGCATGCTGATAGGTAATACCTCATCCCGCCCAACATGCATGGGATTGAATGCAAATTGTTTTTGCGCAACGACCTTGTATTTTGACAGGTCAGTTCCGTTAGTGTTGGCAACAGAGGGCATAAAGAACTTGTTTATATTGATCCCTTGCAGGTTTTTTACCGACAATTCCTTATTGCGGACATTGACCTGTTTTACAAAAGAGCCGATTTTTTTATAGCTTGATCTCATATCCCAGCTCCCTGAATACATTCAGCAGTTCGTTTTTTGACGCTTCTTCTGCCTTCAGCAATCCTGTAAATTCAGCCTGCAGGCCAGCCATTTTTTCATCGAAATCGATATTTTCATCCCGGTTCACAAACTCGATATATTTGCTTGGAACGAGGGAATAGTTCCTGGCTTTGATTTCATCGAGACTCGCTGAATAGCAGTACTCAGGGATATTTTCGTATTCCTTATCAGCTATGGTTTGCTGCCATGTATGATACGTTTTCGCTATATCCTGAATGTATTCGTCTGAAAACTGAACGTATTTCTTCTCAAACGGCTCGCCCCATTTTCTCAAATCCATAAAAAGGACTTCACCTTCGCGATCGCGATAATGACGTGAGATGTCACCATGCTTAACGGTTTTGGCCTTCTTATTCTTGTTCAAAATCCAAAGCGTTACACTGATATCTGTGGTGTAAAACATTCGCATCGGCAAAACCAGAATGGCCTCCACAAGGTGATTCTCAATCATCTTCTTGCGGATCTCTTTCTCCGTGTTGTCCCCGGAAAGAGCACCGTTCGCCAGAATGAAACCGGCCACACCGTTTTCTGATAGTTTCGATGCCATGTGCAGAATCCAGCCGTAGTTAGCATTTCCTGTCGGTGGGACGTCATAGCCAGACCAGCGGGAATCATCGATCAGCTCATCGGAAGCTCGCCAGGCCTTTTGATTGAAGGGTGGATTTGCCATGATGTAATCAGCTTTAACATCTTTGTGCTGATCTCTTGAGAATGTATTGGCCGCTACCTCTCCAAGATTGGCTGCAATGCCACGGATAGCCAGGTTCATCTTGGCCAGCTTGTAAGTGGCACCGGTATATTCCTGTCCGTAAATGGAGATGTCCTTTTTGTTCCCCTGATGGTTTTCCACGAATTTCATGGACTGAACAAACATACCGCCCGAACCGCAGCAGGGGTCATAAATCTTGCCCTTATAGGGTTCAATCATTTCAGCTATCAGATTAACGATGCTTTTCGGCGTATAAAATTCGCCCTTGCCTTTGCCTTCGGCGAGGGCGAACTTACTCAGGAAATACTCATAGACCCGTCCGACAATATCCTGTGACTTATCGGCAAGGGTGTTGATGTTGTTGATGGTGTCGATGAGGGCGGCCAACTTGCTGACATCGAGGCCAAGGCGTGAGAAATAATTGTCCGGTAGTGCGCCTTTCAGGGCTTTGTTGTTTTTTTCAACAGTAAAGAGAGCGGTATCGATCTTGACGGCAATATCATTCTGCTTGGCGTGTTTTTTAATGAAGCTCCAGCGGGCCTCTTCCGGCAGATAAAAGACGTTTTTCATGGTGTAGAACTCCACCATATCCACATAGTCGCCTTGTCCTTCGTCGATCAGCTCTTGCCTGCGTTCTTCAAATTTATCCGACGCGAACTTCAGGAAGATCAGGCTGAGCACCACATGCTTGTATTCAGAAGGTTCAACACTGCCGCGCAGCTTGTTCGCAGAATCCCAGAGGGTTTCCTCAAAGCTTTTTTGTTTTTTGCTATTAGTTGCTTTCTTCGCCATTATAAATCCTCTGCGGGTCAGTTAATTGTTTTCATCTTCCGAATTGTCTTGTGTGGTTCTTGCGCCGCCAGCTTCAACCCATTTGTCCACCTGTTCTTTTTTGAATTTCCACAGGCGTCCTATTTTATGGGCGGGCATGCCTTTCTCGCTTATCCACTTATAGACGGTATCTCGCTTGATCCCGAGATAGTCTCCAATTTCATCTACGGACAGCCATCTGTCTTCCATTTTCAACTCCATCATCTTTTTGAGGGCCGCCCAAACGGCTCGTCATTTGTTTACCGGAAGGTATTCCATGTGGGCACAATCCGGCTACATTAGGTTAAACAGGGTTTAAGATATATAGATGAAATGAAAAAATCAAGTTTTCTTTCCGGATTTAACCGAGTTTAACCGAATTTCTTGCCGTCCAAGTACCGTTGGAGTTGAACAGGAGAAAAATTTCACAGCTCACCCGACAGGTTCTCCGTTTCTCCGGTAAGTAAGGTGCAGAGAAACCAGAACACAGGAGAATCTGATGGATATAAATGATTTGTTTGACGGAATTGCCGAGGCGTTTCGGCAGTATCAAGCGGAAATGAACGAGCAGGAGCAGGCTTCAAGCAACCCCAATACCGCTGGACTTGAACCCAATGCAGAAGCTGAGAAAACGGAGAAGAAAGTGGCTGCAGAGAAGAGAGTAGAAGGAAATTTCCCGAAAAGGGAGTGAATGCAGAGCATTCGGCAGAATGCCAAAATCGACGTAAGTCGCTAATAATTAAAAAGATAAAAACCGATCCCGCGTGCCGGACTCGGCTACAGGATCGGTTTGTCTAAATGTTAGTGGTGGAGGGAACGCCGACCTACCGCAAAACAGTCTCAAAGCCAGCGCTCCTCGTAACTACTTGATAATAAACGCCGAAGTCATCTTGCACAACCACTTCCCGACAACCTGACCAGAGAAACGATTTTCTCCACTGATTTCCCTGCACCGGACGAGGGTGACGGGTTTGCAGTAAAACCGGATACCTGGCATCGAACCGCAACAACTTCGAATCCGATTTTCGGACGCCGGTTCGGTTCCTCATAACGGAATCGAATTGGCCTATGTCTGCTGGCCGAAAACCGTACTGACCAGATAGACGGTATAACCTACATAGCAGGCCAGCAAGACTGCGCCCTCGACGCGATTGATGCGGCCTGGACCACGAAAACCATAGCCGATAACAAACAGCGAAACGGTCAACGCGGCCATCACCAGTATATCTCGTGTGAAAACTTCCGGCCCTACCATCATCGGGTGAATTGTCCCGGCGATACCGACCACCGCCAGCGTGTTGAAAAGGTTGGAGCCAAGGATATTTCCCAGCGCGATGTCGTGTTCGCCCT